>ENA-OROE01001405-OROE01001405.1-human-gut-metagenome-genome-assembly--contig:-NODE-1405-length-15683-cov-2.433325_pt1 | contig 15683 bp, 7 predicted proteins | sample MGYA00242126_ERZ509044 | MGnify/ENA primary metagenome ERZ509044 (study PRJEB26280, sample SAMEA2338716) | human gut metagenome | biome: human gut; feature: human-associated habitat; material: faeces... | reverse complement strand
CGTGGCGGAACCACTCGTATGGTTTATTATGGTCATTCCTCTGCTGATACAGATTTTCCGCATGCCGGTTTTAAAAAATAATATTTTAACTAAATCTTAGGAAGAATTTGCTGGTTTTTCCTTCTAGTGTATGATAATATGGCATACATATATAAATTGTATGAAAATATACCGGAAGAAGGAGGGATTGTTTGGAAAAGAGAAAAGAAAAAGCAAAAGAATCCATACAGGCAGTATTGCCGATTCTGTTCATTGTATTGTTACTGAGTTTTACAGTGGCACCGGTGTCCGCCAGTATTCTGCTGGAATTTATGATCGGTGCGGTGTTTGTAATTATAGGCATGCTGTTTTTTTCCATGGGTGCCGAAATGTCAATGTCTCCTATGGGGGAACGTGTAGGAGGCAGCATGCTTAAAACCAAAAAATTATGGGTGATCCTCCTTCTGGGCTTTTTTCTCGGGGTCATCATTACCATTTCAGAACCGGATCTGCAGGTGCTTGCCGCTCAGGTACCGTCGGTGCCGAATATGGTGCTGATTCTTTCGGTGGCAGCCGGGGTTGGCGCATTTCTTGTTGTAGCACTGCTTCGTATTTTATTTGGAATAGCGTTAGCCCCGTTATTAGTTGTGTTCTATGGTGTGATATTTGTGATCGCAAAGTTTGTTCCGGATAATTTTCTGGCGGTGGCGTTTGATTCCGGAGGTGTGACCACGGGACCCATGACCGTTCCTTTTATCATGGCTCTAGGTGTCGGTATTGCGTCCATCCGTAATGACCATCATGCGGCAGACGACAGCTTCGGTCTGGTAGCACTGTGCTCCATCGGCCCGATCCTGGCGGTCATGGTGCTGGGGCTGATCTATAAGCCGACCAATGCGGATTACCAGCCGGTGGCAATCCCGGAGATCGCTGATTCCGTGGAACTGGCGCAGCTTTTTGCTCATGGGTTTCCGGATTATGTGAAAGAGATCGCACTCTCATTACTTCCCATTGTATTGTTTTTCGGTCTGTTCCAGATATTTGCCCTGCGGCTGTCGGGGAAGACACTGGCGAAGATCCCGATCGGTCTGATCTATACTTATATTGGTCTGGTACTGTTTCTGACAGGGGCAAATGTGGGCTTTATGCCTGCCGGTAATTACCTCGGTCAGGTCATGGCAGCCAGATTCTACAGGTGGGTACTGGTGCCGGTGGGAGCACTGATCGGTTACTTTATCGTAAAAGCGGAGCCCGCGGTCTATGTACTGAATCATCAGGTAGAGGAGCTGACGGACGGTGCCATCTCTGCCAGATCCATGGGGGTTTCTCTGTCCGTGGGCGTATCCTTATCCGTAGCACTGGCGATGATCCGCGTGCTGACGGGGATTCCGATTCTATGGTTTTTGATCCCGGGCTACGGCGTGGCGATAGGACTATCCTTTTTTGTACCGAAGATATTCACAGCGATCGCCTTCGACTCCGGCGGTGTGGCGAGCGGTCCCATGACAGCTACCTTTTTACTGCCGTTAGCGCAGGGCGCCTGTGTGGCGGTGGGCGGCAATTTAGTCGCAGATGCTTTCGGTGTGGTAGCAATGGTAGCCATGACACCGCTGATCACGATCCAGATATTGGGAATGGTATATCAGTTAAAGCAGCAGAAGAACGGTGCAGGCGTATTTGCTGGTGCGGCGGATGCATTTGGTGCTTTGGATGAGAATGCCATCATTGAACTGTAGGAGGTGTGCCCATGAGTGAATTATATATGATGGTCACCATCACCAATCGTCAGCTGACGAGGAAATTCGTGGAATGCTATAAAGAAAAAGGCGCACAGGTCGGCAGTGTTACCGTCGGCATGGGAACCGCGGCGAATGAGATCTTAGATTATTTTGGACTGGACGGCATGGAGAAGAGCGTATTGTTCCATCTTGTCACAGATGCTGCCTGGCGGCAGATCAAGGCTGCTCTGCGTAAGAAAATGCAGATCGATCTCCCAGGAATGGGAATCGCATTTATCATTCCCGTGAGCAGTGTCGGTGGCAAGAAAGCATTGAATTACCTGACCTGCGGGCAGGAATTCGTAAAAGGAGAGGAGTCCACATTGAAAGAGACGAAGAATGAGCTTCTGGTAGTGATAGCCAATCATGGATATACGGATCTGGTCATGGATGCAGCGAGAGAAGTACATGCGGCAGGCGGCACAGTCATCCATGCCAAGGGCACCGGAACAGAGAATGCACAGCAGTTTCTGGGCGTGACACTGGTGCCGGAAAAAGAAATGTTGTTCATTGTGGTAAAAAGTGAGCAGAAAAATTCCATCATGCGTGCTATAATGGAAAAAGCAGGACTGGAGAGTAAAGCACAAAGCATAGTATTCTCCCTTCCTGTGACAGATACTGCAGGCATGCGCCTGATGGAGGAGATGGGAGAGACATGACAAACGGCTTATCCGGACCCAGGAAGCAGTTCCTGGACGTGCTCCGGGTACTGGCAACCTGTGCAGTGGTGCTGATGCATGTACTGACAGGTGCGACAGATGTGACAGATGCGTCGATAGTGCCGGAATACCGGTCATTATTGCTGTCAGTTATGGATCTGGTGACCTGGTGTGTTCCTATATTTTTATTGATCTCGGGATATTTGTTCCTGAATCCGGAACGTACATTGACTTATCCGGTCATGATTAAAAAATATTGCAGGAGGATTGCACTGGCGATCCTCCTATTCGGCGTTCCGTATGCAGCTTCCGAGCTGGTAGTGACGGAGCGGACCTTCCGGATCAGGATGATCCCGGAGGCACTGAAGATGACTCTGACGGGACATACCTGGTCCCATATGTGGTATCTGTATCTGATCTTGTTTTTATATCTGATCACGCCGCTTCTGAAAAAAGTGCTGCGTGTGCTGCCGGTGTGGGGTGTTGCGGCAGTGATGGCAGTGATCTTCTTAGGAAGCAGTGTGGCACCGTTTCTGAATAAGGTACTGGATGTCAACAGTATTCCGGTATTGCCGGATGGCGGTGTGTATTTCCTGTATTATCTGTGTGGATATTTCTTCGCGGTGAGAGAAGTAGGTGTGGACAAGGGAAGGAACGTATGGCTGACAGCTGCAGTAGCGGTTCTGGCTCTGGGAATGATCCTGAGCAGAACACTTGCGGGATTCTCCATTCAGATGGCATACAATTATCCGTTTACAGTACTGCTTGCAGTGCTTCTGTTCGCTGCAGGATGGAATGGGGGAGGAGATGGCGCGGCTTTGGCTGCCCGGGAGAAGGACAGAATACATCGGATCCCCTGGCAGGAGGCGGGAGCCTTGAGCTTCGCCGTATACCTGGTACATCCGGTGTATGTGAACTTGTTGTATAAATTCGTGAAGATCACACCCTTTACGGTGTTGGAACAATGCGGTGTGCAGTCTGTAGCCGCGGGACAAGCGGTATTGATTTTGTTGCTGGTTGCAATCTGCCTGGTAGTGCTGGCACTGGCAACGGCAACCGCATGGGTGCTGCGCAAGATCCCGGTGTTAAGAAAATATGTGCTATAGAAGAAAGGAGCCTCACAAGGGGGCTCCTTTTTGCGATTGCTTGTTATGCGTATAATTTAGTCACGCTGCCAGCGCCCGGAAGCGCCGCAAGGCAGTACCAGCCCACTCTCGGTGACAGGGAGGCCGATCTCTTCGGCTTCCACATGACCGCCGAACTTTTTCGTCAGGGTGGAATTCATCATATAGGACAGCACGGCGGGCTGCAATCCTGTAGTGTACGAATTGATCAGGAAGAACAGCGCATCATCGGATAAAAGCTGTGCGGTCAGTCCTACGAAATCCCAGATATTATCTTCTATTTTCCAGATCTCGCCCTTAGGACCTCTGCCGTAGGAAGGGGGATCCATGATGATGCCGTCGTATTTGTTGCCACGGCGGATCTCACGCTCTACGAACTTCATACAGTCGTCCACCAGCCAGCGGATAGGAGCATCGGCAAGCCCGCTGGCAGCAGCGTTCTCCTTCGCCCAGCCGACCATACCCTTGGACGCATCCACATGGGTCACAGCAGCTCCCGCAGCCGCAGCGGATACAGTAGCACCGCCGGTGTAAGCGAAGAGGTTCAGTACTTTCACGGGGTGGCCTGCCTCATGGATCAGACCGGAGAACCAGTCCCAGTTCACAGCCTGCTCCGGGAACAGACCGGTATGTTTGAAACTGAAGGGCTTCAGATGGAAGGTCAGAGGATCAGTCTTACCGCAGGCTTCCTTCTGAAAAGGCAGGGTGTAATGAATCGCCCATTCATCCGGCAGATGGAAGAACTCCCATTCTCCGCCGCCCTTGGCACTTCTGTGGTAATGACCGTTTTTCTGCTTCCAACCCTTATGATCGTGGGGTGTCTTCCAGATGACCTGGGGATCCGGACGGACGAGAATATAATCTCCCCAACGCTCTAACTTTTCTCCGCTGGACGTATCCAGCACTTCATAATCTTTCCAATGATCTGCAATCCACATATAGAAACCTTTCTGTGTGTATACTTTGTAACTGATTTTTATAGGACATAATAATAGAATATAATACCGGAAAGACTTTTTCAAGGAATACTTGCTATTGAACCGCATTGAGCCATTTAAAGTCCTCTTCGGTCGATTCATGACATATTTGGGTCGATTCATGCAGCCCCTGGTTCCGCTGAGAGAAAGTGTGGTACGTTATCTTTAAGATAATGGGTATCACTATGCCCATCGGAAAGAGGTAAAACGCTATGAAAAAACGAGTATTGAGCATGTTACTGGCATTTATTCTCTGCTTCTCAACACTGCCCATGACAGCATTCGCACAGGAGGCTGATGCGGTGGCAGAACAGGAAGAACAGCAGGAAACAGACTCTGCGGCAGAGCAAGAGGAAGCAGAAGCAGCTGCGGCACCGGGGGAAGAGACTCCGGCTGATAAGAGCACCACTGCGGCAACTCCCGGTACGGAAGATTCCACTGCGGGCGAAGCCCCCGATACTGTGGAACCCTCAGTGGAAAGTGTCAGCGATAGTGATGCCGGCACGCAGGATACCTCGGCAGACGATGAGAAGAAGGCAGCAGTGCAGAAGGTACAGGCACTCATCGATGCTCTGCCGGACGAAGTGACGGTGGAAAATGCAGAAAGTGTCGGTGCGCAGCTGGAAGCCATCGACGAGGCTATGGAGTCACTGACCAAGGAGCAGATCGCAGAACTGGATATGACACGACTTCATGCTATTTCTGAAGCGTTGAATACACCGATGACGGTTCCGATGACGGTGGCGGAAGGTCAGCATGTTGACCATCCCATCTGCGGCGCGACATGCACAGATAAGTATAAGCATAGCATTGTGACAGAGTGGAAGTCCATAGACAGTGAAGCAGCACTGCAAGCTGCAACGGAAGGATATTACTACCTGACTCAGGATATCGTGACAATGGAAACATGGAAACCGAACAATAACGTGGTGCTTTGTCTGAATGGTCACAGCATTGCGGCAAACGGGGATTTTGTTGTCATTGAGATAGATAAGGGACAATTTACTCTCTGTGACTGCAATAGTAGTGAGAGTATGCACTATTTCACCACAAGCAAGGAAGGTCTGTTCACTCGATGGGTGCCGTGCGAGGAAAATACGGAGAACCGCATCTCCGTTACAGGTGGAGTTATCACTCACAGCGTGGGAAGGTCGGATTTAGGTGTGAAAGTGGATAATAACGCCACTTTTACCATGTACGGTGGAACTATTTGTGGTAATAAGCTCCAAGGCAGTTATAATGGAGCCGGTGTGTATGTGCATAATAGCACATTTAATATGTATGGCGGTGCAATCAGAGGCAATGCTGCAAGTTGGGGTGGTGGCGTCGCTGCGCTCGGTAGCACATTTAACATGTATGGTGGTGTAATCAGCGACAACATGGTCTCTGCTTCTGCTGGCGGTGTACTGTTGTCGGACAAAAGCGTCATGAACATGTCCGGCAATGCACAGATTAGTAACAACATTGCTCCCACCAAATGGACGACATCAGGTGGCGGAGTGTATATATTTGCCAGCACTGACGGAGAAGTCGGTAACTGCTTATATATGTCCGATAATGCGAAAATCAGCGGCAATACAGCCACCCAAGGAGGTGCTGTGTATGTACGTAAAAACGGTCAGGTTACCATGAGCGGCAATGCGCAGATTAGCAATAACACGGCAACCGAGAATGGTGGCGGCGTCTATGTAGAAAATAGTACTTTTAAAATTGCCGGCGGTGCTCCTCGGGTCTGTGACAACTTGTGTCAAGATGTTCAGAACAATGTCTATCTGGCTACCGGCAATGCAATTCGGATTAGTAAATTATCCACATTCGCCGGAAAAATCGGCGTATCCACCCAGGATACACCCACCGAGAGCAACCTCGTAACGGTTGCCGCGGTAGCTGTGGAGGCTGGGGGTGGCGGTCACCTGACCGAAGAAGATTTGGATCATATTTGCAGTGATAAAGAGAACCTCTATCCAGTTCTTGTGGGTGGCGAGGTGAAATTGTCGGCGACCGAACCGCATCGGCATCCCGTTTGTGGCGCAACCTGTGGTGACAGCGAGAATCATGGAAATCAGACCTGGATAGGCGTTTCCAATCTGACTGACATCAAGAGTGGGGGCTATTATTATCTGACAGACAATGTTAAATTGAATGATACATGGATCTGCACTTATGATGTAGCACTCTGTTTAAATGGAAAAACAATCACCTGTGCAGCAGAAGTTGATGCCATTCAGGTTGCGAAAGGAACGAAGCTGATTATCACCGACTGTCAGAAAGTGGTCGGCAAGATTACCCATGCACAGGATAATATAGGACGAGGTATAATGTCCTTGGGTACCTTGATACTGTATAACGGCGAAATTACCAAAAACCAGATTGCCAAAGGTAGTGGTGCCGGTGTATACGTAGATGGTGGTAATTTTTACATGTATAAGGGCAGTATCTCTGATAACAAAGTAACCATAAACGGTAACGGCGGCGGTGTGTATGCAAAAGATAGCACCAACTTCGTTATATCCGGTGGTAGTATTGACAGCAACCATGCACCGTCTAGCGGTGGTGGTATATACTATGAATCTACAATTAGTAAGTCAGTAAAATTCAATATATCTGGTGGTAATATCGTTAGAAACACAGCCGTTACTGGTAACGGTGGTGGTATATGGCTGAAGAGTGCATATGGAAATATGAGGTTTACCATGTCCGGTGGTAGGATTTCAAACAACGTCGCTAGCAAAAACGGCGGTGGTGTATATATTTCTGAGCCCTATTACGGCAAGTTTACTGTGTCCAGTACGGCACAAATCACCGACAACGCGGGTAATGGAAACGATAACAATGTCTATTTGCCCAGCGGCAAGACCATTCTCATCGGTGCGAACGGGTTGAGCAGCTCCGCCAAGATTGGCGTGACCATGGGACAGCAGCTCGCCGAGGGTGTGCGAGTTGCCATCGCCAAGGGTACAAGCGATGATTACACACTGACCGCGGATGACCTGAATGCTTTCAACAGCGATACCGGCTATTACAAGTATGCGTTAGACAACGCTGTCAACTTTTCAAGCGGCGAATTACATGTGCATGGTCTCTGTGGCACGGCGAACTGCACTGAGAGTAAGAATCACAAAAATGTGCTGTGGACTGCGATCAGGACGGAAGAGGATCTGCGCAACATCAAGGGTGGAAGTAGTAGCTCACACAGACAGTATTACTATTTAACGACTAATATTGCTCTGAATAATACGAGCTGGAATCCGACAGGCTACATCTCACTTTGTTTGAATGGTTACAGCATCACAGCTAACGGCAATTTTGACACCATTACCGTAGGTGAAGGAAAAGATACGGATTCACTTACACTTTGTGACTGTAACGGCAGCGGTAACAACACAGGAGAGATTACCCATGTTGACGGTATGAAAGGGCGTGGCGTATATTTAAAACCCTTCAGTGACCTTAGCCTGTATAGTGGAAACATCACCGGCAACAACACTGATGACCACGGTGGCGGTGTGTATTTGGACGGCAGTTTCTTCTACATGTACGGCGGCAGCATCACAGACAACAGCGCAAACAATGGCGGTGGCGTGGCTGGACGTGTAAGTAATTATAAAGTGAACGGGGGGTATGTCGTTGGCAGACTCTTGATGTTAGGTGGAACGATTACCGGCAACAAGGCAGCCGCCAACGGTGGCGGCGTTGACATGGATTGCGCCTTTGAGATGTGTGGTGGCAGCATCACCAGTAACGAAGCCGATGCCAACGGCGGCGGTGTTGCCGTGAAAGGTGATCATAGCGTCGAATGGAGTGGTGGCAGTGTCACCGGTAACACGGCGAAGAACAACGGTAGTGGTGTGTATGTAGCTGAGAGTGTTGAAGCCATGGAAGTCAACGGGGATGTGAACATTACCGGCAACACCAATGGCAATGTTTATTTGCCTGGCGGCAAGACTATCACCGTCGGCTCGACTAGGGGCAGCGGCACAAGTTTGACGGATGGTGCAAACATTGGTGTGACGCTGGAAAAGCTGCCTGCGGAGGGAGATTTTATGAAGTTCGCCGAGGCAGCCACGGGTATTACCCTGACGGATGAAATTGCGGGCAAATTCACCATCGACAATAATAGTAGCAACACATACAGCGTGCAGAACATCGACAACAGTCTGTATGTGGTAAGTGGCGAGCTGCATGAGCATGCAATCTGTGGCAGTGCAGACTGCAGTCACAAGACTAAGCATGACGATGTGTTGTGGACTCCCCTGACCTATAATGCAGATACACAGGCGCTGATGCGCGGCGGAACGAAAGTAAGCAGTAGCAATGGCACAGAAGGGATGGAATACAAACTTCCTGCGGGCAACTACTACTTACTGAACGATATTACGTTTGCCGGTACGATCAAAATCTCAGGCAACGTAAATCTCTGCCTGAACGGAAAGAGCATCACCAATTCGGCACAGGATGCTTCGACGTTTGTTATTCCCAAGAATGGCAATCTGACCCTGTGCGACCACGAGAGCGGTACCATCACCTCAACCGATAAGAAGTCTGATGGTGTGCAACTCAATGCTCACTCTAGCACTGACACTGCTACATTCACCATGTATGGCGGCACCATCACCGGAAATAGGAATGGTGTGGATGGGATTTCCGGTACTGATGTGTTTAATATGTATGGCGGTACCATCACCGGCAATAAAGTAGGAGCAGATATTCCTGCGAATGTTACAATGACGGTCGGCGGCACGGCAAAGATTACCGGCAACACCGACATGAATGTTCTCCTGTTCGAATATGATGAAAACTCGAAATCATTTATCAACATTGATTCAAGCCTGACGGATGCCGCAAGTATTGGTGTGTCTATCACCAATAGCCCCACGGCAGAAGTTCCGGTTCAGATTGCTACCGGAGCAACCGGCTTGGTGGACTATACTAAGATTTTCAAGCCGGACAATACAGATAGGGGCTATATGGTTATAAAGGATGCGCAGGGTAATCTGTACCTTAGCGCCCACCAGCACAGTTGGCAATACACGCTGGGCGCAGACGGCAAGTCGATTACCGCCACCTGCGTTAATACAACGAACTGTCCCAACATTGACGGCGGCAGCGTGACCATCAAGGCACCTGAGGAGAATACTCTGATCTACGATGGCAGCAACAAAAAGGCAATACTTGAGAACAAACTGCTCACCGGTGAGAAGGATCCCACAATCAGCTACACGGTTGGAAACGGACAGGGTGCTACACTCCCTGACGGTTCCTATCCCACCAATGTCGGTGCTTATACCGCAAGCATCACAGTGGGTGGTGTGACAGCCAGTGTGACTTATGAGATTCAAAAGGCAGATCCCGCAGCGAAAAATTTTGTCTTTACCGCACCGGGCAGCTTGACATATGACGGCATGGCAAAGACTGCAGACATCAAGACTGCGACGAACATCACCGGCATGGGCGATGTTATGGTGAAATACTATCAGGGCGAGACGGAAGTGCAGCCCATGAATGCGGGTGAATACAAGGTTAAAATCAGTGTGGCGTACGGCTCGAATTTTAACGCAGCAAGTGACCTGACGGATGAAAACTGGGCGTTTAGGATTACTCCCATTATTACCGAACCGACTGTGGAACTGAGCGGTAACACAACTTATACTTATACCGGCGAACGGATTACACCGGATGTTACCGTAACCATCGATGGCAGACCGCTGACGAAGGGTACGGACTACACCATTATTTACGGTGATAACGTAAACGCCGGTACGAATGCCGGTTTCGTAACCGTTAAGGCAAAGGGGAATTATGGATTTGCAGATGTTGTTAAGAAATTTGCCATTGAGAAGGCGGATCCGAAGCTGAGCTTTGAAAAGTCCACTGTGACGACCTCCTATGGAACGCAGCCTGCCAACAATAAGCTTACCAATATGGGCAACGGCGTGGTGACTTACCAAAGCAACGACAATTCCGTTGCAACTGTGAATGAAAAAGGTGAGGTTACCGTTGTCGGAGTGGGCGAGACAACCATTACCGCGACAGCCGCCGAGACGAAGAACTATAAGTTAGGCATGGCAAGTTACACACTGACGGTGAATAAGGCACGTGTTCATATTGTACAGGCTACCGTTGCCAACAAGGAATACGATGGAAGCGTGAATGCTGACGTCACAGGGGTAGTTTTTGCCAACGAGGCAGACGTGAGAATAGATAGTCTGGTAGCGGGTATGGACTACACGGTGACCGGTGCTTTCCAAAGTGAAAACGCCGGGAAACAGGATGCAGAGGTAACGGTAAAACTTCTTGGTGAGTTTGCCTCTCACTATGAACTGACCGGCGGAACATATAAGACCAGGGCAACTATTACTGCAAAGCCTATCAGCATTGCAACCGCGCGCACGCAAGACCGCAGCTACGAGCGGAATAATACCTCCGTGACCATTTTAGAAGTGACCTTCAAAGACAGCACAAACACACTTGTTGCAACGCTGACAAGTTCCGATTATACCGCGACCGGCAAGATGGTTAATGCGAATGTCGGCACAGACAAAAAAGTTACCGTTACGGTGACCCTGCAGGGAAAAGCGGCAGACAACTATAAGCTTGTTTCCAACATGACCACCGCAAAGGTAGCGATTACGCAGGCTAAGGGCGGTGTATTGCAGGAGGAGAACTTAAAGCAGAAATTCTCCGACCGGAAGCAGAAGACCTTCACACCCGATTACACAGGACTTCCTGCCGGGGAGACATGGACATACAGCATTTCCGAGGCACAAACTTCGGGATCTGCAAAGGTGGAACCGGCTATGATTAATACAGCCGGAAAGATCACCTACAGGCTGACAGCCGGTGCGGAAAATGACACCATCTGTTGGACGGTAACGATTTCCAATCCAAATTATAAAAACTTTACCAAGGATCTGGTACTGACCCTGACGGCAAAGGAACCTCAGGAGACATTGCGCATCACCGGTGACAACACTGTGGTCTATGGACAGAAGCTGCAACTGAGCACGGTCGGCGGCTCCGGAACAGGCGAGATTACTTACAAAGTGGATGAAGTAAGAAGCACAGGCGATGCGACGATTGATGAGAATGGCGTTCTGACTCCGGTTAAGGTCGGAAGCGTTGTTATCACAGCAACCAAGGCAGGTGATGTCGATTACAGTGAGATCACCAGTGCACCTTTTGTCATTATGATTACCCAGGCTGCTACAAGCGGTGAACCGAAGTACCATAAGATTACCACAGGCGGTAAGACCCTGGCAGACGCAGGACTGACGTTGGCAGGCAGCACCATTCATCCGGCAGACGGTACACTGGAGTGGATAGATGATGCAGGTGTACTTCCCAATGACACGGCAGTCGATATGAACAAGACTTACAAGTGGCGCTTCACCCCTGCGGATACCAATTATGAGATTCTGACCGGTGAAATCGAACTTTACCATGTGGATGCTCCGGCAGTCACTGCACAGCCCAAGAGTGTATCTGTGACAGTAGGAGACACAGCAACGTTTGAAGTTACTGCAACCGGTACGGACGTAACCTATCAGTGGCAGATTGACAGAAATGACGGCAAGGGATTTGTAGACATCACCGGAGCTACCGGTGCAACCTACACCATAGGAGTAACGGATAGAGACTGCAACGGATTTAAGTACCGGTGTGTTCTCAGCAATGCGGCCGGTTCAGTTACCACCGATACCGTAGTATTGACGGTACAGTATCAGATCATTGAAGGCGCGAACGGCTCCTGGAACCAGAATACGGACGGAAGAAGTCTCAAAATCAGAGGAAACGGTGAATATTCCAAGTTCCAGAATGTAAAGGTAGATGGGAATATCATTGATTCCAAGAACTATACCGTGAGTGAGGGCTCCACGATCATCGAATTACATGCAGATTACCTGAAGACTCTGTCCGAGGGCAGTCACACCTTTGAGATCGTATGGACAGACGGCGCCGCAGGCACCAGCTTTACGGTAGCAAGGAACACCTCCGGCAGCAATAATACCGGCAGCAATAACACCGGCAATAACGATAATAATGACAGTACGGACAACTCAGCTGCCGCAGCTCCCACCGCTGCTGCTACTGCGCAGGAACTGGACAAGGTTCCGGCTACCGGAGATCCTCTCGGTATCTGGCTGATGCTCTTTGCGATATCCCTGACCGGACTCGCAGGAATGCTGGCGAGAAGAAAGAAGAACTAAGAATAACGTAAATAATATAGAAACCTCGCTACAGAGATGATACCTGTAGCGAGGCTTTTTGTCTTGCAATCTTATTTTTCATTTATTATTGACACTATACTTACCTTTTATTATAATATAAATGAACCACTGAACTCGCGAATGCGATGTAGGTGGTGTTTTATTTTGGATATATTACTAATCCATACATATTTGTCTCATTTGCTTTCAAATTTAATTTTTCCGCTTCCTTTAACGTCACCATAACCCGTTTTACAAAGAGTTTGTCAATTACAGTTCCCACTCGTTTGGGTAACTCTTCTTTCCGAATTTCGATTTTGAAATATAAATGTACAAAAAATGAAACGAAATCACATATTTGAATAAAATAGGATTCTGATGAATTTTTTTCCATAATATCCTCGATCATATTGCTGATCGGATGATTGACAAACCCAGGCAAATATTTGGATTGGATCGGATTAAATGCACGTATAGCTCTGGCTGTCTTTCTCATAGGTGCTATTCTGCCCTCATCCGTAATCACTAAATAATTCCATTGCCCATCGCTGTCATTCTCGATACGTTGTATATTATATTTCAATGCATTTTCAAGAACGTGATAGTTATTATCTTTAAATTTTTTCTTATCAATAATCACATTTACAATCTTTAAATCCATCTTTGCAATTGTTAACGTAAATGCTTTTATTATATCTTGTTTTGTTTCTTTTGACCAATGATACTCACGATATGGATTTTTATCCGTCAAAAAATGTTTTGTATGCATCTCTTCTGATACATGAAAGCCATATTTATCTTTCAATTCTCTTCTCAAAATACGCATTTTTTCAAAATTTTGCTGCCAGCTCTCTGCAGGCATATACAAACTTGTTAAAATAAAATGGTCTGATGAATTTATTGTTACTCCGTCATCCCCTGTTTCATCAAAATATGCTATATATGTTTTCATCAATTCCCCTTTCATATTTTAGACATTTTAATGCCATTCATTTTTAATAATGAAAACTATGGTGATTCACCAAAATACTGAAATTAAATAAGATTTGAAATAGAAAATTTACTTATAGATAGAGAATAGCAAACTATTCTCAGCCTGTCAACATGACAAAATAACATTCAAATCAGGCTTTCGCACATTACAGCGACAGCAAACTAATCTGTTGACGATAAGCCATTTCTTGTATATAATAAATCGTATCACTGTATACAATTAAGAAAATGTACAAGAAGAAAAATTTGAGGAGGCTATTATGACAGGAAATACGCTGGGCTGGGTAATTGTGGCATTCGTGCTGTATTTACTCATGATGATCGCTATCGGAGCGTTTTATGCAAAGGGCAATAACAATTCCGAAGACTACTTTTTGGGAGGCAGAAAGCTGAACGGCTTCGTCGCTGCGCTGTCCGCGCAGGCGTCGGATATGAGCGGATGGCTGCTGATGGGGCTGCCGGGAGCTATTTACTTAACCGGTGTCGGAGGTGACGGCTGGATCGCCATCGGACTTTTCATCGGCACGACGCTGAACTGGCTGCTCATTGCCACGAAGCTGCGCAGATATACGATCCGCGCCAACAATTCCGTTACGCTGCCGACTTATTTTGAGAACCGCTTCCATGATGAGAAGAAGGTATTGATGGCGGTTTCTTCTATTACTATTGTAGTATTTTTCCTGGTATATTGCGCGTCTGCGCTTTCTGCCGGAGGTCAGCTGTTTGAGTCCGTGTTCGGTATTGATTATCATGTGGCACTGACCATCGGTGCGCTGGTAGTTTTGGTCTATACCTTCCTCGGCGGATTTACCGCGGTATGTGTGACAGACTTTATTCAGGGCATGCTGATGCTGGTCGGTATCCTGGCAGTACCTTTGTTTGCCTATCATTTCCTGACCGGCAATGGAACCACGCTGGCAGCAGGACTGGAAGCCAGCGGTGCTGACAGTGCCAACTTCCTGAACCTGATGAAGAACGGTGACGGCAGCAACAATATCATCAGCGTGATCTCCGGTCTCGGCTGGGGACTGGGATATTTCGGAATGCCCCACATCCTGGTGAGATTTATGGCAGTGCGGGATGAGAAGGAAATGACCAAGTCCAAGGCTACAGCCATCAGCTGGGTGGCATTATCCCTGGGATTTGCAGTGTTTATCGGTATCCTGGGCAGAGCTTATCTGCCGGAGCTGGTGAATGGCAATAATGAGAAGGTATTTATTGAGATGATCAAGAAAGTATTTACCGTGGAGATGCGTGCTCCGTTCATTGCAGGATTGTTCCTCTGTGGTATCCTGGCAGCGATCATGTCCACGGCGGATTCCCAGCTGTTAGTCAGCGCCTCCAGCGTAGCAGAAGATATCTTCAAGGGACTGCTCAAAAAGGATGCGGATGACAAAACGGTTATGAATGTGAGCCGTGTCACAGTACTGGTAGTAGCTGTGCTGGCTTACATCATCGCATGGAATCCGAACAACACCGTCATGGGACTGGTATCCAACGCGTGGGCAGGTTTAGGTGCCGCCTTTGGTCCGCTGGTAGTGATGTCCTTATATTGGAAGAGAACCAACTTCCCAGGAGCGGTAGCCGGAATTGTCACCGGTGCACTTGCCGTTATCATCTGGGATTACATCCCTCTCGTGGGCGGGCAGACCCTGGGCAAAGCTACCGGATTGTATTCTCTGGTAGTGGGCTTCGGGCTGGGACTTATCGCTATCATCGCAGTCAGCCTCGCTACCAAGGCTCCTTCCGAGGAAATGCTGCAGGAGTTCGAGGATGTGAAGGCGAACCGGCTGTAAAAATTCAATTTTTCATAATTCTGAAACTGCCCGGACACACTGGATTGTACTGGGCAGTTTTTTATGGGGCGAAATTCTTAATTTGTGATTGTTAGACCCCGCGAAAATCGAAACGCTGGGGCACAGCAAGAGATTCTGCTAAAATAAGCCCCGGCGATATCAGAACATCG
>ENA-OROE01001400-OROE01001400.1-human-gut-metagenome-genome-assembly--contig:-NODE-1400-length-15719-cov-8.370531_pt1 | contig 15719 bp, 15 predicted proteins | sample MGYA00242126_ERZ509044 | MGnify/ENA primary metagenome ERZ509044 (study PRJEB26280, sample SAMEA2338716) | human gut metagenome | biome: human gut; feature: human-associated habitat; material: faeces... | reverse complement strand
AGCTCTGCCGAACGGGCAAGATCTGCTATACGGCCATCTCAAGCCGAAAGTGGTTGGTCAACATGGACACGCTGGCCCAGTTCTTCGCACAGGGAGAGCCGGTCAGAGAGGATTCGCAGCAGGTCACGAACGGCCTCGTGCTGGACTCAGACATGCTGCTGGATGACCTGATCGACCGCTGGTTTGAGGAATACGCCAACAAGCAGCTGAAGGCCAAGACGCTCTACGATTATAGAAGGATGCGTGGCCGGATCAGTGCCGGACTCGGGCATCTCAAGGTGTCCAAGATCAAACCGGCGCATGTGATGGCGTTCTACAACAATCTGGAAGAGAAGGGTGTTCGCCGGGACAGCACCTACACCGCCACGAAATCCCTTCTGAAGCTGCTCCCACATGGAACCCGGGGTGAACTGGCGAAACAGGCCGAGATCGGTCAGGACACCATGCGGATGGTCTATGCAGGTAAGAACGTCAGCCGAAAGACGGCGGAAAAAGTATCTGCTGTGGTGGGGCTGACCTTCTCAAAGGCGTTTGTGGAGCATACCCAAAAGGATGGGAAGCTGAACAACAACACCGTCATCCGCTATCAGGCCATGCTCTCCAGCATCTTTAAGAAAGGTGTCCAGTGGGGATTGATCAACGAGAACCCGTGCTCCCGTGCAGAACATCCCAAAGCCGAGGAAATCGACGTTCGGGTACTGACGGAGGAAGAGATTCCAAAGCTGCTGGATGCCCTCTCGGATGCACCGCCGCAGTACAGCGTGATCACTCAGCTGGCCTTGCTGCTTGGTGCCCGGCGGGGTGAGATCTGCGCCCTGCGCTGGTCTGACATTGACTTTGAGAAGGGAACGCTTTCCATCAAGCGGACGGTCCAGTCCATCCCCGGGATAGGCCTTGTGTTCAACACACCGAAAACCAGACGAGGCAAGAGGTGCCTGCGCATTGGAGCGGATTGCGTGGAACTGCTGCAGGAGTACCGGCGATACCAGAAAGCGGAGAGATTCCGGATCGGTTCAGCGTGGGTGCGTAAGGTCACACTGGAAAATGGCAAAGTGGTGGATAATGATATGCTATTCACGAAATGGAATGGAGAGCCGATGGACCCGGATATTATCTCGTCCTGGTTCCCGAAGTTTCTGGAAACACACGATCTCCCGGACGTGAACTTTCACAGCCTTCGCCATTCGAATGCCAGCATCCTGATTGCGGCACATGTACCGATCACAACGGTCTCCGGGCGGCTTGGACACGCACAGACCTCCACCACGCTGAACTACTACGCATCGGCCCTCCAACTCGGCACACATCTTCTCCACAAGGAAGGGGTCGTCTGTGCGGTCGGCAGGCTTGTCCTTGGTGGTCAGGATGAGCTGGCGGCGAAAGAAGCCGTCCGAATGGTCGTACAGTGAGGTCAGCGCACCGTTGCCAAAGCAGAGGAACCGTGCGTAAATGTCCCGCTGGTAGCTCTGGACACCCTTGCGCTCCAAGTCCAGCTTGGCCTCGGCAGTCACGATGGTCTTGATATAATTCGTTTTAGGCAGGGCGTTCATGTCCATGTCATCATCGATCATCAGCAGGCGGCGTTCCAGATCGGCGCGGGCAAAACGGTTATTCTCCACTTTCTGGACGCTGCCGTTGCTGGCGGCATCTCCCATGAGCCGCTTGAGCACCAGCCCGATGCGGGACTTGCCCTCGCCGCCCTTGCCGACAATGAGCATCATCTTCTGTCCCTTGGTGCTGGGGATCAGGCAGTAGCCCAGATATTCCTGCAAGGTGGGGATGTCGGCATCGTCCAGCAGCTCGTGCAGAAAGGTCAGCCAGCGGTCAGGGCTGGCGGCTTTGGGGTCATACCTCACAGGCAGGCGGTTCTGGCAGAACAGGCGGCTCTCCTGAAAAGAGCCGTCCGGCAGATGGTACACGCCGTTCTGGAGGTGGATGCAGTCCTGCTCGATGGGGAACGGGTCGGAAAAGGCCAGCAGCTTGATGGTCTCCAGAATGTTGGTGACCTTTTTGGACAGGCCGGAGGTGACATATTCCTCGATGTTCTCCAAGATGCGCTGCTTGATCTCGCTTTCGTCCTCCACCGGTCCGTCCAGCGTGTACAGCGTTCCGTTGACGCATTTCAGCGGCCACTGTTCCAGAAAGGCACGGCCAAACTGGACTTCATCGATCTTCTTGCCGTTGTACCAGTCCGGCCATAAGGGGTTGCGGGAAATGTTTTTCTTCATAGGGTGGTTCTCCTTTAGAAAAGTGAAGTGGTGGGTCTCACGGTGAGACCCACCACTTCAGGTGAATAAATTATTAGGCGCACTTTGCCAGAGCAAGGCGGTCGGTGCGCTCCTCCAGCATCAGCAGGTACGACCCGGACAGCAGCTGTGCGGCGGCAGCGGCCTTCTGCTGGGGCGTCCCAAATGCAACGCAGTCCGTCAGGTGCTCGATGGTCTCGGTCATGTGGAGGGCTTCTTCAAACCGTGGGTCATGCGGTTCCTCCGGGCTGGCGGGCTTGTAACGCTCTCGCCAGTCGTGCAGCAGGTCGAGATAATCGGTCAGCACCCGCAGGCAGTAGGCGATGTCTGCCCACTGCTCGTCCGTCAGGCCACGCTTGGGCGGCGGCAGGGCGATGGCATTGGCGGGCGGCTTGTCCGGGTCAAGCCCGAAGTCGTGTATCAGCTTCTCGGCGGCTTGCCGGGGGTTCAGGTCGAACAGCTTGGCGGTGAGGTCGATGGCATCGCCGTTGGCTCCACAGCCAAAGCAGTAATAATAGGTGTCGTTCAGCTTCATGCTGGGGTCGCTGTCGGAATGGAACGGACAGCACACCATGCCATGGCGGTCGGGCTCCATGCCGTACATCTCTCCCACCTGCCGAACGGTGATGGCGGACTTGACAGTTTGATACAGGCTCAAGGGCATTCCTCCTTTGTTTCGTGCGTTGCACCAGAGTACCCCAAAGTGGGAACTCTGGTGTTTTTTGCCTTGTGCCTGAATATACGGAAAATTTTGCAGAAAGGGCGAAAAAGCGGCAGAACTGCAACGGAAAAAGAAAAAAGCCCTTACTGGTTGCAGAGTTGCAACAGCAAGGGCAGAGGGGAAACCGTATATTGAACAAAACGGCAGAGCGTATTATAATGAGGAAAAAGCTCAAAAAGGAGGGCCGACCACATGGCACAGGAATATCTGCCCGCACCGTCCAACGTCCGTCTTGCGGACTTGATGAAAGAGCACAATATCAGCCAACCGGAGCTTGCCAAGGAAATCGGCTGCTCCAAAAGCACCATCAGCCGCTTCATCAGCGGCGCAAAAGGGACGCTGACCCATGAGCAGGTGCTGAAAATCGCAAGGCTGTTTAATGTGTCCACGGATTTCCTGCTGGGAGAAACCAACATCCCCGACCGCAAAAATTACGACATTGCCGAACTGGGCTTGTCCGTAGAAGCTGCAAAGAACCTCTACACAGGGCGTGTCAATACAGAGGTGGTCAATCTGCTGCTGGAAAATGCCCGCTTCGCAGAGCTTACTTACCGCATAGCGCAGTATTTTGATGATACGTTTGCATCCGGCATTGCAGCACAGAACGCCATGCTCACGACATTGAGCACCCTGCTGCGCACAAAGGTCAAGACCCCGGAAGCAGCCAAAGCCGCAAAGGACATCAGCCTTCGGAGAAAGCCGGTGTATCAAGGTGATCTTGATGACATTGAGATGTACTTCATGGCAGCGGTCAAGGAAATCAAAAAGGGTATCGGGAGCCATTACGCCGAACAGGAAGCCATGAGCAAGAAAGTGGCAGAGAAGATGTTCACCGAATTGACCAAAGGGCAGGATGTGCAGCACCCAACGATTACGGCAGAGCAGTTGACAGATGCAATGTTGGACAGCGTTTCGGGCATGGAAGGAGCCACGCCGGAAGCGCTGGAACAGCTGCGGAACGGTCTGCTGGGAATCTTGCAGTCTGCCGCAGAGCAGGAAAACGCCCATGAAGCAGACGAATGAACGGCTTTGTGCGCTGGCACAGAAAGGCGATGCTGCCGCGCTGGACAGCCTGATCGACAACAACAAGTCCTTTATTGGCAAGGTGGCAAATGACCTTTTCCGCAGCATGAATCTGGCACAGTCTGGCTTGAACCTTGACACGGACGATTTGAAACAGGCCAATATGTTGATAAACTTATAAAAAAGGAGAACATATATGAATTGTGCAAAAAGTGTAAAAATGATAGTGATTCTAGGTTGTATTGTGGTGAATTTGGTGGGATGTGGAATGAATGATACAACAGCATCATCAATGTCCACAGTAGTTTCGTCACAGGATACATCGTCAAGTTCATGCAATTCTGAAGAAAAAAATGATTTGCAAGATTTTTCCCAGACGTTAGTTGATTCGACCTCGGTATTTTTAGATCAAGATCAATATACTGTTTTTGAAAAAGCGCAGAAAATAGACTATGCACTTTGGGGACAATCAAGTAACTTAAAAGGACTGAATTTTAAAATTGAAGATGCTCCGACTTTTGTGCCTATGACGCAAAATGCGCCGACATATGTAAAACTGAACGGACATGATTATGAGGTCTATCAAAATTCTTATAAAGAGTTTGAAGAATATATGAAATCTATTTTTACAAATGATTTCTTGTCACAAGATTCAATTGAGAAAAAGTTTGTGAATTATAATGGAAAACTTGCCGTTTGTGATGACTATGATTTGGCACAAATTCCATATTTTACTGGATATGTGGGAGAATATTATCCGGATGATTTCTGCTCAGTGCGATACTATTTGAAAAATAAAACGGAAGCACAAGTAAATTTTGTAATGATTGCATACTATAATCCCAATGAAACGTATGAGGAACATGATGAGTATTCATATGATGACATGAATAAAGTCGAATATGAAATGCAGTTGGTAAAAGTTGGGGATGTGTGGAGAGTAAATAAATATCACTCGCCTGAGCTTGGATAAGCAGATAGTGAAAAGTGTTGCATATAATAGGCATTGAAAAATCCCCCCCGAAGCCTTTTCGAGAGTTGAGAAAAGACTTTGGGGGGGATATATGTTAAAAATGATGCTTTACAACTTATTGTTGATGAAGAGAGTAGAGACATTTAGGAGCGACGAGCGGTTGCGATATAATCACCGTATACGGTTTCATTGCGTGCAGTTCCCGCTTCCTCAAGAGTTCGAATGACACCACCAGCAGGATCAATGACGGAAATGCTGCTTGCAGAGGAGCAACTGCCAGTATAAGCAATCGCTGTGACAAAATGCGTCTTTTTGCCATCGCTACTGTTGAGCCGAATAATGATGGGAAGGTTATTGTCAATACTTGCTTTGACTGCACTGAATACAGTCGCCTGCTCCTTACCGCCATGAGTGTAGTTGCTCGTGTCGATTTTACCATTGCACTTGCTGGGAAGAGCCCAAGTATTCAGACCGTTTGCACCCCAATTTCCACAGGCAGTCAGGACTTCGTTAGGGGTGAATTCACGAGGCCCATAGATATTAGCGGTATTCAACACGGCAACAAGAGAGCAACCACTATTTCCAACAAGCTTAACAATGTCCGGATTCTTCTGTGCCCAAAGATAGTTTCTATCAGTAGGCAGAGTGATTGAATGAGATTGACCACTTGTACCGCCCGAAGAAGCGTTCAATGCGTTTAGGGTGGCACTGCCGACCATACCATCGGCAGTCAAGCCGGATGCTTTCTGAAAACTGATAACAGCGTTATAAGTGCCTGAACCTGCAAGGCCATCCACTGTACTGGCGTAATAACCTTTGTTCTTCAGGAGCTGCTGGATGGTTTTAATGTCGCTTACCAGTGCGTTCCATGTACCATCGCCAACAATGCCATCTTGGGTAAGACCTTTTTTGCCCTGATACTTCTTAACAGCATTTTCAGTACCAGAGCCAAATTTGCTGTCAAAACTACCCGGAGGGCAGCACATGATATGCAGTCCATACTGCAGGTACATAACATAGTTGCCAGTACTTCCATTTTTGAGTAACATAGTAATAATCTCCTTTTTTTAGTAGGACGTTTATGGGGCCCTTCATTTGCGTCCTTACGTAATAGAAAGAGAGAATCACAGATGTTTTGTAAACATAGAGAGATAATTTAGGATATCTGGGTCGGTCACTCAAACCATTGCCGTCAAGTCGGTGGTGGATAGTGTGATTTTTGTTTGTCAGAGAGTAAGTGCACGGTTTCTGCACGGATTTTGCACGGTTTCAAAACGTGCAGAGGGTGCTTTTCGCTGCAAAATCCGACAAAGGGTGCAGAAATTGCTGGGTGAAAAATCACGTTGATTTGATTAAAAATAACGATGACTCGAAACTTCCATAAATTGAGACGAACCGGCGGCTTGCTCTCTTAATCAGTGGGCCCAGGGTTCGAGTCCCTGGAGGTGCACCACAACAACAAAATCCGAACTTTTTTCCAATAGGAGAAGGGTTCGGATTTTTTGTTTTATCTCGCATCTGATACCACATCGCAAAAATCTATTGATTGGTGCGACTCTGAATCTTAGGGAAACAGAAGAATAGAACTTTTTTGAAAATTATGCTATAATGAAAACGTATCACCCTTTTTATACGACAACAGCATCGGCCTGCATACTAAAATATGCTGTGTTGAGATGCACTTTTTCCTGGGCTGCGACAAAAATCAGGAGGAGGGATCTGCCGTGAATCTTCTGACCCAGATCAACCAGTTGGAACATCTGACCAGCAATGAAAAAAGTTTGTGTGATTACATCCGGAATCACCCGATGGAGTGTCTGTCCAAAACGCCGCAGCAGCTGGCCGGAGATCTGTATCTTTCTACATCTACGGTCTACCGGCTGCTGAAGAAGCTGGATCTGAAAGGATACAGCGACTTTAAGGTGGCTCTTTGGACGGTGGTGCATCAGAAATCGGAAAGCGCGGTGCAGGACATCAATTTTCCTATTGAGGCAGAGGCAACACCGGACGAAATACTGCTCCATTTGAAAGAGGTTTACGAGTACACGATCTCGGACACGCTGGAACTGGCAGATCCCTACGCGATGGCACAGGTGGCAGAAGCGATGGAACGTGCAGAGCGCATTGATATCTACACATCGGCGGGTAATTTCTGCATGGCAGATAATTTCCGGTTTCAGATGCAGGAGATCAATGTGCCGGTGGAGGTGCCGCACGAGGCTTATATGCAGAAACTGGCGGCGGCCAATTCGAACCCGAAGCATTTTTCCATCGTCATCTCCTTTGGGGGGCGCAGCTCTACGGTGGGCCAGATCTGTCGGCTGCTCAGGCAGCAGCACTCGCCCATTGCGCTTATCACATCCACCGATAAGACTCCGCTGTGCGGCTATGCAGATCATCTGCTGTATCTCTCATCCAACGAAGACCATTATCAGAAGATTTCGGCCTTTTCTACCCGGACGTCGCTGATGTATCTTCTGGATTCGCTCTATGCGTTCTACTTCAAACGGCATTACAAGGAAAATGTCCGGAAAAAGCTGAGCGCTTATGAGCGGCTCCATGCGGCGGACGTTGCCGATGCGGAGGAAAAAGTTGCGAAATGGAAGAACGAAATGGAAAAATCAAAATATGGCATAGATGACCAGTAATTTTGCAAAAACGATTCAAAAACCGTGCATTGTGTTGAACAATGCGCGGTTTTTTCTATAATAGAAACAACAAAGAGCAAAAAGCTCAAAATGAAACAGATTGGAGGAAAAATATGAACGGAAAAGTGAACAAAAGTTTTTTGTGGGGTACGGCCAGCGCAGCATACCAATGTGAGGGCGGCTGGAACGAGGGTGGAAAAGGAGAGAGCAACTGGGATCAGTTCTGTCACGGCCCCAAAAACACCAAGGGATTTACCGGCGATGTGGCGGCAGATTTTTACCACCGCTACAAGGAGGACATTCGGCTGCTGAAAGAGGGTGGACACAACACCCTGCGCTTTTCCATTGCCTGGACCCGCATTCTGCCCACCCGGGACGGCCCGGTGAATATGGAAGGAGTCGCCTTTTATAAGGATGTGCTCAAGACCTGCAAAGAGAGCGGTATCGTACCCAACGTGACACTGCTCCATTACGACATTCCGGCATGGCTGGAGGACATTGGCGGATTTCAGAATCCGATCTTCTCGGATGAATTCGCCAAGTATGCAAAGGTCTGCTTCGAGCAGTTCGGCGAGGAGATTTCCTTCTATGTCACGATCAATGAGGCGACCCATAATGGCTGCTGTTCCTACCTGACCGGTAACTATCCTCCCAACAAGCACGATGTGCAGGCACTGGTGCAGGTGTCCTATAACTTCATGGTGGCAAACGCCAAGGCGATCCGGGAGTTCCGGAAGATGGGCTTCAAAAACAGCCAGATCGGCATCGTGCATACCACGAACACGGTCCAGATCCTGAAGGATACGCCGGAATACCGCATCGCCCAGCGCCGGGGCGACTTGTTCAAGAATAAGTGGGTCACCGACCCTGCGATTCTGGGGCATTTCCCTGCAGACCTCAAGCCTCTGCTACTGGAAAGTGGCATCGACCTCTCCTTCGTCAAGGACGAAGACCTTGAGATCATCAAGAACAATACGGTGGACTTCCTGGGCCAGAACTGCTATACACGCGCTCTGGTAAAGCCCTACGAATCCGGTGAGACCAACTACTACCCCAACAATGTGGGCGCAGGCCAGAAGAGCACCGAAGGCTATGTTGTCAAGGGCTGGTTCCAGACCGACGTGGACCCCAACACCCCGAAGAATGCGTGGAGCCGCGAGATCTACCCGAAGACCGTGTACGATATGCTCATGGGCATCAAGAAGGATTACGGTGACATTCCGGTGTATATCACGGAGAATGGACACGCGCTGTATGAACACCCGGACGAGAACGGCTGCGTCAACGACGACGAGCGCATCGAGTTTATCCAGTCCTATCTGGAGTGGCTCATCAAGGCCCAGAACGAAGGCTGCAATGTCAAGGGCTATTATGCATGGTCTACGACCGACTGCTATTCCTGGATCAACGGCTATGATAAGCGCTACGGCCTGATCTATGTGGACTATGAGAACGGACTGAAGCGCATCCCCAAGAAGAGCTATTACTGGTATAAGCAGTACATCAAGGATCACACCGAGGAATAAGGAGACAGAACGATGAGTGAAAAATTTCTGTGGGGTTCCGCTACGGCGGCCTATCAGTGCGAGGGTGGATGGAACGAGGACGGCAAAGGCCCCAGCGTCTGGGATACATTCTGCCACTCGCCGGCCAACACCACCGGCATCACGGGCGACGTTTCCTGTGATTTTTACCATCACTATGCCGAGGACATCCGGATGATGGCGGAAAGCGGCCAGAATACCTTCCGCTTTTCGATCAGCTGGCCGCGCATCGTCCCGAAGGAAGACCGCGTTGTCAATGAAGCGGGCCTTGCATTCTATGACCGGGTGCTGGATGAGTGCGAGAAGTACGGTATCGTACCCAATGTGACGCTGGTACACTACGACCTGCCGGAGTATATCGGCCAGAAAGGCGGATGGTGCTACGAGGGCATCGCCGACGAGTTTGCGTACTATGCAGCCGTGGTGTTCCAGCACTATGGGGAGCGCATCCCGCTCTATGTTACCATCAACGAGCCGAATCACAACGCCTACTGTGATTACTGCGTGGGCAACTATCCCCCGAACCACAAGAACGACCTGCAGAGCTATGCCCACTGTCTGTACAATATGGATGTCTGTAATGCCAAAGCCATCCGGGAGTTCCGGGAGATGGGCTTCAAGAACAGCCAGATCGGCATCGTGCAGGGCTGCGGCCCCGCCACATCCCTGCAGGATACGCCGGAATACCGAGAGGCTGTGAAGTATTGCGATTACTTCTGCAATTTTGGCATTCTTGACCCGGCCATCAAGGGATATTTTGAGCCGGAGCTGCTGGAAGCAGTCAAGGCAAGAGGGATCGACCTCTCCTTTATGAAGGACGAAGACCTCGAGATCATCAAAAACAATACGGTGGATTTCCTGGGCCAGAATATCTACAGCCGCCTGATCGTCAAGCCCAACGAATCCGGCATCACCGCCTTTACCGTGAACAATGCGGGCAACAACGACGGCACCGGCAAGACAGCCCGGGAGACGCGCGCCATTGCAGGCTGGTTCGAGTCGGATCGCGATACCGATACCAGGCTGAACAAATGGGGACGCGAGATCTACCCCAAATGCGCCTACAATACCCTGATGCTGCGCAAGGAGCGGTACGGCAATATCCCCATCTACGTCACCGAAAACGGCCACGGCTGCTACGATGTGCCGGACAAAAACGGCTATGTGGAGGACGACGACCGGATCGCGTTCCTCAACGATTACATCGGCTGGATCCTCAAGGCCAAGGAGGACGGCGTGAACGTGAAGGGCTATTACTGCTGGTCTACGATGGATCTGTATTCGTGGATCAACGGCTACAAAAAACGGTATGGCCTTGTGCGGGTAGACTATGAGGACGGCCTGCTGCGCCGCATCCCCAAAAAGAGCTATTACTGGTACAGGGATTTCATCGCGGAACATAAGGACGTGTGATCGGGATGGACGGCATTGTATTGCTGCAGGCGGAGTGTAAGATCCTGCTGTTGTTCGGCCTGGGAATGTTGCTGAAAAAGCTGCAGCTCACAAATGCGGAGGCAGACCAGTTCCTCTCGGATCTGTTGATGAACGTCCTGATGCCGATGAATATCTTTGTCTCGTTTTACCAGTCCATGTCGCTAGAGGAGCTTTCCACCTGCGGGTGGCTGATACCCGCAGGTGCGCTGGTGATGGCCGTAGTGATGCTCTGCGCCCGGCTCATCCCGGCCTCCGTGCCGCTGGCCCGGCGGAGGATCACGGAGTATTGTATGCTCATCTCGAATGGCTCGATGGTGGGCATCCCGCTGGTGGAGTCGATGTACGGACCCACGGGCGTGTTCTACGCTAATATGTTCATGGTGTCCACCCGCATCCTCTCCAATATTTCGGGCCAGTACTATTTTGATACATCTAGCCACGGCAACGGGGTAAAACAAGGGCTGAAAAACTTTGTGCGCAACCCCCTGAACATCAGCATGGCACTGGGCTTTCTCCTCAACCTTCTGAAAGTTCCGGTGGCGGTACCCGTCATGGGGATGTGCAGCAGCCTGGCAGCCTGCATGAGTCCGATGGCAATGATCCTCGTGGGTTCCACGCTGTTGGATACCTTCCGCACGGTATCTCTGTCCCAGATTTTTTCCGGCCAGGTGTTTGGCGTCAGCCTGTTCCGGCTACTGGCTTCTCCTTATATCACGCTGGCGGCCTGCCGTTTGCTGGGGGTGCAGGGAGTGCAGTGTGCGGCGGCGGTGCTCATCAATGCAGCGCCTGTTGTGAACACCGCTACGATCTACTGCCAGAAATACCACGGCGACATGGGCTTTACCAATGCGTGTGTGTTTGTTTCTGCAATGTTGTCTTTTGTGACATTCTGGCTGATCCGTTTCTGAAAAGGTGCGGCAGCGAAAAGCGCACAGCACAGATGATTTTGTGAAAAAATGGAAAAATCGAAGCGGAAAATAAGGCCCCAAAATGTGACCTTGTGTCCGGATAATTGCCAGAACTGACAAAACGAACGAATAAAAACATACAATGCGACGAAAATGAACAAACTGACTATAAAAACGTGAACAAATTGTTGACAAAGCGAAGAACTTGGAATATAATACAACAAAAGAGAACAGAACGAGAACAAAAATGAACAAATTGGAAGCGAGGTGGAGGAGCACAAAGAAGCCGTCCCGTAAAATTCTTTCGGAAACGAGTGGAATGAGACGTTCTGATTGAAAACTTTGCAGGAGGTAAACCCATGGGTAAATTTGACGAAATGTCCAAATATATTCTGGACAATATCGGTGGTGTGGGCAACATCACCAACGTCACGCATTGTGCAACACGTCTGCGCATCGAAGTGGCAAAGCCTAGCCTGGTGGATGTGGAGGCTTTGAAGAAAGCTCCCGAGCAGGCAGGCCTTGTGGAGAAGGGTCGTCAATATCAGATCATCATTGGACCCAAGGTCAACGATGCCTACAATGAGTTCCTGGCCGTCTCCGGCTGGAAAGAGGGCATGAACGCAGGCGTGGAGATCGAGGATTCCAACGCAAACCAGCCCCATAATGCAAAGTGGGTCATGGATAAGATCGCGGGCTTCATGGCTCCCGTCTTTATGCCGATCGTCCCGGCCATGATCGTGGGCGGCATGATCCTGGCAATCGCCCGCGTCGGCATCAACTACTTCGGTCTGGATACCAGCACCGGCACGGTGAACATCTGCATGGCACTGTTCCAGGCAGGCTTCACCTACTTCCCCATCTGGGTCGGCATCTTCATGTGCAAGCAGCTGAAAATGCCTGAGATCTACGGCGGCTTCTTAGGCGCTGTTCTGGTCTGTGACCGTATCAACAATGTTGAAGGCCTGAGCTTCCTCGGCATCCCCGTGCCGCAGGTCTCCTACGGCTCCACCGTCTTCCCCGTGATGCTGGGCGTCTTCTTCATGTACTTCGTGTACAAGTTCGTCAAGAAGATCATGCCGGAAGTCATCACCTTCTTCATGACCCCGCTGGTCACCATGATCATTGTGGTCCCTGTGGAACTGATCGTCCTTGGACCTCTGGGTACTGAGCTGAGCAATGGTGTCGCCGCTGTGTGTATGTTCCTCTCCAACACGATCGGATTCCTGCTGCAGCCCCTGCTGGCCGCTCTGTATCCCTACATGGTCATGTTCGGCATCGACAAGGGCATCGGCCCCATGTCCATCGCCTTCATCGCAGACCAGGGCTATGACGTCATCTTCGGCAACATGGGCTTTATCTCCAATCTGGCAGTCGGTGCTGCCACCCTTGGCATCGCAACTTCTCTCAAGGGTTCCGACAATGCCGCAAAGAAGGGCCTGTACGGCTCCTTCGGCCTGACCGCTCTGTGCGGCGTTACCGAGCCTGCATTCTACGGCGCACTGATCTCCACCCCCGCTGCTCTGAACAACTACTTCATGAGCAAGGGTCCCGACTACGCCATCATGGTCTCCGACGCCCTGATGGCCAAGGGTACGCCCGTGGGCAGCAAGTACCTGTTCGGCGGCAACGAGATCATCATCTACCCCGACGGCAGCGCCCATCTGACGGCCACCGGCGGTCTGGCAGGCTCCACCCTGAACATCAACAAGGGCCTGCGCATCCTCGTGGAAGAGGCTCTGGTCCCCTTCAACTACGCTCTGAACTCCTGCACCATCAACCCGGCCAAGTGCCTGCATCTGGACGACCGCAAGGGCTCCATCCAGGTGGGCAAGGACGCCGACCTCGTGGTGCTGGAAGATAACTACGACGTCCTGCAGACCTACTGCATGGGCCAGCCCAAACTTTAATGAAAACCATTCAACGCATACACCCACCCAAGCAAACACGAAGGAGATAGCAAACATGAAACACCCGCTTCAGGAAATGATGGACAAGCGCCGCCAGGGCATCCGCTGCGGCATCCCCTCTTATTGCAGCGCCAACGAGCTGGTCATTGAGATCGCGCTGCGCCGCGCCAAGGAGCGCAACATCCCCGTCCTGATCGAAGCCACCGCCAACCAGGTCAACCAGTTTGGCGGCTACACCGGCATGAAGCCCGCCGACTTCTACCAGATGGTCCTGAAAATGGCCAAGGACATCGACCTGCCCGAGAACATGATGATCCTGGCAGGCGACCACCTCGGCCCCCTGACCTGGCAGAAGCTGCCCGAGGCCGAGGCCATGAAGAACTCGGTCGAGCTGGTCTACCAGTATGCCCGCGCAGGCTTTACCAAGATCCACCTCGACACCAGCATGAAGGTGGCTGACGACGCTCCCGGCCTGCTCAAGACCGAGGTCATCGCACGCCGCGGCGCGCAGCTGTACAAGGCAGCTATGAAGGGCTACGAAGAGCTGAAGGCCGAGAAGCCCGATGCAATGCGTCCCGTCTTCGTCATCGGCAGCGAAGTACCCATCCCCGGCGGTGCTACCGAGGCTGAGGACACGCTGGCTGTCACCAGCCCCGATGCTTTCCGCGACACCGTTTCCACCTACCAGCGCGTCTGGACCGAAGAGGGCGTGGGCGACGGCATGAAGGATGTCATCGCGGTGGTCGTCCAGCCCGGCGTCGAGTTCGGCGACGAGCAGGTGTTCGACTATGACCCTGCCGCCGCTGTGGACCTCTGCGCAGCCCTGAAGGAGTTCCCGGACATCTGCTTCGAGGGCCACTCCACCGACTACCAGACCGCCACCGACCTGTACAACATGGTCACCGACGGCATCGCCATCCTCAAGGTCGGCCCGGCCCTGACCTACGGCCTGCGTGAGGCCCTGTTCTCCCTGAGCATGATGGAGAAGGAGCTTGTCCCTGAGGAAAAGCGCGCCAACTTCATCGAGACGCTGGACGCCGTCATGCTGGCCTCCCCCGCAAACTGGGAGAAGCACTATCACGGCGACGAGAAGCATCTGGCACAGTGCCGCAAGTACAGCTACTCCGACCGTGCCCGCTACTACATCGGTCAGCCGGAAGTCGTTGCAGCCATGAACAAACTGTTCGACAACCTGCGCGAGTACCCCATCCCCATGAATATGCTGCACCAGTATATGCCCATCAGCTACGCAAAGATCCGCGAGGGCAAGCTGAAGCTCGACCCGCGCGAGCTGGCCATGGACGGCATCGTGCAGTTCATGCTGGACTACGAGAGCGCTGTCTGATTTTTTGAACGACCCGAATCCCCCTTTTATCCAACAAGGAGACTATGAGCCATGAAACAGTTCCAGTATACCATCAAAGATGAACTCGGCGTCCACGCACGCCCCGCCGGCCTGCTGGTCAAGCTGGCCAAGCAGTACACCAGCACCATCACCATCGAGAAGAACGGCAAGACCTGCGATATGCGCAAGCTGATGGCCGTGATGGGCATGGGCATCCGTCAGGGTGAGACCATCACCGTCACTGCCGAGGGCGAAGACGAGGCAGCTGCCATTGAGGCTGTCGAGAAGTTCCTGACCGAGAACGTCTGAGCCTTATAGCAATACAAAAGGACCGCCGTGCAGCTGCACAGCGGTCCTTTTTATTTATAAGAGCTTGATAAAATACAGGATCGCCATCAGGACGATGGCACCGCCCGCCACAACAAGGAAGCTGCGGTCTTTTTTGCCCGGCTCCGGCGCAGGGGCGGCAGGCTGCTGCCCCTTTTTCAGCGAAGTGATGCCGTCGCCAAGCTTCTTGCGCTGCGGGTTATTGTTCCGGCGGTAGATGCGGTTCAGAGTACCCATGTAGCGGCTGTAGTCCTCGGACTTGGGCGCTTCTTTCGGAGTCTCTGCCGGTTTCTTTTCGTTTTCGTCCATGCGTTCCTCCGGGCCTTACAGCAGGCTCAGGGCCTCTTCATCGGCCACGAGGATGCAGTCGGGGTGCATCTGCAGGATGGAACCCGGGCATTCGGGGGTAACGGGGCCGGAAACGACAGCCTTGACGGCCTTGGCCTTTGCCAGACCGTTGGCGACCACCAGCACCTTGCGGGCCTGCATGATGGTCTTGATGCCCATGGTGTAGGCCTGCTTCGGCACAAGGTCCTCGTTGCCGTCGAAGAAACGCTTGTTGGCCTCGATGGTGGCGGGGGTCAGGTCCACACAGTGGGTCTCCAGCTCGAATGCCTCACCCGGCTCGTTGAAGCCGATG
>ENA-OROE01001383-OROE01001383.1-human-gut-metagenome-genome-assembly--contig:-NODE-1383-length-15871-cov-2.853756_pt1 | contig 15871 bp, 9 predicted proteins | sample MGYA00242126_ERZ509044 | MGnify/ENA primary metagenome ERZ509044 (study PRJEB26280, sample SAMEA2338716) | human gut metagenome | biome: human gut; feature: human-associated habitat; material: faeces... | reverse complement strand
TGTGCTTTCAGTCGGTCTTGTATATCATCATTGATATTACCATGATAAGTAGACAGGTATTTGATACGTCCGGCATAGTGCCGCAATACTGCGTCTATGGCTTCCGGCTCGCCGACAACAGCTTTCTCAATGGTTTCAAAGAGTATCAGTTTCTTATTCCTCATGTTTTGTTGCCCCCAGTTCTTTTCTTAACTGCTTCAATGCCGCCAGTTTCCAGTAGTTGACTGTACTTCTGCTTCTTCCGTACTCATTCCCGATTTTTCTTTCGCTGTAACCGAGGAAGAAATTCATCAGCAGAACAGTACGCCTTTGCTCTGACAGGTTAGCTAATGCATCGGCTAACCGTTTACTTGTAACGACAACTTCTTTCCCTTGCACGACAAAAACAGTCGGCTTCTCATAAACATACTGCTCAAAATAGTTGTCGGTTGCAAATGGTTCAAAAGACGTTTCCGACATCAGATAGTCAAGCGACACTTCATACTTCTGTTTCCGTCCGAAATCGCGGTACGCGCTGATTGCCACGTTGCGGAGAACGATTTTACAGAACGCGGCAAAGGCATATTCGATATGCTCCATGAATTGTTCAGAATACTTCATCATAACTCACCCCCTTTCTTCCCAGTAGGGGGCTATTACAACAAACGCCCATGAAGCATAAAGCCACATGAGCGTTTGGGTAATGCATGATTATTGGATTCGCGGAGCGGTTCCAATAATATGAGTTGTTAAGACATACTAAATGATTTGACAGTTCATACTCATAAGCGGAATGTCCCGTTTCTGTGAACAGGATTTTTTTGATAGAAAATAGTTTGTCTGATTTTGCCGATTAATAAATAACACGACGATACCTCCCGATACCGCCGCATTATAAATAATGGTTTTTGTAAGACCTCCGTTATTCGGTCAAAACGGCGGCTTATGATTGTTCCCAAAAAGGAAAAGCCGATAACCGCATTTTTAATCTGCGCGTTATCGGCTCTGCGTCTGTGCGTCTGGCTCTTTGATAACTGATATATTCATTTGTTGTACGTTAATAAGGGTTTCCTGTTTGCATTTCGGGCAGTACAGAGGAAAGTTTTTCAGTTCGGTGTCGTTCCGTATCTTCAACCTTGTTTTGCTGTGGCATATGGGGCATATTATCCATTCGGTATTCATACTAAATGCCCCAATCCCCGCTAATCATTTGCAGCTTTACCATATGCGGATAAATTTTGCCTGTGTTCATCAGTTTTTCCGGCGTTCCCTGTTCGGCAACAAAGCCGTTTGAAAGCACAACTACTTTGTCCGCGCCGCTTACGGTACGCATACGGTGGGCGATAACAAGTACGGTCTTATCTTTTATCAGCCTTGACAAAGCAGCCTGTATCAATGTTTCGTTTTCCACATCAAGGCTTGCCGTTGCTTCATCAAGCAAGATAATAGGTGCATTTTTAAGGAAAGCGCGGGCGATGGAAATTCGCTGTCTTTCCCCGCCGGACAGCTCGCAGCCGTTTTCTCCAATCATACTGTAAAACCCATCCGGAAGTTTTACCGCAAATTCTTCACAATTCGCCAGTCTTGCCGCCGCAATCACTTCTTCGTCGGTCGCGTCCTTTCTGCCTATCCTGATATTCTCCATGATTGTGTTGTTAAACAGCGTCACATCTTGAAATACGATAGAGTACAAAGACAGCAAGGTTTCCGGATCTATTTTCGATATATCCATACCACCGACAGTGATTTTCCCTTTGTTTATATCCCAGAATCGGGCAGCAAGGCGTGATACCGTAGTTTTTCCTCCGCCGGACGGTCCGACTAAGGCGGTAACTTCTCCTTGTTTAGCCGTAAAGGAAACATCTTTTAATACGGTTTCCCCGGTATTATAGGCAAATCCTACATGGTCAAATACAATGTCATAACCTTGGTTTGTCATTGTATTGCTTCCTGTCTGAATAGGCTGGTCAAAAATTTCATTCATGCGATTTATGTTTGTTTTGGTAGAGATTACCGCAGCAAGATTTTGCAATGCACCCTCAAGCGGGGCATATAGCCTTGAAGCCACAAGCAAAAACATAAAGAATATCGGAATATCAATTTCCCCACGAATCAACAGCGCAGAACCTACAAGCGCAACCGTAGCAATTCCAAACTTTAATATCAGCGTAGAGGAAACAACAAAAAGTGCTGTTCCAAGTTCTGTTATAATGTGCCGTTTTTCTACATAATCAATCTTTTTGTCAAGTCCTTTCAGATACCTTTCTTCCGCATTGTTTGATTTCAAGTCCTGTAAACTTTCGATACACTCCTGTACGCCGCTTTCAAGAGCGACATTTGCCGCTACGGATTTACGGTTGAAGTATTCCTGTATGCGGGCTGAAAAGAGTGTGATTGTAAATGCAATCGGCAAAACCCACACCGCCGCAAGAGCCATTCGAAAGTCTATAGCAAAAAGGCAGATTGCAATTAGTGTTGTTGAAATGAGGGAGCCTGCCAATGCGGGTACATAATGGGAGAATGCAGTTTCAAGCGTAGCGCAGTCTCCCATAATAGAATTGGTTAAATCCGCAAGGTCTTTTTTGCCGAAGAAAGACAACGGAATTTTGCGCAGCTGTTCCGCTAAGGATATACGCCTTACCCCGCTTTCCACATAAGTCGCTAAGTAAGTGGCGTTATATTGAAACCAAGTCACAATAAATATAAGGCATAAGCAAACCAAAGAACCAACCGCATAAAAAGCAATGCGGCTTCCATTTAAGTTCCCATTCATGGCGTCAATGACAAAGTAATAGAGCAACCCCACAGGGAGCATAAAGGATATATCCTGTACGACGCAGGCAATACAGCCTTTTATCAAATCGACAGCCCCCTGTCTTGATAATGCAAAACGTCTTTGCAATGTCTTAATCATGCGTTTACCTCCTTTGCAATCTTCCATTCTGCCGCTTCGGAATAATTCTTCCACATTTTTGTGAATATGCCGTTTCTCTCTATCAGTCCACTATGTGTGCCGCTTTCGACAATTTCACCGTCTTGCAGTACATAAATGCAATCCGCGTCTGTGATTGACGACAACCTGTGTGCAATCATAATGACGGTCTTTCCCTTTGAAAGCGCGGATAAAGCCTGCTGTACGCGCACCTCATTATCGGGGTCGGCAAACGCGGTCGCTTCATCAAGAATTAGAATAGGCGCATTTTTCAAAATCGCGCGGGCAATCGCTATTCTTTGCTGTTCACCGCCGGACAGGTACACACCTTTTGTGCCGACAACCGTATCAATGCCATTCGGTAATTTTTCAATAATATCCAAACACTGTGCAGCTTCCAGAGCATGGGCAATTTCTTCGCGTGTAGCGTCAGGCTTTGCCATACGCACATTTTCCAATATGGACGCTTTGATAAGGCGGCTGTTCTGAAATACAAAAGATACCTTATTCATCAATGTTTCTTTCGGAATATCTCGTATGTCGGTATTGCCTATCAGTACGCGCCCTTTTTGCGGGTCAAAAAATCTTGTGACAATATTTGCAAGCGTTGTCTTGCCGCCGCCGGACGCTCCTACCAATGCGACTGTCTGCCCCGGCTTTATGGAAAGTGATACATCATTGAGCGCATTTTTCTCGCCGTCATAGCTGTAACTAACGTGTTCCAATGTCACCCCATTATCTTTAGGGATATTATTCACGCTGCTTTCAGATAATGGTTTTTCGTTCAGCACTTCATCAATCCTGTTAATTGCGTCGCCTACAATCATTGCGTCCTCGCTCATAAACATAATTTTTGTGAGCGTCGTACCAATGACGGGCGTAATCACAATATAGAAGATAAGGTTTAGTAACAATTCATTTGTTACGCCGCTCCTCGCAAAGAGAATACCTCCGGCAATCAGAAATGCGAATACGCCGTTAATTGCCGTTGTATAGAACATCATAGGCAGACGCAGCTCCTTTGTATATGCAATTACCCATGTTTCATAATTATCAATCGCATTTTTGAAGCGTTTGAAAGAAAAGATTGTCTGCCCGAAAGTCTTTACTACAGGTACGCCCCGCACATATTCAACGGCTTCGTTTGACATATCGGAAAGAGCATTTTGGTATTGCTCCATTTTCTGCTCCATGTTTTTTCCTGTCATTTTCATCATAATCAGAAAACCAAGTACAACGGGTACGAGGCTTAAAAGCCCTAACCGCCAGTCAAAGGCAAGTAACAGGAAAAGCAGCCCTATGGGTGTGGCAATCGCCCCCGCTTTGTCGGGAAGCCTGTGTGCAAGATATGTTTCAGTAGCAGCACTGGAACTGTTTACGATTCTCCGTAGCTTTCCGCTTCCATACTTTTCCGTTACCCCGAGCGGCAATGCTGTAATATGGCGCATAAGCTCTTTTCGGATATTAGCGGCAACCCGGAACGCGCTCAAATGCGAACACATCAAAGCGGTTATGTAGACAACAATAGAAATAACCGCAAACAATACGGCAGACCAACCGTAGCCTGTGACATTCCCCGCCTGTGAGAAGTCCGGGGAAACCTCCAGTATGTCGTGAATAATACGCCATATATACCAAAAAGGTACAAGAGCCAACAGCGCACTCATTACAGACAGTACCCAAGAAAGATAGGTCAATATCTTATGCCCTCCGGCATAGCCCATCAGTCTTGATAGATTAGACTGTTTTTTCATTAAAAAAACCTCCTTGAAAATTTTTATGATATGAGGACAGAATGAACGCCCTCCAATATCCGCATTTCAGTTAGTGCTGCCTTATGCGGTTAGCACTAACTAACTCATGTGCTAAATATAATGGAAAGTTTACACTTTCCATTATCAGGAATTATAGGGCAGATTGCCCCATAATTTTCATCCACCCGGCGGTATAGAAAGCCCTCATTTCTTTCAAATAGCGCTTTGCTTCTTCAAGCGGCATTTCATGCATAATCAGCTCAAAAAATGTATTGAACATTCCTGTAATCAAGATATGCTCCAACCGTTCGTCAATGGGGGGCGCAGGTCTGCCTAACTTTTCAAGAACTGCTAAATAATCGTGTGTTCCTTTTTCCACCATTTCATCAATCAATTTTGAAAATCGCGTTCCCTCTGAACAGCAAAGTATGAGCTTAAATTCATTCAAGTGTTCATATGCATACAAGAGCATTTCATACATACACTCGCCAGAAGTAGAGGAAAGATTATCGGGTTGTTCCTCTGGCGGGATTTCAGCAAATTCTTTTTGAGCCTTGCAAAATCGTTCCAGTAAAAAGTTATAGTGTTCGCCTACCAATGCTTCAAACAAGTCCTCTTTGCTGTCATAGTAGCCATAGAACGCACCTGTTGTCACACCCGCCGTTTTGACAATATTCCGCAAGGAAGCAGACTTATAGCCCTTCTCAAGAAATTCTTGCATTGCCGCCGAAAGAATTAAGTGTAATGTTGTCTGTCCCGCTTCGCTCATGCGTTCACTATCCTCTCTATAACACTGTTATATATCACTGTTATATAATACGGCAAGTCAAGGAATTTGTCAATAGTTCAAAATAATTTGCAGATTTATTTTATGGCATTGGCATTTTCAGCACGTCCTCCGTAGTAGGAAATGAGAAAAACTTTTTGAAAAAATCCGTTCAAACTTTGGCAAAATTGCCTTGCATGGTGTAGTAGGTAGTGAAAGAAAAATTATCACAAAGCGGGTAGAAAAACCGCTTGCAAACGTCTTGTTAGCGAAAGGAGGCTACTCATGGAAAACAGGAAACGAAACGTGCAAATCATTATTCGGGTAACAGAAGAAGAACGGTCATTGATTGAAGAAAAAATGCGGCAGATACCGACACTCAATCTCTCCGCCTATGCTCGGAAAATACTCATTGACGGGTACATTATCACGCTTGATTTGCAAGAGGTCAAAGGGCATACGGCGCAGCTTCAGAAAATCGGTGTGAACATCAATCAGATTGCAAAGCGTATTAACGAAACCGGACGAATTTACGCAGACGATATGAACGAGATAAAACGCGCCATGGAAGAAGTCTGGCGATTGGAACGGCGGCTGTTATTGCAATTCAAGAGCTTGACAAAATGAGGGTTTGGGATACTTCCCAACAAGCAAAATGCTCCGGCGGCAGTCGGGCATTTTACGAGAACGGCTATCCGTTCTCTATGCTTGCTATTCAGTTTTATCTTTAGAAAGGACGGGAAAGGAATGAAACGGAAACACAAAATCAAGGACGGGCATATCGTGGTGGAAAATCCGCTGTTTCAAGAATTGCCAACGCATGAAGTAACGATAAAATCCGGCAGAACGCTCTATCGTTTTACAGGGAGCTATGACGGAGAAAGGAGCCTGCCCCACAAAGTTTTACGCCTTATGGAGCAGGAAAAGGACAAAAAAGATGTTGATTAAAAATGCCGGAGCCGATAAAATAGGGGTAAGCAATCCTGTATTGGCAGACTGCCCGCCGATGAAAGGAGCAGAAACTATGTTAAGGCAGTCTGACAAAATTACCGCCCTCTATTGCCGCTTATCACGCGACGACGAATTACAGGGCGACAGTAACAGCATTGTTAATCAAAAGGCAATTTTAAGTAAATACGCAAAAGAAAATCATTTCTCAAATACTGCGTTTTTCGTGGACGACGGGTATTCTGGAACGAATTTTAACCGTCCGAGTTGGAGTGAACTTCTGGAACGGATTGAAAACGGAGAAGTGGCGACACTGATTGTCAAAGATATGTCACGGCTTGGGCGCGACTATCTGAAAGTGGGCTTTTACACCGAAGTCCTGTTCGTGGAAAAGGGTGTGCGGTTTATCGCTATCAATAACGGCATAGACAGCGCAAACCAGCAGGACAGCGACTTTACCCCCTTTTTGAACATCATCAACGAGTGGTACGCAAAGGACACAAGCAAGAAAATCCGCGCTGTGATGAAGTCAAAGGGAGAAGCAGGCGAATATCTTTGTACCAATCCGCCCTATGGCTACATGAAAGACCCCGACAACAAGAAACGGTGGATTGTGGACGGAGAAGCTGCCGAAGTAGTCAAGCGGATATTCGCCCTTTGTCTGGACGGTTACGGTCCGTCGCAGATTGCCCGTATTCTGAAAGAGGACAAATTCATAACGCCGACAATCCATTTTCAGCGGACAGGCAGAGCGACAAGAAACACGCCGCCGGATAATCTTTATGATTGGGATAATAAAACGGTAGCGGGGATTTTAGAGCGTCCAGAGTATCAAGGGCATACGGTAAACTTCAAAACCTACAAACAGTCCTACAAGAGCAAGAAAACCTGTTACAATCCAGAGGAAAAATGGCTTGTGTTTGAAAACACCCACGAAGCAATCATTGACGCTGACACATGGGCGCGGGTACAGGAATTACGCAAGAACAAACGCCGTCCGACAAGGACAGGCAAGACGAATATGTTTTCCGGTATTGTGCGCTGTGCCGACTGCGGCGAAAAGCTGTATTACTGCACAAGCAAGAACTTTGAAGCGCGGCAAGACCATTTCGTATGCTCTACTTCAAGGCTCAAAGGAAAAGAGGTTTGCTCAACGCATTTTATCCGCGCGGTCGTACTGGAACAGGGCGTGCTTGCTCACATGAGATGGACGATTGCCTGTGTCGCTAACCATGAAGAACAATTCCGTAAAGCTATGGGCGCGAAGCAGAAAGCCGAAGCGAAAAAGGAACTTGCGGCGAAGCGGCGGCAACTGACGCAAGGAGAACGCCGGATTGAAGAACTTGACCGATTATTCAAGCGTATTTACGAGGACAACGCCAACGGGAAACTATCTGACAGCAGATTTCAAATGCTCTCCAACGACTACGAACAGGAGCAGGAAGAACTGCGTGAAAAGCTGTTGCGATTGAATGAAGAAATTACCGAACAGGAAGAACAATCCGAGAACATTGACAGGTTCATCAGCAAAGTACAGAAATATCTTGACTTGGACGAGTTGACACCCTCTGTCTTAAACAACATGGTAAAGGCGGTGTACGTTCACGCACCGGATAAATCAAAGGGGCATAGGGAACAGCAAATTGACATTTCCTATGACCTTGTGGGAATACTCCCCGCGTCTTTACTGAATGACCTGCAAAACGGAGAAACGGCATAGCCCGCAAGCTACGCCGTTTCCCGGAAACATTTCTAATACTGTCTTATGAGTGCTGCCCTAATGGACCCCCTTTTTCGTGTTATAGTGTACCCTTTTTCTTACTGTTTTCTCTTGCATCGACTGCAATGAAATCTACAATCTCATCGCCGCGCATGCAGGTATACCAGCCGGTATTATTTGCGGTGGAGCAGGAATGATTCGGGATGATTTCAACCTGATCACCGACCTGCAAATCACATGTGCCGTCTGCCTTTACCTTTGCGACCTCCTCGGAAAGCCCGACAATCGTCAGCTCAGGATGCCCGACAACATACCCGAAGCCCTTGATGGCAGAATTTCCGTGCGCCCCCTGATCCAGACCCAGACATTTGGAGCCGGCATCAAAGAGATAGAACCCCTCGGAGGGATGGGAAACAACGGTTGCCAATACGCGTAAGGAGCAAGCATCCTCGCCGCAGGTGCCAAGGGAAATCTGGATGTTATCGAAGAAGGTATAGTTGCCGGGATGGCTTACGTTGAGAGTTTTATCCTTTACGGCAATCTCAAAGGTGGGGGTAGAGCCGGAGGAAATGATCTCGCAGGGGAAGCCTGCCGCAGCCAGAGCATCGGCAGCCCTTTTCATGGTATCCTTTTCCAGCTTAGCAACCTCCTCCAGAGCGGCTCTTGTGGTGCAGCCATAAACCTGTCCGGGATGGGTGGAAATGCCGCGGAATTTCAGATTTTTCAAGGAGGAAAGCGTTTTTACGAAATCCACAACTGCATCTGCTGGCATCCCGAAGCGGTGGAAATCCATATCCACAATGACGGTATAGGAAACGATGACACCTGCTTTTTCCGCTTCACTGTTTAAAATTTCTGCCGCGCGGACAGTATCCAGACGGATAATCAGCTCTGCATCCTTGGCAAAGGGCAGCAGGCGGCGGATATTGACAGGGTTTGCGGTGGGGTAAGCATACATGATATGCTTTGCGCCAAGCTGATAAACCATTTCACATTCATCCAATGTGCCGCAGAGAAAGCCTGTTGCACCTGCGTCCAGCTGCATTTTCGCAAGGGCGGTGCTTTTATGCGTCTTAATCATGGGCCACAGCTGTTTGCCGTTTTCGTTGCAGAGTGCCTGCCAGGATTGGATATTGTGCTCCAGCTTATCCAGATCCAAGAGGATAGCAGGGGTTTGTAATTCGTGTTTTTTCATGGGTATCATACCTCCTTTAAAATCGTGTTTCTATAGAAATACATTACCGAAAAGAAAGCCGTCTGTCAATCGGCAGAATCACGATTGCAGAGGGGCTTTTTCTATGTTAAAGTGAAGAAAAGCCGATGTTTTGTATAGGAAAAATGACGAAAGGGTCTTCGGCGGAGGAAGAAAAAATGAAGTGACGATTTTAATGGATAACCGGATGGCTTCTGTTTATGCGAAGCAGGGGACAGGGGTGGAACAAAACGGAAAAATTTTCGTCTAAGAGAAAAGATAGTCGTAAAAAATGCGAAAGATTAAGGAAATTGAAAGAATTTTTTCCTGAAATTTATGATACAATTATGACAGAGAGGTTTGTCCTTTTGGAGACAACAGAGAACAAGAAGGGGGCAGAAGGTATGAAAAAAACAAAGCAGATTCTAACCTTGGCAACAACGGCAAGCCTGTTGATGGGCAGTATTTCAGTGCCTGCCTATGCGGCAACAACCTTTGTGGATATCAACACGGTGACGTGGTCGGGCTTTAAGCCGTTTCTGAATCAGGCGGCAGAGCTTGGGCTGATGAGCGGCTACGAGGAAAACGGCAAGCGTTACTGCAAGCCGAGAAACAACGTGACCTATTGCGAAGCGGTGCAGCTGATGTATTCCATCATGAAGGCATACACGAAGCAGGATGTCAATGATGCAACGGTGACAAAATGGAAGCCTGTAATCAGCGCGTATAACATCCCGACATGGGCGTATAAGGCAACGGCATACGGCTTGGAAAACAGTATTCTGACAACGGCGGAGCTGAATAAGCTGCAGGGCGGCACAAAGGCGGCAAACCGCGAGGATGTCGGCGTGATTTTCGGGAAGGCGATGGATACCGTAAAGGGGTATGACGTGAAATCCGGCGCAACACTGGGCTATGCCGATAAGGATGCGATTTCCGCAACGGCAGTGCCCTATCTGGAGCTGCTGTACAGAGTGAATTTGATGGTGGGGGATTCGGATAATAAATTCAATCCCAAGAAGAACATCACCCGTGCGGAGATGGCGGTGCTTTCCGTAAAATCCTATAATAAGCTGGTGGAAAATAAGGGAACGGAAACCAACCGGAAAACTGCAACAGGGACAGTGACCGACTGCAAGACGATGCAGAATGGGGATATTTTCCTGACGATGACGGCAAGCGGTTCCTCTCTGAGCCTGTTTGGGGTGAAGGGAAAGGTAACGGCGAAATATAACGGACAGACGATTGCTCTTTCGGATATCAAAACAGGGGATACTGTGAAGGTGACCTACGAAGGGCAGTATATGAGCAGTATCACGGTGACATATTCCAAGAACGGCATCAAGCAGACAACTGAAAAGAAATATGAGCTGAAGGATATCACCGATTCCAAGATTACGGTCAAGGATGGCTCGACCGAAAAGAAATTCTATCTGGATGATGATGTGGAAATCAGACTGGATGGGAAGAAATCGACCGTCAGCAAGCTTTCCAGAGCCTTGGAGGATACCTCCTATGACGTAACACTGACTCTGGATAAGGATGAATATGTGCTGAAGGTTGTAGCGGTGGTGAATGCAAACAACCCCACTGACGGCACTGTGACGGATGTGGAGGATGACGAGATTACCATCAAATCCGGCAAGAAGGAATATACCTACACTCTGGCAAGCGATGTGGAGGTTACCTATAACGGCAATACGATGAAGTTCAGCAAATTCCAACGGAATTATGATGACAGCAATTTTGTGGTTTCCCTGAAGCTGGATAAGAATAACAGGGTTTCGGAGATTAAGATTACCTCTATGGAGGATGATTACAACGGCACGCTGACCTTCCTCAACAGCAAACGCATTGAATTTACGGCAGGAAGTAAGACATATCAGTATAACCTGAGTGATGATGTGACAGTGCGGATTGACGGTAAAAAGAGCAGTGTTTCTGCCCTGCGGGAAAGCTATCGCGATGGCAAGGCGTACACCGTTTCGGTGGACACCAACAGGGATGACGAGGTAACGGAGCTTCTTGCGGTATCGAAATTCAGCAGTAATAACAAGGGCAAGCTGAGTAAAATCAGCAAGAGAGAGCTTACGATTGTAGCGAAGGAAAAGGACTATACCTATGGTTTGGCGGATGATGTGGATGTAACCATCAATGGCAAGAACAGGGATGTTTCCGATTTGATTGACAGCTATAAGGATTACAGCTTCAATGTTACGTTGGGGTTCGATAAGAATGGTGATGTTTGCGAAATTACCGCGGAGATGGCGGACGCGAAGGAAGGCTATCTCAGAGACTTGGTTGAGGATAAGAGAACCATTACCGTTACGGCGGCAGGGCTGAATATCAAGATGGATTTGGCAAGCAGTGTAACAGTGAAATTGGGCGGCGAAAGCATCAGTCTGACGAAGCTGAACAGCGAGTTGGACTATGCCTATGGCGATTCCCAGATTTATGTGGAGCTGGGCTATAACGGTAGCGGTGAGGTAAAAACGATTACGGCGTTCTGGGAGGATGCACGCGGCGAGCTGGTATCTGTTGACAGAAGAGCAGATGAAATCGAGGTAAGGATAGACGGCAGCAAAAAGACATTTGAAATCAGCACCCGTGCAGAGTTTGTGTATAAGCTTTCTGCGGCGGCGGATGCGGATGATTATAAGAGAAACCTCAGATATGATGAGGATTTGTATGGACTGCAGGACTTTCTGGATGCCTGCTCGGATGCAAGGGATGACTGCACGGTTGCATTGACGAAGGATTCTAAGGGCAAAATTGTAAGAATCTGTGCAATCGCAGGATAAAAAAGGAATAGAAAAGGACGAAATTCCGGAAACGGGGTTTCGTCCTTTTTGATTGCAGAAAAGCAAAAGAAAAACCTCCGGTTTTTCTTGGCTTAAAACCGGAGGTCTGAAAGAGGAGCGGAAGGGAGCAACCCTTCCGAGTTGTAAGCGCTTATGATTTATTTATCAAGCTCGGACCAGTCACGAGTTTCACGCAATTCTGTCCACTTTTCATACTGAGAATTTTCTTTGTATTCATAATAGTGGCTGTTGGTTGCTTCCTGTACTGCCAGATAGTACCAAGCGTTGGTATCGGCATTATCTGTCCATTTTGTCATGTTTTCCAGGAGATCCTCGGCTGTCTCAGGTTTGCGGTTGAGCACGCGGTTTACCAGAGACATTGTTTCGGCACGAGTGATTTTGTTCTGAGGACGGAAGGAACCGTCTTCATAGCCGTTTACCCAGCCGTTATTGGCTGCTACAGCGATTTCGTCCTTTGCCCAGTGGCCTGCGATATCGTTGAAGCTTGCGGGTGTTTTATCGCCGTTTACATCGAAACGAGTTGCGATTGCAGCGAATTCGGCACGAGTGATGGATGCGTTGGGGCGGAAGGTAGCATCGGGATAACCGGAAATGATACCCATCGCGCTCAGTGTGGATACTGCACTGCAGTACCAAGCATCGTTGCTTACATCTGTGAATTTATTCTGACGAGTGTAGTTTGCATCACGAACGTCATCCTCAAGCAGGCGGAAGAAGATAGCCGCAACCTCTGCACGGGTGATGGAGTTCTGAGGTCTTACCTCGCCATTGCCGTAGCCAACGATGTATGCGAAGTGGTCTGTGTTATTCAGACCCAGTGCATCGTCATCCTTGATTTCTACGGTAGGTTTTTCCTCTTTTTTGCCGCCGCCATTACCACTGTCGCCAGAGGAATGGGAACGCTTGTAGGTGTAAATGTTTTGGAATGTGATTGGTTTGTCGTCTTCTATTGGTGCTAATTCAGGAAAAGCTTCCCCATTATCTTGCTTTGCAATCCCGATATAGTCCACTACAGCATTCCTATCTGTGGTAAATGTGAGGATGTATTTTGTGGTGTCATAGGTTACTTTGGAAAGGTTGCCCTCAACCTCGGAGACTCTGACTTCGTAGTATGTGTCGGGGTCTAATACATCAGCCACACCTTTACCTGCGGAGAAGTTGAAGGCTCTTGTTTCGCCTGTTTTCAGATTAACCGTACCGGTGAAGGTTTTTGCATTGTCTGTACCCGGAGTATTTGTGTTGTTGTCGCTAGATTCATCTACTTCAGCCGCGTAGGAATTTATTTCTGGATGAACAGGCATAACCTTTGCGATTGCAGTGAAGGTTCCTTCTGTGCTGTAGCCGTACTGCGATTTGAATTCTTTCTGAACCAGACCGTTCAGGACACCTGTGATGGTCTTGGTTTCGGATGGTGTGAAGTTCCAAGTACCTGTCAGAGCAATGAGAACAGTTGTTACATGACCATCTTTAGAGTTGGAAGGAGTTTCTGTCCAACCAGTGAGATTCCAAGAACCGGCGATATCTCCTTTAGGAACCGTGGAAGTGAATTTCGTATTCTTGACTGTATCGATTGCAGTTCTAGCAGCTGCTTCTGTGTTGTATAGACCCTCTTGGGGTTCCTTGTCAACAAAATCGGAGGGAACACCATCGTTGCCGCTCCAACTATAAGTAACCTGATATTTGGTGAGTGTCCAAGTGCCTTTGAAGGTAACAGTTGTAATATGGCTATCTTCATCAGGTGTAATAGTAGGAGCAGTATTCCAACCATCGAAAGACCAAGTACCTTCTGTGTAATCGTTGGATGTAAAGTTGGTTTCAGCAGTGTTTACAGCATTTTTAGCATCATCCAAAGAAGTAAAGTCCTGATGGCTAGGAGGGGTTACAGAAGGATGAGCACCATCCCATTCGTAAACAACCCTATAGGTTGTTGTAATAGGCTTCGTCTTGAATGTCCAAGTACCTTTGTAGGTGATGGTTTTAGTTATTACCTCATCGCCGTATTCGGTTTGGATATTTGGCTCTTTTGTCCAACCGCTGAAAGTCCAATGACCTTCTTGTTCTCCGTTCTTTGCATTGGAGGTAGAATTTTCATCGAATGTAGTATCCATAGGAACTTCAGCTTCGGTCTCATAAGAATTTCCGTTAGTAGGACAAGTTTGGTCGGAAGGAGCGAAAGTACCCCAATCATAGTTAACTTTATAAACCACGGGTTTCTTTTCCCATTTTGCGGTCAAGGTGATATCTTTGTTGGGGGCCTTAATTGTGGACCCTTCTTTGAGGAGTTCGTTCTCATACACCCAACCCAAGAATTTATAATTCTGAGAGGAGGTTTCCATCTTCCGAACAGTGTAGTCACCTAAGAAGTAGGTTTCTTCTTTGGGAAGCGTAAAATCTTCACCGTCAGGGATGTTGCCTTTTGCATAAGTTACTTTGTAGAGATTGATTTCGCCATCCAGATGCCAAGTGGCGTCATCCCCCTCAACATAGTCTGTAGCGCCGGGGCAAGATTTTAAGCCATACCATTTGCTGACAAGTGGAGAAATCTTGGTGGATTCTGTAAGCAGACCATTTGTCTTTGCACTGCCCGTAGAGTCGCTAAGTTCCACATCCCCCTTTTCTATCCGCGCTTCGATTTCAGCGGTGGGGATTGTTTCCTTGGAAATTACACCTTGATCTTTGTAGGGGGCAGGGTCAAAGGTTGTTGCATCATTTAATGCACCAAAAGTGATGAAGCTGTCGTTATTCAAGTTGATAGAATCGGTACTGCCGTTGATATAGAGGCTGGAGTTCTTATCAAAGGTCGTATTTTTGTATTTAAAGAGGCCATAAACATACACGGGGTATTTTTGGTCTTCCCACTGTGCTTTCAGAGTGATTTTCCCGGTATTATCTGTATCGTGGTCTTTCAGAGTGATTGTATCGCCGCCCTGATAATATTTGCCACTATTTGTGTCGTCGTTTACTGTCCAACCTGCAAAGACTTTCCCTTTGGGGGCGTTCGGTTTGTAAGTGTCGATAGTGTATGTGCCGCAGTAGTAGGTGTTTTTGTCAACGTGAGCCTCTTTGGAAACATCAGTGCTATCCGCCATATACTTGATTTTGTATGTGTGGATTTTACCATCCATGTGCCAAGTGTACTTGCCATCCTCATCAGAATAGTTGGTTGCATCACGGGGCAATATGCAAATCCCAATCATCAATCGCAACATCCTTCCAGCTGAAATACTGATTCTGCATATCAGTGCTATCGCCTAAGGAAGCAGTCAGCATTGCTTCTAAAACATCGGCGGAGATGGATTCTTTTTCAGCATCTTTAGCAGGTTTCACAGTTGTACCATTTTCGATTTTGCCAAAGGTAATGTAATCACTTTTGGGCTTGCCTATAATAGAATAATCATTCCATTTAACAGTCTGTACCTTCTTGTTATCTTTTTGAATTTTAATGTCTTTACCAAAAAGACCGTCTTTCCCGGAAAGAATATTATCCTCATCATTCTTGTCTTTGCCATTTACGAAGTAGCCATAAACATAAATGGGGTAACTCTTATTTGCATAAAGCTCCAGTGATACGGGAGCAGCGAACATGGCTGTCAGCCCTGCGAGTTCAGCCGCAGATGCTTCATTTGTCGAGTCCTCGATGATTTTCTCGTCTGTGGAGTTTTCTACAGCCCCTTCTTGCGCAGGAGTGTCTTCTGTTGTTTTATCTGCCACAGGAGATTCCTTTACAGGCTCCTCTGCGGGAGTATCCTTTGCAGGCT
>ENA-OROE01001376-OROE01001376.1-human-gut-metagenome-genome-assembly--contig:-NODE-1376-length-16023-cov-2.839805_pt1 | contig 16023 bp, 20 predicted proteins | sample MGYA00242126_ERZ509044 | MGnify/ENA primary metagenome ERZ509044 (study PRJEB26280, sample SAMEA2338716) | human gut metagenome | biome: human gut; feature: human-associated habitat; material: faeces... | reverse complement strand
GTCAGATAGACTGTAACTTCTCCATTCAAACAGTCCCTATCCGGCCGCTTTTCCTGCACTCTTCGGTATCTGCATAATCTGCAGCCGGCCGCTTCTTTCGAATGCATAATAACTTAAATTCCCGAACTTTCACTGGTGATTTTTTCAAAGATTGTCTGCACCAGACTGGTAAGCTGGGATTTGAAGATGATAACAAGCCCAATGAGAACGACCATAAATTTAGCCCCTGTCTTTTTCATGCCTTAAAAGCCTTATAAACACTGGATTTAACCATATAGACCAAAACGTATCATTCGTCTATTTTCTTTGTTTTTTACACTTTTGGTATGTTGTGTGCATTTTGTAGCCAGTATTTTTATTTATTCATATCTATACAAAACAAGACAGAATGTACTTGCTTTTTAACTGTACATTCTGCCTTGGATCATTCACATTCAAATATTTAATTTTTCCTTTTATACTTTAGATATTTTTCTTACCTTTGCCAATTCTTCTCGCAACTCTGCATTTTCTTTTTCCAATTTTTTTATTTTTAGTTTCAATTCCTGTATAGTCATTTTTGCATTAACTAAAGTTCTTTCCATAGCCATATCAATAATAATCTGTTTCGGATTATACGTCACGCTCTGTTGATGCATAGCTTCATTTACCACCCTGCGCATTTCTTCATTTCGATAAAAAAATCCTTTAGAAAAGCCTGTTTTTTGAATCAATGCAGCAACTGTTATTTTTTCTTTTGATTCCAACATTTCTTGAATTTCCCGTTTTGCGGTTTCTACCTTCTGTTTGCTACGTTCCAAACTACATTCGACCATTTTATCGTATTTCATAGATTATCGTCCTCTCAAAAAACTTGTACCACACCATTCTCACAATTTTTTTAGAACAGAAATTTCTTTCCTACTGACCCGTTTATTCAATTTCTCCAGTTCTTGCTGCAACAGTTCATTTTTTCTTTTCAATTCCTGATTTTGTTTTGCTAATTTCTCGTTCTCTGCTTTGGCTTTTAACAATTCAATTTTCAACTCAATTACTGAATTTTCAAGTTTTCTATCCATTGCAACCGGATGTCTATTCTTAAAAATTGCTTCCTGTCTATGTATTGCGTCATCCATTTCTCTTCTGATAAGCTCATTTTTATAAAAAAATCCTCTAGAAAGCCCAGTTCTTTTTACCAGCTCTGCTACGGTAATTCTTTCCATATTTTTAAGCATATCAGATATTGTATTTTTTGCAATATTCATCTTCCTCTGACTCTCAGCCTGCGTAATTGCTACCATCTTATCATATTTCATAATCGTCCCATCCCTCTATGATATCTAATAGGATCATGTCCATTTTTTCTCTTACAGTTCTCGTTTCATCTGCCATCAGTTTGTTTCCAATTTTTCGATAATGATGTACCGAATATATGGAGGTATGTCCTAGTAACTTGGCTATCATCCAGTCATCCACATGCATTTCTGTCAATTTCTTTCCATAGCAATGTCGAAAAATATGCGTTCCAAACTTCAGAAGTTCTCCATTATCATCCCGGATATCTTCTTGACGAATCATTGTCATAATCTGATTTTGAATCATGCTATATTGATAAGGTCTTGTTGAATCATCTTTTTTTACAAAAATGTAGGTTGTTTCCCCATACCGCTCTTTTGTATAGTCAATTGCTTTCATAATCAGTTGTGCCACTTCCTCACTGATAGATTTTTCATAGGTAACTGACTTCACCTGGTCAATCCTTATAAAATATCGATTATTCCGCATGCTTAGGCAGTCTGTCTTTAAGGTCAGCGTATCTGAAATCCTCGTTCCCAGTAATTGATGGATAATCAATGCTCTGCATATCTGCTCATCCATTTTGAAAATGTGTTCGTTTAATCTTTTAATTTCTGCATCTGAGTAAAATTTGAATACATGCCTTGGTGTACTTGGAAAGTCATTACTCAGAAATAATTCGCTCATATGCTGTCGTTCATATAAATTCCCAACATCTTCTATTACCCTTCGTAGTGCATACAAGTCAGATCTGTAATTTTTCCGATCATGTGCTTCCGTCTGAAGATATATCAGATACTCTTCTATATGCATTCGGTCTAATTCATGCAGTGATTGAATGTCCAAATATTTTCTTTTAAGAAATTTTGAAAACCGCTTTACAGCTGTCATTTCACTGTGGATTGTTCCTAATGGGGAGTATTTCAAATGCATAAAAATCACTTTTTTTACTTCTTCCCGGATATCAGGTTGTACAATTCCAGTAAAATTAAGCGTTTCCGTATTCTTGATCGGATTTCCATGAATAGGAAAATCAAAATTTTTAAGCGTCCAGATATCTTTTTCCTGCTCGTCTCGGTCATCCTCTTCTTCCAAAAATTTCAAGATTTTCTTCATATGCTTTACAATACTAGGCGTTTCATTTCCTACCTTGTCATATGCTGGCCGATACTTTTCACTTGATAAGGCGTACCCTTTTTCCAGCATCCAACCTTTCAACATGCGAATAATTTTTTCTTCTTCTCTGGCATCAAGGTTTTGTATTTTCCGACCAATCAGAAATTCCCGGATATTATTATAATAGGTCACTTCACTTGCCATGCTGGACGGTGCAAGCATTTTTCCTCTTTCCCATATAAATTCTTCCAGCTTTTCGGTTATTTCTCCGGATGGCAATCCTTCCAGATTAAAATATCGTTCTGGACTGATACGCATTCTCTGCAGTTGCTCTTCAGATGCGGCTTTGTAACAATCCAGTTCATATATGTAAATTCTTTTTTTCATTTTCTATCACCACGCTTCTTAACTTTAATGGTAGAAGCCAAGTCATTTCCCGGTTTCCTAAAGTACGTATCACTTGCTTTATCAATTCTCTTTGGCATAAAATCTACATACTGTTTTGTCATCTCTTCTGAAAAATGTCCTAAATAATCTCGGATTGTCTGTATAGAAACATCTTCATCATAAAATTGCGTTGCCAGCGTATGTCTATAGTCATGGGATTTGAAAATATAATCTCCATCCGCAATCCCATTCTTATCACAGCACTGCTGAAATTCCTGTCGAAATGTTCCTACACGGTATGCTCCACCATTCTTTCCTTTGAAGATGTAATCTTTCGGACGAATGTGTTCCTGCTCAATATATTTACGCATGATCCTATTTTCTTCTTGTAATGATTGCAATTTTACCATTTCCGCATGCGAAAGCAGTCCGGGAACATTTTCAAGGATGAAATACGCAGGTCGCTTGTCTGCAACCAGTCTGGCAATCTCGAAGAACAGAGTTCCTCTGGAATCTGCAAATCCTCCCCGTTTTCCGGCGATAGAGAATGCCTGGCAAGGAAATCCTGCACACAAAAGATCAAAGTCTGGCATTCGGTCTGTTTCGATTTTTCTTGCGTCATTACAAAACCACTCCCCTTCTGTGTCGAACAGCAATCGGTAGTTCTTATCCGCATAAGCATCCACCTCGCAGTGTCCCACACAGGTAAAACCGCCTGCACGTCTTAACCCTTCCCGGAATCCCCCGATCCCGCTGAATAAATCAAAAAATCGAATGGTTGCGGCTATCAACCTCCTTTGCTGAGAAAAAGCAGGCGGCATGGTTTCTTTTCCACACCGCCTGCAAGTTTTATGGTTCTATGTCTTTGGCATTATACGATTTCTTCGGTTTCTTCCTCGACTTCCGGAAGTTCCTCTCCTTCATCTGCATCTTCAAAAAATTCTGTATCCGCTTCTTCCTCTTCCAGTTCTGTGGAGTCTTCAAAGTTCTCATCATCTAGTTCTTCCTCCACATCTTCCATCTCTTCGATTCCTTCTTCGGTAATCTCTTCCTCATCAGTATCTTCTGTAGACTCTTCCATTCTGTCTGCTTCTGCGGTTTCTTCCGGCTGCTCTAGCTCCTGCCATTTGGCTTCTACCTCTTCCACCGCTTTCTCGATGATGCGGATGATAAAATCTTTCTGTTTGATGCCTTCCTTCGCGACTACCCATTTGACTCTCTGGAATAATTCCTCTGTGACCTGTACTGCTAATGTTCTTTTTTCCATGCTCTCTTCTCCTTTGCCTTCCAGTCTATTAAAGTGTTCTTCAATCACCTGCCGGATAAATATCTGTGTACTTGTTTCTTTCTCTTCGATCTCGGCTCGTACCTTCTCATGTAATTCCACCGGAATCTTTCCGCATATGTTCTTCATCTCTGCCATAAGCGTTTTCCCCTTTCGTTTTGTTATACACAACATACTCCAAAGTTTGAAAGAAAGCTATTCACAATACCCACTAAAGAATCCATGTCAAATGTATGTAAAACCCAAGCATATCCAACAATGCCATACTTTCCTTATCCATAGGCCTCACCCCCTTTACTCCTGTTCCATCTGAAATAAAAAATCCAGCATCTGATCTGGAATTTCTTCCTTTTCACATGCTGGCAATCGTTCCATACTGCCACTTTTCAATTCTTCCCGAACCGTCTCCTGAATCAGTTTCCGCAAAGTTTCCCGCTCTTCTTTTTCCAAAATCACATCCACCAGATACTGATTCCTCTGTCCTTTTGGAACTTCCATTAAAATCTGCCACGCTTTTTCATGCTCCGGGTTCTTAAGGTTTGGGCGAAAGGAAAAGACCGGGCGGCTCACAGCGTCCTCATCTGCCCCACAATCCGTTCATATCCGGCTGCGTTGGCATGGACGTCTGTGAGGTAAATCGGGCGACACAGGAGGTCCTGGGTGCTTACACGGTGCTGGAAAATAGCAGCACCGCCTCCCATGAAAACGGAAGGGACTGCCCGCAGATCAAAGCCTGCCTCGGTGATCGCAGACAGTATCTTTTCAATGTAAAGCCTGCCCTGTTTCTCAATCAAAGACACAACTTCTGCAGGCATACTGCAGGGCTTTCCATTCAGAACACGCTCGATCTGTGTCTCCGTTACGGACAGCCCGGTGTTTCTGCGCACCTGCTCTAAAATCTCATCCATGCAACGGATAACACCCAGTTCCAGGCTTCTGCAGGTAGCCGCATTGGGAACCGCATTATCAAGACGCATCAAATCTACTGTCCAGCCTCCAATATCCACAAGAAGAACAGAGGGTTCATCTTTTAAGTATTCCGGATAAAGGGCTAGTGCAGAGTACCCCTGGGGGAACAGTTTCACATCCTCAATCTGGATTTCATAGCGTTCCCCCTCGTAGAAAAAGCGGACAGGCTGTTCCTTCCGAAACAGATATTCCTTAAATTTCTGTTTTTCCCTTCCAAACCCGGCAAGGGGAAGTCCGGCTGCAAGAACAACCTTGGCAGTTTTCTCCCCTTTTCGTTTCCGAATCTCCTGTGCCAGTGCAGCCAACGTCAAAAGATAATAATTATCATTGGCAGTCTTGTCCTTCACTAAAGTCTGCCGCCCCGTCCCACACACATAATAAGCACCGCCGTATTGGAGAACATTCTGCATGGTATAAGGTTCATAGGTGTACCGCATCAGTCCCGTTGGGAAACACACCTGTTTTGTTTTAATGGCATAATATCCGTGGTCGATTCCAATGATCATTGCTTACCACTCCCTTCTTTCTCGCTCTATAGAAATTTCCGGTGAAAGAGCTCCCGGACTCGGAGCTATGCTCCGGCAAAGATGTTTTCTTTTCCAGCCTGTTAAGCTTCCTACTCCTGGTCCCGGACAAATGCCTGGGCTGGAAGATAATGCAGCGTTCCCTCTAAAACAAGCGCCTGCTTTTGAAATCGCAGGACTTCCTGATTCTGCAGATCAATCAGTTCACGGTACGCTTCCTTTGTCAGGAAATAGCGATGATACTCTCCCTTTTCCCCGAACCATTCCTTTTGCTCCAACAACAAAAACTCCACCATATATCGGGTATCCGGTGCAAAGCGTTTCTCACACAGTATGGCATCACCCTTCACTGCCTTCACACCTTCCGATTCCCTGGCTACTGCCAGTAACTCATGGATACTGATACTCACGTTTCCTATCACCTCCCTTCGAAATCTTTTCCCTAATTTTCTGCGAAAAAAAGACAGGCACCTATACGATGTCTGTCTCTGTGGGATCTACCATCCCTTGTTCCTGATATTGTTGTTTTATAATTTGTTCCAGCTGTTTTCGAACTTCCTTATCCGGTACCTGGGTGCAAAATTCCCGGAGCCATCGTTCATGCAGATGCTCATCTGCTTCTGTCGACTCCCAGGACACGATGCTGCAAGTTTCATCGTATAGCAATTCCAACTGCCGGAACTGTTCACCAAACTGCCCTGCATACTCATTCCAGATTTCCAGGTTATACAAGTTTAGTCCTAAAAAGTCTGTCACATACGTCAGCCTGTCCAAATCTGAAAACGTCATCTTTTCTTTTCCCAATAAAATTTCCCTATCACGCTTCCCGCATAAAAACAGGAAAGCAAACCGTTCCATATCCTTTTGGTGCATACCCATCACCCTTCTTGTAAATAATTCCTTATTACGAAACATTATAAAAAGTGAAACCAGTAAAATCAATATAAAGTTTCTTTATTGCGAAACATTATGGAAATGTGAGGACTTTATATGCAGAAAATCAGACCAGATATGGATATCGGTAAAAATATACAATCCATCCGTTATGCGAATAAACTCACTCAAGATCAGGTCATTGCAAAACTGAACCTGATGGGGATTTCTATGTCCAAAAGTACCTATGCCAAGCTGGAAACCAACCGCATGAACATCAAGGTATCGGAACTTGTTGCCCTCGCTAAAATCTTCCACACCGATATTAATGCATTCTTTTCCGGACTGCTCTAAACTGAGAAAATAACCACTTCTTAGTTTTTTTCTATAAGCGCTCTTTCTTATTCTCTCCATTTTTCTTCAACCAATTCAATCATTCTATTTTGGTACATTTATTGTCTACTTTTACAATCGATTGTATTCCTGCTCTCATGTAAAAACCAATAGAAACAGTAGAAAAAAATTGAAAACAACAAAGGTCATGTTACATATGTGGAGTTAAAAACTCTTACTGAAATTTTCAATATTACTTATGAATATCCCATCGGAGCAAAAACGAAAAGTCATAGTTCTCCGTATTTTGAAAATCTATGACTTATCTCTTTTTCTTAACTTAATATGTACTTATTCATTTATCCTAGAATAATTATTTCCAATTCACATGCATCATTTGTTCTTCTAAACTAGTTATAGTATCTTCTCCTGAAAAACGGAAAACAGGTTTCTCCAATTTTATATCATAAAAATGTAATAAAACAAATCTAACAAATTCTGAAAATGTTACAATTCCCTTCATTGGTATTCTACAACATTCATGATTAGATAGTGTCAAATGAGTTGCTGCATGATCACCTTCAACATGATCGTCTGGAGCATAGTCAATCCTAAGCATGATAGGAACACCTTCTTCTTCCATAAACCAATCTTTATCCTGTGCTTCGTATTCTTCAATTTCTTTAGCATCCCAAATTTTGTTATGCTTTTTTATAAAGACTAAACGCTCTTTTATTATTTTATCATTTGAAATTTCATATTCTGCTTGAATAAGTCCTTTGTCATATAACAACAAGGTATACTGTAAATTTCCAAGTAATACTTCTATTATTTCTGCTGCAGTTATATGTTTATCAAACACAATAGTTCCGCTATCATTTTTTCCTGAAAAAGAAATTTCCCATGAATCCTTGCCTATTGGCTTGGAAGAAACACCTCTCATATCACGAACAATTTCCTTTTTCCACAGTTCCTCACTTGTTCTTCTTATATCATCTAAGATACACTTCACAATCTTAGATGTTTTCATATTACTCGCCTCCCTCAAGAAGCTTAGCTAATTCCTCTTTACTCATTCCAAATAATTCTTGCATTAATTGGATTTTTGTAACATTACCCTTTTCTGTAAGCTTTCCAATTAAATTTTTTGTTTTATCAATAGTTTGTATATCCTTTGCTTCTACATCTTTATTATTCAAGAAAATTTGTGTTTGTTCTTCTTTAGTTGGATATTTATCAAAATGAAGTTTAAATTTTTGTCTCTTTATTTCCTCAAATTCTTCCTGCAAGATTGCCATGTCTTCTCCATATCCTAATACTTTTACCCAACCTTTAGAACGAGTAACAGCAGTAAACAATGCATTTCTATCAGATCTTCTCTGCAAAGAATTAACACATTTTTGAGCATTTACAATATACACCATATATGTTTCATTGCCTTTTGCTCTTCTTACACTGGAATAAACCACCGAATCTTCTCTAAAAAAATCTTCTGGGTTCGCCGCTCCGGCTGTATGAATATTAAATTTATATATCTCTTTGTCCGCATCATAATTAAATTCATCATCCCAGGCAACGGCATTATAATCAGACTGAATATTAGATAATCTCATAGAATTTTTGCTATATTCAAAAGTATCCATATCAATAATCATAATGTCTCTAGGAAGAAGTTGTTCTTGTTCTAAGTCCGATTTCAACATATCTAAGACAGATTTATACATTTCTTTATAATTTTCATATCCTAAAAATTGAATAACTTCATCCGGATTGGTTTTTAATAATTCTGGACTTGTTTCTCTAGTTCGATATAAAGTCACCTCTTCTCCCTCTATAATAGGAGTATCGCTAACATATCCTATGGCTTCCCAAACGGATGACGAACTTGGTAATTGCAAAAGTCCTTCTTTTCTATATAAGCCCATTCCAATAGCATGTGCTGTTACTATTGCATTCCCTTGATTTCTATAACAAACAACCAAAGGAGTATCATGATCAATACTTTTTCCAAATATTTGCTCCGGATTAGGCATTGCTTCTTCATTCAATTTTTGCAACTCATCATAAGCATATACTAAGCGCTGATTTTTATCTAATATTTTCAAACACAATTGCAAATAATTTTTATCAAAATCTTGTGCTTCATCTATTAAAATACAATCGTACATTTTTTGAAAGTTCTTAATTGAAGATAATAATTCTCCACATAATCTTGAAAAATGATTGGCACTTTTTCCATATTTGGCCCTAGCCTCTGAAAAATTCATTGGTGCAATGCCATGACGTAAACAAACTTCATAATATACTCCTTTTGATGTGGCAGACCCCCATGACTGCATTATTTTCAATTTTTCTGGATTATATTTAGCACCATCATTTTTAGCAGCATAAAATCTTGCTATTAAAGCTTCCAATTGCCCTCTAAGTGACCGAGTTGAATAAGTAACAACTATATTCCAATCTGGATGTGCCGTATGCAGTTCTACTGCTTTTCTTGCTAAAATAATTGTCTTACCACTACCTGCCATTCCTCTAATACGTTGAATTCCTGTAGCATCTGACAAAATAGCTTCCATCTGTGCACTATCATATTTTTCAATCAACGATACCATCTGATTAATTGCATAGGCTTTAGTTCCTTCTATTACATTCTCTCTTTCTTTATAGGTATTTATTCCATATGCCTCTTGAAGTCCCGACAAAATTTTTCTATATAAATCATCTTCATATTCTTTCTCTTCTCTTGTCTCATCAATAAACTCCATCATATCATTAACTGTTAATGCCAAGGGATAATCTTCTTCTCTCTGAATTGGTATCGCTGAATACGTTAAAGTATAAAAATCAAAAATAAGTTTTCTTTTTTTAAATAGAAAGTTTTGTTTTTTAAATTTTGTTTCTACTCTAGCATAAATATCATCTTGAATTACCCCATAATCTACTACAGGATCTGTCAGTATATTGATAATATAAACTCCAATTCTAGAGACTAATGCCATGTCTACACATATTCTTCTATTTGCAACTTCATCAATATATATAGGATATCCCAAATATAGTTCGCCCTCAACATCGCAGTATTTTTCCGAAAACTCTTGCACAAATTTTTCTGCCACATCAAATTTAATTCCTGATTCAAGCGTACCGAGAATTTTTAAATTACTATTCACAAACATCAACTCCTATCTTCTTTACTCCATATTCTAAATAGTTGTAGATACATTTTCTTCAAGCATTATATCCATTTACTACATAATATAAGCCTTCTCTGAATTCTTCTTTTCAATTGCATACTATTATAATCAAAAAAACTACCAAATTTTGATTTGCACTAAATCATGTTATTATTATCTTATAAAAAAAAAGTTTTTTCAATGTCTTTCCATTTAGAACAAGCAATTTATTTCTCTGTGCATTGAATCAATCTTAAATCTTCCGTATGAATATAAATTCCATAAATTAGCTTTAAAAGGGAAATCTTTTCTATAAATAAATTTAGTCTTAAATGGAATTTGATGACAGCAACACCATTCCTGTATTTCTTTCATCCTCATAGGCTCTCCTGCATGAATCCTCCTCACCAAACATTGCCTCTTGAAATCATCTATCTCTGTCTTAAAAAACAAATAAAACAGTACATTATAATATCTAATCAGCATAATCTCTTCCGTTATTTTTTCCTTTGACCTCATACACCTTTTCTACCTTTCACTGTATATTCAGTTCTATTTATCCACATATTTTTACTCTATACACCTTATACTCACCCCATAATAGGGGGTTAATATTCCCACCAGGATCAATATCACTTCCACTACTCCGATTCCCCTGTCATCTTTTAATACCTGTAATGCATATCGTATTCTCCACATAACATCTCTTCCTTTCTTATCCTTTATATCTGCATGGTCAAAAAAGCTGGAACTATAACAATGATCAATACCACTACCAGCATCAGAAACATTGGCAAAAGCAGCTTCGTTCCTGCTTCTTCACCCAGTCTTTTCGCCCGCGCCTTCCGTTCTTCAAAAGCCTGTATGGATTCCAGCTTTAAAAGTTCTGATAATCCCTTCGTTCCTTTTCTTAAATTTTGTGACAATAGTGCTCCTAGCCTTATATAAATCTGCAGATCACATCGTCTTCCAAAATTTTCATAGCCTTCAGCTTCTGTTACGCCGCTGTCCATTTCATGGCAGGTCTGTCTCATTTCTTCATATACGTATCTTTCATTTTCGTCTTCTTTTTCCTTCATGTATCCTTCGGTTATCTTTCTCCATGCCTTCTTTACCGTCATTCCTGCACCAAGATACAATGTCAGTTTGCTGATGACTTCCGGATAATCTTCGATCATCTGCTTTTTTCTTTCTTCTTCTGCCTTTCGGATATTCTGTTTTTGTAATGCATACAGAAGTATCCCTATCATCATTCCCATTACCGTTATAACCGGTCCGCGTTCATTAAAGGCCTGATAATATCTGAGTTCATTTGTGTCCAGCATCTCTGGCAGAATTAGTTTTTTCTTTTCTTTTGTTGCTGTATCTGCTTTTTTTATTGCCTCTTCAACGTTCTTTTTTGTGCTTTCTTCTCCGCTTAGTTTTTTCGGATATACACATGCCACGCACTGATAAGAAGCCTGCTCTTTTTCGTTTGCCGTATAGGTAAGGACTGCATTCAGTTTTACAAGAACTCCTTTTTCAGAGATATTCTGCTCCTTAAGTTTGCCCTGGATATCCATTACGTCATACCGGTCCAGTTCCCAGGAGACCTTCACAGGCTCCCCCGGGATATCTGTGACCAGATCCAGGTCCTCATCCACACGATCCAATGTCTCATTACCGGCCAATATCAGCCTGTCCATTTTCCTGATGATCCTTGAGAATAATTCCTGTACCTCCTTCGCAGAATACTGTCGCTCTGATACCTCTACCGAAGTCCGGACCTTTTTCTTTTTATTTCCGATCTGCACATCCAGTTCTTCCACTTTTTTCCCTTTTCCATAGTCATTTCTCTCTATGGATGGTGTCATCTGTGTCCGGGAACATGCCATATCTGCTCCCGTCACTAATATCCCCAAAGCAATGATCAGGCCTGCTGCCTTCACTATACGTCGATTCTCAGGAGCCTTACTCCAAGATAATAAGCGCCCACGTAGATTCCGAGACATAGCGTCATCACCCCTATTCCTGTTACATTCCCATACAATTCTTCCATGAAATCAGAAAAACTAAGTGACATATAAGCAATAATCCCATACGGAACCATCGACATGATCTGAAATTCATATTTCTTTGCGGCAAGTAGTGTATCAATCTCTCTTTTTACCTCTATCTTATCGCCGATCTGACTGGTTGTATTACGGATAATCCCGATCATATCCCCGCCACTTTTCTTCGCTGTTACAAATACTGTCACAAAGCTTTTTACATCCTCTGACGGAACCCTCTCTGCAAATTCTTCCAGGACCTGTTCAACCGGAATATGCATTCTTAATTTTCTTGTAATGAGAAGTAATTCTCTGGAAATCCTCGCTTCTTCAGGATATTGTATCTTAAGTTCTTTTTGCGTTTCATAAAATGCATTTTCCACCGAATATCCTGTATTAAGCGCCGACGACAGTGTCTGTATCATCTCCCGGAACTGTTTTTGAAATTCCTGTTCCTTCTTTTTACTTTCTTCTTCCAGGAATTCCCTGTACAGCCAGATTCCCGGCAGTATCAAAAAAATAGCGGCCCACACTCTTCGATAATAAAGCCAGGCTGTAATGCCGATCATTCCGGCCGTCTTCATCCCTGCTTTTGTGCGTTCTTTAAATGTAATATCCTGCTGCCACAAGTTTTTCGCGGTGAAAAAGTTCCGCAACTTTTTTCCATTCTCCATGGACTTTACTTTCCTGATCCTTTTTTTCATTTTCTGTTACATTTTCATCCTCCTTACGAATCTCTTCATACCGGTAAATCGTCTGCAAATGGATCTGTCCATCCCAATATCCTAATACCTCTGTTACTTCCAGCACCTTCCTGCTTTTATCCCGAAGCCTTCCAAGATGTACAATGATATCCAGTCCTGACGCGATCTGACGCTCAATTGCAGGGAGGGGAAGGTCCATTCCCATCAGTACCATAGTTTCCAGACGGCTTATCATGTCCTTCGGACTGTTCGCATGCCCCGTACTGAGACTTCCGTCGTGTCCTGTATTAAGTGCCTTTATATGGACTCCCTATGTTCCCATCATGCAGAAATACAATATCTTTACTTAATATACACTGCATATAATGTTATTATCTTGCCATTCCACAGTTGCAAAAAGAAAAGAGCGCCTTTCACAGCCCTCTTTCATATCGACTTTCTCATTCATTTGTCATACTCAACAGTTTTGCAACCAATGTCTCTAAACTTTTTCCCAAAAATGGGACAAAGTCTGGTATTGCACCAAATGCCATCCCAATTATTATCATTCGACCACATTCTCTTGCAGATTCCAATGCAAATCCATAACTCAAAACACCTGTCAGAATAAATATAATTGATAAAAAGTAAAGCAAAATATTTCCCAATATCATCGGAATTTTTAATAACCAGTGAATCAATGTCATTACTGCAAGAATTAAATATAAAAACACTTTTATTATGTACTTAACCAACATTTTTAATCCCTCCCTTTTTTATCTTTCCGGACAGCAAGAATCTTGCCATCCGGACTTCCATTTTTTTGCTATCCGGACTTCCACTTTTTTGCTATCCGGGCTGCAAAATTCTTGCTATCCAATACAGTTCATTATCCTTTCGTGTATATCATTTCCGTCAAAATCATCTCTTCTGCATCATGACAAAGGGTATTCATCCTCCTTGTCCATTCCATGTTGTCTTGCCTTTTTAATTCCTCTGTAATTCCTTCTTTCTCCATCATCTGTTTTACTAATTGTTCTTCTCTATCCCTTGCTTCTGCATCAATCTGATTCAAATGCTCGACAAGTTTTCCTTGTAACAACAATATTTGATATTTTGCCTTTCTGTGTTCCTGTAAATAGCTTTTACGAAGCATCCCATATTTCCCATAAGTTGGTTCGATATCTGTAAGTGCCAATTCTGGCAAATAATAATCACCACATAACATATAAGTAAGTCCATTTTTCTCATCATAAATTTCGTTCTGCATAAAATATTCTCCTTTTCTTCCTATAATTGGTCGTACATCTTCAACAGTGTTCCCTTTTTCATTTGACTATATTTCACCTGTAATTCTTCATATTTTTTCTGAAGACTTTCATATTCGTTTTTCGGAACACTATCGGATAATTTCTGTTCTAAACTCTTAATCCGTGCTTCCTGTGCTTTTGCAATAGCATCACTTTTAGGATTTCGCAATATCATTCCCTGTTGTTTTTCCTTCAATTCCATCATGACCTGTTTCACATTCGGATTATTATAGAAAAAACCTCTGGAAAGTCCTGTTAGTTTTGTAAGTTCAGCAACTGAAATTTTTATATTTTTTCTATACATTGTTTCAATAGCTGTTATTGCTGTTTCCGTCATTTCCGCACTTTTTTCTTTTGCCAGTGCTACCATTTTATCGTGTTTCTGCATTTTCCTTTTCCCTCCTGTATTGTGCTAATAATTCATTCATTTCATCTCGTACAGCCTTTGTATCCTCCGCTAATGCTTCGTTTCTTAACCGCCGATAATGTGGTATGGTTCGTGTATCCTTATGCCCCAACAGCCTTGCAATGCTATCATCATCTAATTTCATTTCTGTAAGTTTTACTCCAAAAGTATGTCTAAAACGATGTGTACGAAACTCAAAATAATTTCCATTATCATCCCTGATATCATTTTCATAAATCATGATATTTACATGATATTTCAGCATTGAATCTGTATACAATTTTCCATTATCTTGCAGAAAAATATATTCTGAATCTGGATGCTCCTTTTCTGAAACTTCTATTGCTTTTCTAATCAATTCTGCCAGCTGATCGCTAACTGGTCTTTTGTATTTCCTTGTTTTCTGCTGGATAATAGTTATAAAATAATGTCCAGATTTCTCAGATAAGCAATCCCTTCGCAAAGTCAACGTATCCTCTATTCTTGTACCGAGCATCTGATGTATTATTAAACATCTGCCTAACTGGGGCTTTAATTTTGTTAATGCACAATTAAATCTTCTGATTTCTGCATCTGAATACGCTTCTGGTAAAGCGTTGTCATATGCTCTGCAATCACTGGACAGAAAAAGGTTGCATATATTTCCTATTTCCAGTTCACGCCCTATTTCATCCAACAGATTATCCAAAACCGACAGCTCTGTCGTGTAACTGACTGATGTAAGACCGGTATCCGTTTTTATATAAACCAGATAATCTTCTATCATATCCCTGCTAATTTCTGTAAAGTGCTTTACTTCTGGGAATCGATCATACATGAAACTAGCAAACCGACGGAATCCACGCAATTCACCTTTTATACTACCCATTGCTTTTGTCTGGCAGTGGCTATACAATATTTTCTTTATTATCTCTTTAAATTCTTTCTGCCTGATCTCACGAAAATCTAATCTATATCTTCCACGAATCGGATTACTCCTTGGCACAATATCCAACTTTCTCATATCCCATACATCTTTTTCATTTTCTGGAATATCTGCTGTTTTACACTTCACAACATACTCATAATACATTTTCAGAAAAGAAATCTGAGCGCTACTTTGTTGCTCAACATTCCGCCTATCCGGTCTATTTCTTCTAACATACAGCGCCAATCCTTTTTTATATAAAAATGCTTTATAACTTCTCTCCAGTTCTTCCCATTTTTTATCAGTGATGCTGCTACAACTTGTACACTTCTCATTCAGAAATTCTTTCAACAGATCAAATCTGTAAATATCATTTACTACTGTTGATAATGACAAACGTCTACATCTATCATCGATATACCCATAAATCTCATCCTGCATCTTTTCATTATGAATCTCTGATATGTAGTACACCCTGTTTTCCTTCCATTTCAGTCCTGCCAACTGTTTTTCTGTAGCTTGTTGATAACAGTCATACGAAATCAAATTAATATTACCTTTCATCATCTTCTGCTCCTTTCAATTTAAATGACTGATTTTTAGAGAAATATTTATCTTCAGCCGATACAATACGTTCCGGCATGAAATCAATGTACTGTTTTGTCATATTCTCACTTGAATGTCCTAGATAATCTCGTACCCCTTGTATAGAAACCCCATTTCCGTACATTGAAGTTGCAAGGTTATGTCTG
>ENA-OROE01001303-OROE01001303.1-human-gut-metagenome-genome-assembly--contig:-NODE-1303-length-16929-cov-3.047944_pt1 | contig 16929 bp, 6 predicted proteins | sample MGYA00242126_ERZ509044 | MGnify/ENA primary metagenome ERZ509044 (study PRJEB26280, sample SAMEA2338716) | human gut metagenome | biome: human gut; feature: human-associated habitat; material: faeces... | reverse complement strand
GCCATCTCTGGCAATAGAAATTTTGCCAGTTTCTTCACTTACAACAATAATAAAAGCATCAGAAACTTCACTTGCACCAACGGCAGCTCTATGTCTTGTACCTAATTCCTGACCTATTTCACTTTGTGTAACAGGCAAAATACAAGATGCAGCAGCAACTCTGTTATCTCTTATAATAACAGCACCGTCATGGAGAGGTGTTTTATCTTCAAATATATTTATAAGCAACTGGCTGGAAATTACTGCATCTACTGCAACGCCAGATGCACTTACAATATCGCCCATTGATACATTTCTTTCTATTACAATTAATGCACCAGTTTTAACCTCTGCCATTTTGACGCAGGCCTCTGCAATTTCGTTAGCATCTTGAGGAGAAAGCCTATCGTCAGATGATTTGGTCTGCAAAAGCCCTGTAACGCTAGAAAAACCACTTGCACCAATCTGCTCCAAAGCCTTTCTAAGTTCCGGCTGAAAGATTATAATTACGGCAATTACGCCTACTGAAAAAGTTCTTTCTATTATCCAAGTAATAGTATAAAAGTGGAGGTTATAGCTTAAAAGAGAGAATAAGGCAATTACCATAAGCCCTCTAAAAAGTGACCACGCACGAGTTTCCTTTATCCAATGAATTACTGTATAAATAACAATAGCAACAATAATAATATCTATAATATCGGTAATATGTACAGATGGAATGCTCAATGTAGACAAATTCATTTTTCTTATTAAATTATCCATAGGATTCATAGTTTCCGCATTCACAACATCACCTTCTTTTTAATATTCTTATTTTCTCATTAACCAATTTAAGTATAACATACATCACTATTTTTTTCTATTACAAATAAATGAATTTTTCCTTTAATATCCATAGCTTTCAGGCGATTTTTGTCATAAGTAAAAAAAGTCGGACATACCATTAAATAAAAAGGAGTGATAACAATGCTAGACTATATATGGGCAGGTATGATACTGATTGGAATATTGTCAGCAGCCTTTACAGGTCATATGGCAGATGTAACAAACGGTGCTATATCTTCGGCAAGGGAGGCTGTATCTACAGCTTTAACAATGCTAGGGGTCATTTCACTTTGGACAGGTCTTATGAAAATAGGCGAAAAAGCCGGTATAGTTTCATCTATGTGCCGTAAAATTACGCCTTTCTTGAGCCGTCTTTTTCCCTCTGTACCTAAAGAAAGCAAAGCTATGGAGTATATAGGCATTAATGTAATAGCCAATTTTTTAGGCTTAGGCTGGGCATCTACACCGGCCGGCTTAAAGGCTATGGAAGAACTTCAAAAATACAACCCACACAAAGAAAGAGCAACAACGGCTATGTGTGGCTTTATGATTTTCAATATGTCCTCACTCCAGTTGGTATCTGTCAATCTTATTGCCTACAGAACACAGTATAATTCCCAAGCACCCTCAGAAATTATCGGTCCTGGAATAGCTACAACCCTTGTATCAACTATTACTGCAATTATATTTTTAAAAATAATGGAGAAGTATAATAAATGAATTTCCTAATTATAATTTCCGACTTAATAATTCCCATAATATTTGTGTACTTCCTTTACTATGGCTTTGCAAACAAAGTCAATGTTTACGATGCCTTTGTAGAAGGTGCAAAAGAGGGTTTTAAAATAACCTATGAAATACTTCCTACACTTATAGGGCTTATGGTTGCCGTAGGTATTCTTCGCTCCAGTGGTGCTTTAGATATTCTCTGTAATTTTTTATCCCCTATTGCTGATGCCATAGGATTTCCAAAAGAGGCACTTCCTATAACATTTATGCGACTTGTTTCTTCCTCTGCCAGTACGGGCATACTTTTAGATGTGTTCAAAAATTACGGACCAGACAGTTTTATTGGTAGATTTGTTTCTGTAATGATGAGCTGTACTGAAACTATAGTTTACACAATGAGCCTGTATTTTATGTCAATAAAGGTGAAACAGACACGATATACTCTTGCCGGTGCTCTTGTTGCCAACTTTGTAGGTGTTATAGCCAGTTTATTAATCTGTAAAGCCTTATGGGGATAGCCTTTCAATAATAAAATATGCTGTTTCAAGTCAATTTATGGGCGATTTTTCAATCGCCTTTTATTATACTTCAAAAAACTATATATTCTTTCATAAACCAAGCCCACGAATATCCATACTGGATAATAGTCCAGTCTTACAAGACCATTTATATTATAAACCGCTGAAGAATAATCCCAAGGACAAGCATTTACAGCCTTTAAACCTGTGCCACTAAAAAATTCTATAGCAAAAATAAGCAGACCATATGTCATACCTCTTACAATGGCACTTTGCCCCTTTAACTGTTTAAACAAAGGCTCCATAAACACCACAAGACCATAAATAAAGAACATAATAACAGATGTTGTACCCGTTAAACAAATATCCCCCCTTTTTATAAAAGACTGCATACCTGTCCAAAAAACTTCCATAAATATTCCTAAATTACCATAAATAAAATATCTTCTTAACATAGTAATATTATGTTTAATTTTGCTGTTTTTATGTGTAAAAGTCTAACCAATAACTGGGAAAGCCATAAATACAAAAAGACCGACATTTGTCCTAACAAGAATTATGCACACTTCTTGTCGAACTATGTCAGTCTTTAGTATTACCAAAAAGGAGAACCCCGAAGGATTCTCCAATTTGAAATTTATATATAATCGAAATTATATTTTATAAATTAAGCGTTGTAGATAGCTGTCTTTGTATCAGCATCCCAAGATACAGATACGCCGAATGCCTGACCTAAAGCTCTGAAAGGAACGAACATTCTACCGTCAGTGATTTCAGCAGTTACGCCGTTAGCCATAGCGATAGTAGAACCGTTAACATTCATGTTGTTAGAACCAGCCTGGAACTGGATTACAGTCTTAGTAGAACCCTGACCGTAAACGATAGTAGCTGTCTTAGAATTTGCATCCCAGTTTACAGCGTTAGTTTCATCTGGGTTAGCAGCGTTAGCTGAGTCAACACCAAGAGCAAGAGCTACAACTCTTAATGGAACCATTGTAGAGTTGCTAGAAGCCTGGATGTAAGCAGCTACATCAGTATCAACCTTTTCGCCATCCATTACTACATTCTTTTCGCCAATAGTAACTTCAACCTTCTTAGTTAATACAGATTCGCCAGAAACAGAACCGTCAACATTTAAGTAACCAGCAAACTTGAAGCCTTCGTTTACATCGAACATATCAAGCTTGTGAGTTGAAGAATCGTCGATATCCTTGTTAAGAGCAGCAGCTGTTGTATCAGGGTCACTTACGCTACCTGAGCAGATTGTGCTAGAGTAAGTATCAACATCATCATCGTAGTTGTTAACTACAGCGTCGCCGTATACCTTTAAGTCGTATGCACCGTAAGGTACTGAACGAGTTGTACCAACCTGAACACCTGTAATCTTAACTGTAGATGGAGTGCTGTAAGAAGCAGTATCAATCTTGAAGCTCATTTCGCCATCAGATACCTTGAAGTTCTTTGCTTCTAAGTTACCATCAGTAGTTAAAGTAAGGTTATCAGCATCAGCGAAACCTAATTCCTTAGAACCGTATAATGAATCAATAGCTAACTTAACTGTGTTGCCATCAAGTAATGCACCTGCAGCATTTTCAGTAATAGTGATATCAGAAGTATCAATGTTCTGGTAACCCATAGCAGCCTTAGTTTCAGTAGCTTCAACAGTGATTGGAGTTACAACCTTAGCAACTGTTACAGGAGTGATAGTGTCAGCTTCAACACCAGCACCAGAAACAGCAACTGTTACATCACCAGTGAAAGCAGCATCTGTAGAAAGGTAAAGGTACATATCTACGTATGCAGCATCGTTTCTTGAGAAACCGTTGAATACATCAGAATCCTTTTCGATTCTTAAAGTCTGACCATCGTTAGAAAGGCAAGCGCCATTTTCGAAGTTAGACTGGTTTAACTTGTCAACCTTATCAACGTCCATACCGATAATCTTAACGCCATCAGGAACAGTGAATTCAAGCTTTCTTGAAGTTAACCAAGCACCTGGAGTAGTTTCTTCAAATCTGAACTTAGCTGTCTTGAAATCGTCATCATCAAGATCGTCATCTCTTAATGGAGATCTACCAGCGAAGATTGTAGGAGCTTCAGTCATAGCTGTTAAGTTGAAACCGTAGTCAGCTCTTGTACCAACCTTTAACTGCTGGCTAGTGATATCTGTACCAGAAACTGTTACATATACATCACCGTAGTTCTTTTCGTCGTTGTTAGGAACCATTACAAGACCGTCGATAGTTAATGAAGATAACTTATCCTTGTCGATCTTAGCGATATCTTCCTTAGAAAGTGTGAATACTACTTCGTTAGCACCGTCAGCGATAGTCTGGCTTGATGCAATAGAACCACCGATAGCAGCGTTAACACCACTCTTTAATGTAACTGTACCAGCCTTGAACTTGTAAGGGCCGTTAGCCTTAACCTTAACAGTACCGCCTTCAGTTGTGAAAGTGCCAGAAACATCTTCCTTAACTGTAATCTGTGGAACGCTGATGTTACCACTGTGAGTCTTAACATCTGTAGATACTACAGAAGAAGTTGTAGAACCTGAACCAGAAGTAACCTTAGCGATAGTGTAAGAACCACCACCAGTAACTGTAGTTGAGTTAGCGTCTACAGTAACCTTTACATCACCTTCATCATCAGTTGCGTCAACTGGTAATGAAATCTGGTATACAGGAGTACCCTTTGTAGCTTCGTTAGCACCACCAGAGTTGTTCTGGTTAACCCACTTAGCGTCGATTGGGTATAACTGAACTTCCATAGAAGTCTTGTTGATGTACTTGAGCTTGTATGGTAATTCTCTTTCGTTCTTTGCACCTACATAAGCCTTAAGACCAGCTTCTGGGTCGTTAGCATTGTAGTTGTAAACTGTGTCATAAGATTCACCATCGTGAGCCTTGTATGCACATTCTTTGAAGTAATCTTCGTTGTATTCACCGTTTTCGAGGTCGAGAACGATAGATGAGTTAGAAGCGATTGTATCGAGTGGCTTAATCTGTAACTGAGTAAACGCACCGTTAACCTTAACTGCTTCATTTGTCTTAACATTAGCTGTAACGCTAATTGTGTTAGTAGAACCAGCCATTGCTGACATTGGAAGCATGCTAACAGTCATAGCAGCTGCTAATAAAAGAGCAATTTTCTTTTTCATTTCTTTGTTTCCTCCTTATGAAAATAAATGTGTAGAGGCTAGCATATTTACCTCTTTTACAAAAGTATTATAGCATTACACCTACAACTAGTCAACTAAAAAGGTAATTTGTAATATTACTGTAACATACCTTGTAGTTACTGCTGTCGTTTTGCTTGAACATAATATAACACCATAAAAATCAAAAATCAAGGGGTTTTGGGTAAGTGTAAAATAGCTGTAACATTAGTGTCACAATCGTAATCTTTGAACCACATTGGCGTAACATTACGGACAGTTTTGTATTTTTTAATTGTTTTTTCCCTTTTTATTGCCATTATTTTTACAGTAAATGTTACAAAACTGTTTTTGGTATTGTAACATTTCTCTATTTATACACATAAGAAAATATTTGAACTTATCCACAAAAGCTATTTTTCTGACTTATGCACAAATACATTTTTTAATATACACAAACTAACATTTGTACACACCCAACACCCTCCCCTACATTTTAATATTCTTTCTACACACTCTGTAAATAAAATGCGTTTCTTCTATAAATAAAGAGATTTTTTTATTTCACAAAATTTTTAAACACAAAAAAGTGGTCAAACTTTCATTTGACCACTTTTCCACATATTTAATATGTCAATTACTTAGCATCAACTGTTAATGAAACATTGCTGAAAGTAATATCAGCATTTCTTGAAACAAACATACCTACATAGTCGTGGCCAGCATTTAATGCTGCAAGGTTTACATCAGAGTATGTTACAGGGGTGTTGTTACCATACTGTGCTGTATAAACACCGTCTTTTCTTGTAAGTTTAAGTTCAATGCTATCGCCTGCTGCTGGGGCAGATTCAAGAACATTTGCCTTATCAAGAGCACCATTTAATCTTGCAAATGGAGCAATTGGAGTTGAGTTACCACCTACAGACTGCTGAGTGTAACCTGCTGTTACATAGTCAGCCTTTGTCTTGTAGTTGTCTGCAATAAACATATTATCTCTACAGATAAGACCGAAACCAATCTGGTTTGTTGCATTAAAGCCTTCGCCTACTGTTGCAGTAGCTGTTAATGTGAAGTCATCATTTGGACCAATTTCCTGGAATGCCATCATCATACCATCTTCACTACCTGCAATCTTACCCTTGTTATTTCTAACAACGATTTCAAATGTAGTTGCATCTTTCTGAATTGCATCGTGATTTGGATGACTATCTTCTGTAATACCACTTACGCCTGAACCAAATGCCATAGCTTCCCATGGAGAAGAAAGTTTCCAAATTGCTGGTACTGGTCTGTTCCAAACACCTTCGTTGAACTTAGCCCAACCTGCATTTCTTGTAAGCATATCTACTGTTGGTTCAGTAAGATTTGCAACATGAGATGCAAGAGAAGTGTTAGATGCCTGAATATCCTTAGCCATCATATAAGCTACCATTGATGCACCGTATTCATTAAGATGAGTGTTATCTACAACAAGACCCTGGTCAGTTGCATGGAATGCTGCTGAACCTGTTGGTGCTACTGTTTCGCTATCACCGTTTTCAGCATCCTTAGGAGCTGTACCTACACCTACTGTATCATAAAGACTCTTAGTGTTGTTAAGTGAATCAATAACTGTAATACCAAGCTCTGAGCCTAAATCTCTAACAGCCTGAGCATAGTCACCACCATTAGCAACATGAAGGTCATTATTACCCCAAGTGCCTGATGCTGTTCTTCTTACGATTGGAGTACAAAGAACTGGTGTAGCACCTGCATCCTGAGCAATCTTGATGTAATTTTCGTAAAGTGAGTTCTTGAAAGAACCTGCTGTATCCTTATCGCCGTTAGGGTCTGTAAATCTGTAAGAATCTGTCTTTTCGTCATTATGACCCCAAGCAATAATAAGTGTATCCCCAGCCTTAATATTTTCTTTAAGCTGAGTATAGTTTGCTACTGCTGAATCATCAACAGCACCGTTTTCGTTAATACCTGTTGCAAAACTCTTTGAACTTCTGCCTGAAAGAGCAAGGTTTACAACATTAGCACCTGTTAAGTAGTTCTGGAGCTTATCGCCAAAACCTACTCTCTTATAGTAGAAGTTTACATCATCAGTATCGCCATAGTGGCAAGCTGTTGAGTCACCTACTACATAAACCTTAGGTTCATTACCAGATGGTTCAGCATTAGTAGTTGTTTCTGTTGTACCATCAGTTGTAACTTCTGTTGCTGTTTCAGTAGTAGTTTCTGTTGTATCCTCACTACCACCCTTTTCAAATGGGAACTTAAAGCTATTGTCAAGAGATTTCTGGAGAATTAATGCTGCATCGTAAGCATTAATTACGCCGTCTACTGTACCGTCACTTACATTAGCTACTGTTGAATCAAAACCTGTAACCTGTTCAGGTCTTAAAGTATACTGTAAAGTTAAAGCAGCATCGTTAGCTTCAACTACGCCGTTGCCGTCAACATCGCCCCAAACCTTACCAGCATCAATCTTAATTGGGTTCCAACCGTCAGTACCCTGAGTATAAGTATATGGTACAAGTTCAGTACCGTCAGCAAGCTTAGGTTCTGTTAATACAGTTGACCAAGCAACTCTATTTGCAGAGTTATCAACGCCTGCTAATTCCTTAGTATTGTATTCATAGCAGTTAGCCTCGCCACCTAAAGAAGCTGACCAACCAGCTGGAGTAACAAGAGATGTGCCATCACTAGCTACGCCTACTGTAGTATTTACAAATGCAACTTCAGAAGTAGTTGCCTGCCATGGTCTACCGAAGTAACCAGGCTTACTTACATATTCAGATGCTGTATCAACACCAGGAGTAGTAGAAACTACATTACAATCATACATTAAGTAACCTCTACCAGATGCCTGCTGAGCAGCAGTAAGATAAGCTACATCATTGTTATCTTCAGAAGTGTTCATCATAATGTCAGATTTGTAGAATGTTGCAACCATACCACCGAAGATAAAGTCAGTACCACCCATAGCAGTACACTTGTTAAATGCAGCTCTAATATTAGATGCACCGTAAAGTGTATCCTGTCTACCTACGAACTTACAGTTGTTGAAGTATGCCTTATCGCCAAGAATAGCAATAGCAGCAGCTCTTTCAACAAATGACTTGTTCTGAACAGAAGTATCGCCAGCAGTTGTAGGTCTAGTACCCTTACCACCAACTGTCCATTCCTGAACAACATCGTTAGCTTCCTTAGTTGAAATGTACTGGTTAGCAGAATTTTCGAAGATAATACCATCAGCCTCGAAACCTGTACCTCTTACAGTAACTGTTGCATTCCAGTAAGAGTTCTTTGTAGTACCAGAACCTGGGTTTTCAAATGAAAGGTAACCATTTTCTTTGTTTGTCTTTAATACTTCTTCATCATACTTACAATCGTCAGTCATTGAGAAGTAGTTGTAACCATGGATATAGTAAGATGTTACTCTTACACCGTTTTCAGTAATGTTTACACCCTTGTTAATAAGAGCAGTATCAGGGTTAGCTGCTGTATTCTTTAATGTTACATTATCAACATCAATTACAAGCATTTCCTGATAATCGCCAGGGTCAACATTGATTGTTACTCTTTCGCTATTTGGTCTATCCATTAAACGAACAGCTGCAAGAGCATCATTAATTGTCTTGTATTCCTTATCAGCACCAACATAAATGTTTTCAGCATAAGGAACCTTTGTACCTACTGTAATACCAGTAAAGTAAGTTAAAGTATTAACTGTAATAGTTAATGTACCGTCAGCATTAGCTGTAAAGTCGCTAGATTCAAACTTGCTTGTTGAACCAGAGTTAGAAGTAACTGTCTGACCATTTACAGTAAAGTCTGCCTGATAGTAGTAACCTACATTTACATTCTGACCTGCTTTAACAGGTACTTCGATTGTTGTTCCTGCTGGAGCAACAAGATGAGCCTTACCAGATTCAGTCTTAACAGCACCTGTAAATACAAGACCGTTGTAAGCTGATTCATTTGTAAGAGTATCGTTTGAAGCAGAACCGAAGCTCCACTTAGTTGCATTGTTAAGAGTAATATCCTTTGTAGCCTCTGCACCATCAGTAACTGTTAAGTTAGAGATAAGACCAGGAGCAACTGGATATTTGTTATAGCCTGATAATGCTACAGTATATGTACCAGCTCTTAATGACATTTCATCATTTAAGCCAAATGTATATACATAGCCTTCTTCATTAAGGTTAGTAAATGTAACCTTAGTGTTTGCCTTTAATTCATCAATATTAGAAATAGAAGCACCTTCACCAACAAGATTAATCTTTACTGGGTTAAGAGTCTTCTGAGCAAATGCTACATCCTTTGTAGAATCAGCATCTGCTGAAATTGTGTTAATACCGATTGAGTAATCGTTTACACCGTTAGCTGTTAAAGCATAGCTTACGCCCTTTTCAAGTTTAACTGTGTAAGTACCAGCTTCTGCGTTGATAGCAAACTTAGGCTGATAAATCTTACCTTCTGGAACTGTTGCAACGATTGCAAGTTTTGCAAGGTTAGCTGCATCAAGACCTGTAATAGAACCTGTTACTGTTATAAGGTCAACAGCATTGATTGTTACATTTTCAGTCTTAGTTTCTTCGCCGTCAGCAACTGTAATAGTAGCTGGAGTTGCTACAACATATTCATCTGCACCCTTGAGGCTTAATGAATAAGTATAACCTGTAGGAAGTTTAGCTGATACAGTAGCACCTGTTACAGCTACATCAAAATTCTTACCTGTTGTTGTATTAGTTAATACAAGAGAAGCATCAGTTGGGAAACCAGCTGGAGTTGCTACATTAATTGTTGTGTCACAATACTTAGCATCCTGTCTTACAATTCTGTAATAACTTGGCTTACCAGTCTTGCCATAAATCTTGTATGTACCGTCCTGTTCTGCAACGAAAGTAGCAGTAACACCAGTAGATGGGTTATCAACTGTTACAGACTGAGCAGTTGGGTCATCAGCTCTTTCAAAAGTAAGAGAGCCACCTGCCTGAGAGTTTGCATATACTGTTACAATATCGTCAGCCTTTAAAGCAATAGAGAAGCATCTTGAAGAATCATCAGCCTTGTTGATGTATAATCTACCAGTTGCACCCTCTAATGTAGAAGTACCTACCTGAGTATCATATCTTGTAATAGCTTCGTTAGAAGTTCTGATTCTATCGTTGATACCACCAACCCAGCTCAAGTTACCTGCACTAAAGCTAGATGGAGCAACATTACCACTTGAACCAGCAGCAATAGAAGAACCATAGAAACCATTAATAATATCAGCTGTTAATCTGTTGTTATAAACATTTGAATCAAGTTCAGCACCACCGAAATCCCAAACATCAATCTTGCCGTTTGAATCTTCAGCCTGCTTTTCGTTCTGAATTGTTAAGCCATGTAAGTAGCTTAAACCTTCTGTACCAGCAAGTGTAGCTGTAATCACACCAGCAGCACCCTTGTAAGAGAATGTCTGTGAACCACAAGCACCGGCACCATTGTTTGTAAATGAGCAAGAACCTAAGCTGTTGCCTTCTGCATCAGTAAAGTTCATTACTGCATCTGCCTGTGAATACTGGCAAGTAGCGAAAGTAATAATTGCATTACCAGCTACCTTAAATGAAATACTATCGCCTACACCAAGGTTAGCACCATGAGAACCATCGTGGAAAGCAAATGTTTCTGTAGGAGAAGTAAATGTTACAATACCGTCATCAGTTGAGAATGTAGAATACTTAACTGATGTATCCTGAGGAAGTACATTCTTATCAGTAAACTGATAATTGAACATATCACCTGGCTGTGGGTCAACTGTTGCATCTGTATCAGCTACATTGATTGTATAAGTGTAAGGCTTAGCCTCTGGCTTATCAAATGTAAGAACAATGCTACCGTCAACAACCTTTGCTGAACAACCAGTTGCCTCTGTAAGCATAGCATCACTAAGTGCCTGCTTACCTAAAGAAATCTTTACCTTTGCACTTTCAGCACCAGCATTTACAACTTCGCCCTTACTTACTGTAACTGTAGCGTTGTCTGTAATTGTAGCACCTGTAACAACTGTAAGAGTAGTTCCATTTACATTTACTGTTGCTGTCTTCTGTTCGTAAGGAACAACATCAATGTCGTAACGAGCAGGAACAACTGTAATATTAGGAACATACATCTTGCCACCAGTAACTGCAATAGTTACTGTACCAGCACCACCAACATATGTAATGTCAGCTGTTGTGCCGTCCTGATGATAACAAGCTGAAGTCTGACCCTTAACTGGGTTTTCAACAAACTTGCCATTTGCATCAGATGCAGTTGCTGTAAATGAACCGGCTGAATACTGGCAACCACCAAACTTAAAGATTGTATTACCACTTACAGGGAAAGTGAAAGTATTACCGTCTTTAAATTCAACACCATGCTGTGCACCATTGAAGTTAGCAGCAAGTGAGTCTTCATTAATAGTCATAAAGCCGTATGTACCAGCTGCTGTCATTGTGTCCTTTGTAAAATCAAAGTTATAAATTCTATTTACTTCAGGAGTTGAAACTTCTGACCCGTCCTGAGAAGCAAAAATATTGATTACAGGAACATAAGTAGTAGCTGAGAAATTGATTGTAAGTACAGATGCACCACCTGTATATGCAAAATCAATTGTGCTATCATCACCATGTCCTAAACAGTTAGCAGTAGCAGCAGCTCTTGTTTCGCTGTATGTACCGTCACTGTTTGTAACTGTAATATCACCCTTTGAATACTGGCAACCACCAATAGACAATGTAACAGGACCTGCAACTTCAATAGCTATTGTGTTGCCTGCCTTGAAAATTGAACCATGGTCTGCACCATTGTATCCAAAGCCATTCTGAGTACCTGGCTGAATGTCCAAGATACCATACTTTATCTCTGCATTACCATTGTAAGATGTGTCAGCAGGAACAATACTACCATCTCTAAAGTCAAATGTGTAATCCACACCGACTTCAGCAGTTTCTGGAGCATTTACTGCTGTATTAGCAGTAGTTTCCTCTGTTACATCTTCCACTACAGTAGTTTCTTCTGTAGCTTCGTCGCCATTACCAACAGATACACCACCTGGAGTAACAACGGAGTCAGCAACTTCTTCAACTGCTGCAGGAGCAGTATCTAATGCTGGGTCAGCAATTACATTAGAAAACATTGCACCAACTACTAAAGCTGAGGCAACAATTCTGCTCAAAACAACTTTCGTGTGTTTTTTCATTGGAAAACCTCCTTTTTATTTGTGCTTTTCAGCACAGAATTGTGTAATTATAAATAGTCTTTCCTCACCTAAATTACACTATCTAGTAATATTATACCATAACCAATTTTAAAATCAATAATTTATTGTAGATTTTAAACAATTCAAAAAATTTATACAACCTTTCCAATTTCTTAACAAATTATTAAGTTCTTTTTTGTGAAAGATTATAAGTAATTCTAAATTTTTCTTATTTAATTAATAATTATTATCTTTGCAAATTATGTGTAAACCTCAGATTTTTTGTTATTTATACCATTTTATATACCAAACAATTTTTTCCTGTTATAGGCACAAAAAAAGACGCTGACAAAAGTCAACGCCTTTTTTGTATATACATCAATTACTCTGCAACTGTAGTAGTTTCAGCAGTAGTTTCTGCAGTTGTTGTTTCAGTTGTAGAAGCTGATTCATCTACTGTAGTTTCTTCAGTTGTTTCTTCAGTAGTTGTAGTAGCTGCATCCTTTACAAGGCCATCAACATAATCCTTAACGAATTCGTAATCCTTGTACATCATAACAGCCATTTCAGCTCTATTAATGTTCTTCTTAGGTTCAACATTACCGTTTGAGCTACCAGTTACGATACCTTCCTGAGTAAGGAATGCAAGGTAAGGAGCTGACCACCAAGCTACATCTGCAACATCATTGTACTTGTTGTTTACAGAAGTTGGAGTGCTTGTTACATCTACGCCTAAGTATTCAAGAGTCTTAGCTACGAGAACGAACATTTCATCTCTGTTACAATACTTTTCAGGCTTGTAAGTATTGTCACCATAACCACTTAAAATACCAGCTGTGTAGCCCATTCTTACATCGTTATAGTAGTACTTACCTTCTTCGTTATCGCTGAAGTTCTTAGTTGGAGTTACCTGTAAACCAAGAGTTCTGTTAATGAGGATAGCGAAGTCGCCTCTCTTGCAACCAAGTTCTGGAGAGTAGATACCGTCTTCAGTACCAGTTACAATACCAAGTTCAGCTAACTTGTTGATGTAATCCTTAGCCCAACCATAGTTACCTAAGTCAGAGAAGTTTACATCACTATTTACAACATCCTTAGGTACGTTAACCTTAACTTCTGTACCGTCTGGAGTTACAATCTTAACTTCACCGTTGTCACTAATAACAATCTGGTTAGTAGTAGCTTCTGTGCTACCTTCAACAACCTTAGAAGTTGTTTCTTCTATTACTTCAGTAGTAGCTGCAGTTGTCTTCTTTACAGAAGCGCCGCCACCACCGCCGCCGCCACCACCAGAAGATGTTCTCTTAGTAGTAGTTTCAGAGCTAGCTTCAGTTGTAGTAGTAGTTGTTGGAGCAGTTGTAGTTTCTGTAGTAGGAACTACTGGAGCTGCTGTAGTAGTTTCTGTTGTAGAAACTGTTGTTGTTTCTGAAGTAGATTCAGATGTAGAAACTGTTGTAGTTTCTGTTGTAGATTCTGTAGAACCACCAGCTACAATAATGTTAGCATTTAAGCCAACTGTAGCAAGCTTACCATCAACTGTGTAAGCAACGCTACCATCTGATTCAGTTGAAACGAACTGAACAGGAATTACATCGCCAGCGTTTACATTCTTAAGAGTGAACTTAACGCTTGCAAGTGTAGCATCAGGAGTACCGATTGAAGAAATTGCAGAACCATCGCTGTAGATGTAAGCAACCTTCATCTTACCAAGCTGAGCTGTAGTTAATGTGCCGTTAGCACCAGGATAATCTGGGTTAGAAGCACTTGGAGCATAAGCAATCTGTTCGTTAATCATATTAACGATACCAGTATTATTACCTTCAGCAGAAACCATTTCTACCTTGCTTGCATCGTAAACGATGAAACCAGTGAAAGCACTCATAGCTGTGTTGATGCTCTTAGCACCAAAGTCAAGAGTAACTTCTGTGTCACCAGTCTTAACTGTCTTATCAGCAAGGAAACCAAGACCACCATCAGCACCTAAAGTAGTTGTTTCAGTAGTTTCAGTTGTTGTTGTTGTTTCTGTAGTAGTTTCAGTAGTAGTTGTTACTTCTGTAGTAGTTGTTGTATCATCAGAACCTGAACCTCCTGCGATGTTAAGGTCGATAGTACAAATATTTAAGCTAGAACCCTTACCTGGCTGAACTACAACATATTCGCCAGCTTCAGGAACGCTAAGTGTACAAACTGAGAATAAGTTTGCTGTTGCTGCATCTCTATCAATGTTAGAGATAGAAACAACCTTGTTAGTAGTTGTGTTGATGAGGTAAACAGGAACTGACATTGCATCTGAAGAACCTAAACCAGCGTGGATTGTAACTGTACCACTGCCACCTAACTTCATAGAGATACCCTTTTCTACGTCAGCTGTTACATCAGAACCAACTGTAAGGTCTGCAGGGATAAGTTCGTTACCCTTACCAACCTGGAACTTCTTAAATTCTGCGTCAAATGACTTACCATCTGTAAAGTTAGTAATATTTGACTTGAATGTGAATGCAGAAGCACCTGCTGCTAACTTAATCTGAACATAGTTCTTACCACCATCATCAAGAAGTGAATCTCCACCCTTGAGAGATGTTACGCCAGAAGCGTTAATAGCATTAGAATCAATAGTAGCCTGACCCTTGAAACCGTCAACTGGAGCTGGAGTTGAACCTTCTTCAACCTTAACTGCAGCGTCAACTGTTTCTACAGTAGCTGTCTTTGCAATAGTTGCATCGCTAGATACTGTTGAGAGCTGGTTACCTACGAATGTAACCTTGATGTTAGCATCGCCAGCCTTGATAGCCTTGAATGAAATACCAAAGAGGTTACCGTCTGTGTTAAATTCCTGTAATGCTGTGCCGTTAACCATCTGCTGTGGAACAACATAAGCATACTTAACCTTACCTAACTGAGCCTGTGTCTTAGCACCGTCAGCACCAGTAAAGTCTGTGTTACCTACAGCTGGAACATTTGCAAACTGACCCTTGAGAGCAGCTGCATCAGATGCTGTATATGTAACGCCTGCAACTTCCTTAGTAATTGTACCGTTAATTGCATCAACCGGTTCAACAATTGTTGGGTCAAATTCTACGAAAGCTGTATAGTTATTGAAACCCTTGTTACCAACAAGAGCAACATTAGCATTTACTGTTTCGCCAACCTTAACTGTTGCCTTATCTACAACAACCTTAGCTGTTACAGCTTCTGTAGAAACTTCAGTAGTAGTTTCTGTTGTAGTAGTTGGAGCTACAGTTGTAGTTTCTGTAGTTGTTTCAGTAGTTGTTACTGTTGTAGTAGTTGGAGCTACTGTAGTAGTTTCTGTTGTTGGAGCAGAACCACCGTTTAAGTCAAGCTCGATTACTGCAAGATTTACACTTGAAACCTTACCGTTCTGAACAAGGTAGTAAGTACCTGCTGCAGGAACTGTAAATGTAGGAGTGTTATAAACCTTTGACTTAGCATCACCTGTATTAATAAGTGACTGTGCATCAACAACCTTGTTTGTTGTTGCATCAACGAGGCAAAGAGGAGCTTCCATAACGCCAGAAGAACCTAAACCTGCATAAATTTTAATTGTACCTGCCTTAGCAGCTTCAATCTTGAGACCCTTTTCAACAGCACCACCAAGGTCATCGCCAGCTTTAAGTGTCTGGCTTAACTTTTCGTTACCGTTACCAATCTGGAATTCAGTTGAGTAAGCTGAACCATCAGTAAACTTTAAGTTGTTAGCCTTGTAAGTGAAAGCTGAACCGCCATTAACAATAGAAACGCCTGAACCAAGTTCATTACCATCAGTTAAGCCTGATGCGAAAAGCGTTTTAACTGTTTCAGCATTGATAGTAGCCTTACCTGAAAAAGCCTCAGCTGCCGTAACAGGTGCAACATTGACAACCATTACGCTTGTAAGAGTCATACTCGCTGCAAGTACAGCACTTACAATTTTCTTGAAAGATTTTTTCAATTTTTATTCCTCCTTTATAAATTTTGAAAATACCCCATGTAGAGAATGTGCATATCTTCTCCTATAAAGTATCTATTCAAGTAGAATTATACTTGCTTTTAATATAAAAGTCAATTTTATTTTAAAAATTCTTTCATTCTTTTTGCACAAAAAATGTAAATTTTTTTAGGAAACTTGTTTTGCTACATAATTATTTTGTATATTTTTATTCATTTTCCACAACAAAACTTGTATAATAAGGCTATTCTTTTAACATTTTTATATATTTTCCACAAAATATCCAGTTTAATGAGATATTTTCTATATTTAGCACCACATACCCCGTATCTAGTTTATTTACTGAATTTGTGTAATATAAATGTAACATTCCATATTCTATAATCTCCTGAAAAACCCTGTTTACTTGTAAAAATACACAAAAAATAAAGTGTAATAAACCGTACTTAAATTTAACTCCAAAAATATATATTAACTCTATGTTAAAAATGTATAAATTTTATTCACAAAAACGAGTTTCTTCCTATTATATATGTTTCTATAGTTAAAGCCCCTT
>ENA-OROE01001300-OROE01001300.1-human-gut-metagenome-genome-assembly--contig:-NODE-1300-length-16943-cov-3.913074_pt1 | contig 16943 bp, 9 predicted proteins | sample MGYA00242126_ERZ509044 | MGnify/ENA primary metagenome ERZ509044 (study PRJEB26280, sample SAMEA2338716) | human gut metagenome | biome: human gut; feature: human-associated habitat; material: faeces... | reverse complement strand
CTAGATCAGTAAATCATGTTGCTTCAAGAGCAAAAAGAAAACGGATTTTAAAACTTACCCGTGGTTACTATGGTGCACGTAAGAACGTGTGGACCGTTGCTAAAAATACCTGGGAAAAAGGTTTGACTTATGCATTCCGTGACCGTCGTAACAAGAAACGTAACTTCCGCGCATTGTGGATTCAGCGTATCAATGCTGCCGCACGTCTGGAAGGAATGTCTTACTCTCGTCTGATGGGAGCTTTGCATGCAGCAGGTATCGAAATCAACCGTAAAGTTCTTGCCGACTTGGCTATGAACCATCCGGAAGCTTTCAAAGCAATCGTTGCTAAAGTGAAGTAATTGACATTATAGAGCAATTGGAAAAAGAGTTCCATTCAGGAGCTCTTTTTTTTATGTCAAAAGTTTGGTGGTTTCATTCCTATTGCATATCTTTGTGATAAGAAAAATGAGTTAGCCGCACATGTTCGATTGGGAAACTCATCAGTTTATTTTAATTCCGAGACATAGCTCTTGTCGCCAATGGCGGGCCGCGCCCTTCGGGGTATGCTTAGCACGGCGGATTACAAAGGTGGCAAAGCACTCAAATCCTGTCATACGGAGTTTGTTCACATCTACAGTGCGGCTTTTTCAAATAGGGAAGAGGATCTTTAATTAGATTCTCTTCTTTTTTATGCGGTTCACGCAGGTAGTCTCGTTAGCTCATATAAGTAGTCTTCTGAGGATAAAGTGAATTATTTTGAAAATAAATTAGGTTTTATAGTTGGTAATCCAAAAAGAATGCTTTCCTTTGTACCAACAAACAAAAGATAGTTTGTCTTGCTCTTTATCTTCGAGTTTCTATTCTCAGTAATGATAATATATTCTTCTAGAAATCGATCTTCACTAACATCACTTGTTTTATTATTAATTTATTTTTAATTTTTTTCGTATGAATATTTACATTGGAAACTTGAGTTATCGAGTAAGAGAGTCTGATTTGCAACAAGTATTAGAAGAGTATGGTGTTGTTGATTCAGTAAAGTTAATTGTTGATCGTGATACTAGACGTTCTAAGGGTTTTGCTTTCGCTGAAATGCCTAACGTAGACGAGGCTCAAAAAGCTATCGAGGAATTAAACCAAGCTGAGTACGAAGGTCGTCAGATGGTTGTAAAAGAAGCAATTCCTAGACGTTAATTTTAGAAGATATACATCTTAAAATAACTCTGAAGCGGGGAGACGATAGTCTTTCCGCTTTTTTGATATTGTCCATTATTGTCGTATATTTACGCACCAAGAATAACACAACTAAAAAATAAGTATTATGACGTTGCCAAAACGGTCTTACATGAAAGTAACTGGACTTGCTCTCGCTTGTTCCTCGCTACTTTTTTCCTGTGCTCCCAAGGAGGTTCCGCAGGTGAATTTAATCCCTAAGCCGGCCCATATCGAGGTGACTGGCGATTATTTCAAAGTAGATAGTAATCTCGTATTCGGGAATGATCAATCGGGTACGATCCGTTACGTGGTCGATGAGTCTTTCAATGGCGGAAATCCGGAGGGATATGCGTTGAATGTGACCAAGAAGGGGATCGAGTTGAGAGCCGCCTCTAAATCCGGATTGTTTTACGGGGAACAAACGTTGCGCCAGCTGTATACGTCGAAAGGGATTCCTTGCGTATCGATCCAAGACAATCCCCGTTTCCCGTATCGTGGCTTGCATCTGGATGTCTCCCGTCATTTCTTCCCGAAAGAGGAGGTGATGAAGTTATTGAACGTCATGTCTTATTATAAATTGAATACGCTTCATATGCATTTGACGGATGCCGGTGGTTGGCGTATCCAGATGGATAAATACCCGAAACTGACTACGGACGTGGCTTTCCGTACGGAATCCGATTGGCAGAAATGGTGGGATGGAAAGGATCGCAAGTATCTGCCGGAAGGAACTCCGGGGGCATATGGCGGTTATTTTACGAAAGAAGATATCCGTGAGATCGTGGATTACGCTACGGCCCGGCATATTAATATAATACCGGAAATCGAATTCCCGGGGCATTCGGACGAGGTGTTCGTGGCGTACCCGGAGTTGAGTTGTGCCGGCAAACCTTATACGACGGGTGATTTCTGCATCGGCAACGAGAAATCGTTTACGTTCATGGAGAATGTATTGTCTGAGGTGATCGAGTTGTTCCCTTCTGAATATATCCATATCGGGGGAGACGAGGCCGGGAAGGGAGCTTGGAAGACCTGTCCGAAATGTCAAGGTTTGATGCGCCGGAACGGGATGAAGGACGTGGATGAGTTGCAGAGCTATATGATTCATCGTGCCGAGGAATTCCTGATTTCCAAAGGCCGCAAATTGATCGGTTGGGATGAGATTTTGGAAGGGGGCTTGGCTCCGGAGGCTACCGTCATGTCTTGGCGGGGCGAGGAAGGGGGAATCAAGTCCGCCCGCATGGGACACGACGTGATCATGACACCGGGTGGTTATATGTATTTTGATTTCTATCAAGCCGATCCGAAGACACAGCCGTATGCCATCGGCGGTTATACGCCGATCAAGCGGGCGTACAGTTATAATCCAGTGCCTGTGGATTCGTTAACTGCCGAGGAAAGTAAGCATATCCTAGGGGTACAGGCGAATACATGGACGGAGTATATCAAGGATGAGAAGCATCTGGAGTATATGATGTTCCCTCGTGCCTTGGCGGTCGCCGAGATCGGATGGACTCCGCAAGAGGAGCGTAGCTGGGAGGATTTTAAGCCTCGTATGAATGCGAATATCCCGGTTCTGCAACGGATGGGTATCCATACGTTCACGCTCTCGGACGAGATCGAGACCACGATGGAGGTAGATACCTTGCGGCGAGAGATCAAGGTCATGTTGGATGCGGAGAAATATCCGGCGGAGATACGTTACACGACAGACGGCTCTATTCCCGCCGCCTCTTCCCGGGTCTATGACGGTCCGATCGTGGTGAAAGATTCCGCCGATATCAAAGCCGCTATCTTCCGTGACGGGCAGCTTCAAGGAACGCCTACCGAGAAGAAGGTGGATTATCACCGGGGTATCAATAAGCCTATACATTATAATAGTAAGCTGTATAGCGGTTATATGGCGGGTGGCATGAACGCCTTGCTGGACGGCTACAGGGGAGGCTTGACTTATCTGGACGGTCGTTGGCAGGGTTATTTGAATGACTTGGATTGCGTGGTGGACATGGGCGAGGTGACGGATATCCATAAGGTATCGTCCCGCTTTATGCAATTGATCGGCCCGGGCGTGTACCAACCGGGAGAGGTGGAGTTGCTGACATCGGAAGACGGGGAGAGCTATATCTCGCAGGGAGTTATCCCTACTACGATATCCAATACGGATAAAGACCTGTCTTTTCAGGAATATACGTTTAACGGCGATTGGAAAGCCCGTTATATCCGTATCAAGGCAAAAGAGGCAAATAAGGGTTTCATCTTCACGGATGAGATCGTGATCTGGTAAGTATGAATCAATTAATTATCAACTAAAATACATTTATCAAATGAAGAAACAGTTAATGACCTTCCTGTTGTGTGGCAGTCTGTTCGCTACGGCGCAGCAACCGGTAGATTATGTGAACCCCTTCATCGGTACGAGCAATTACGGTACGACGAATCCCGGTGCGGTTTGTCCGCAGGGTATGATGAGCGTGGTTCCTTTCAACGTCATGGGGTCGGAGAAGAACCGTTTTGACAAGGATAGTCAATGGTGGTCTACTCCTTACTCGGCAGACAATAAATTCTTTACGGGATTCGCCCACGGCAGCTTGAGCGGTGTGGGATGCCCGGAGCTGGGAGGTTTGCTATTGATGCCGACGACGGGCGAGTTGAACGTGGACTATAAGGCTTACGGCAGTGAGTACAAGGACGAGGTGGCTCACCCCGGTTATTATAGCAATACCTTGACCAAGTATAATATCAAGGCGGAGGCTACTGCCAGCATGCGTACGGGCTTGAGCCGTTTTACCTTCCCGAAAGGGGAGAGCCATATCCTCTTGAACCTAGGCGAGGGCTTGACGAACGAGACCGGCGCTACGGTACGTATCGTGAATGATACGGAGATCGAGGGGAGTAAGCTTTTAGGTACGTTCTGCTATAATCCACAGGCCGTATTCCCGGTTTACTTCGTGATGAAGGTAAACAAGGCCCCGAAGAAGATGGGTTATTGGAAGAAACAACGTGAGATGAAGGGGGTAGAGGCCGAATGGGATATCTACTCCGGCAAGTATAAGTTATATACCAGTTATACCCGTGAGATGAGCGGAGACGATGTCGGCGTATGGTTCGATTACGATACGGACGAGGGCGAGGCTATCGAGGTGAAGATGGGTATCTCGTACGTGAGCATCGAGAACGCCCGCCTGAACATGAATACGGAGCAGCCCGGCTTCGATTTCGACAAGGTCCGTACGGCGGCTAGTACGATGTGGAACAAGGATCTTTCCAAGGTACAAGTGGAAGGGGGTACGAAAGACGAGAAAACGATATTCTATACCGGTATGTATCATTTGCTGATCCATCCGAATATCCTGCAAGACGTGAACGGCGAGTACCCGATGATGGAGAGCCTGAAAGTAGGCCATACCACCGGAAACCGTTATACGGTTTTCTCCTTGTGGGATACGTACCGCAACGTAAGTACCTTGATGACCTTGCTCTATCCGGAGCGCCAATTGGATATTATCCGTACGATGCTGGATATGTACCGGGAAAACGGTTGGTTACCGAAATGGGAGCTTTACGGACGTGAGACCTTTACGATGGAGGGCGATCCCTCGATCCCGTATATCGTAGACGCATGGATGCGCGGCTTGCGTGACTTTGATGAGCAAACCGCTTATGAGGCGATGCGTAAAGGCGCTACTACCCCGGGAGAGTTCAACCTGCTTCGTCCGGACGCGAACGATTATTTCAGCAAGGGCTATGTTCCTTTGCGTGAGCAATACGATAACTCCGTATCTCATGCGCTGGAATATTATATCGCCGACTGGAACTTGGCTAATTTCGCTCAAGCCTTGGGTAAGAAAGAGGATGCCAAGTTATTCCGTGATCGTTCTTTAGGTTACAAACATTATTATAGCAAGGAGTTTGGAACACTGCGTCCTATCTTGCCGGACGGCACTTTCTACTCTCCGTTCGATCCGAAACAAGGCGAGAACTTCGAGCCTAGTCCCGGTTTCCATGAAGGCAACGCATGGAATTATACGTTTTATGTTCCTCACGATATCAAGGGACTGGCCAAATTGATGGGAGGCGATAAGAAATTTGTCGATCATTTGCAGAAGGTATTCGATGACGGCAATTATGATCCCGCCAACGAGCCAGATATCGCTTATCCTTATTTGTTTAGCTATTTCAAGGGAGAGGCTTGGCGTACCCAGAAGTTGGTCCGTCAGTTGTTGAAGGATTGCTATCATAACGCCCCGAACGGTGTCCCGGGTAACGAGGATACAGGCACGATGTCCGCTTGGGCTATTTTCTCCATGATGGGCTTCTATCCGGCTTGTCCGGGCGACGTGAACTATGTATTGACTTCCCCGACTTTCGATAAGGTTACGATCCAGCTCGACAAGAAATTCTACCCCAAAGGCGAATTGGTAATCGAGTCAAAGCATAGTAATCCGGAAGCGATCTACATCAAGGACGTTTTCGCCGGCGATAAAAAGCTAAAGGGCTACACCATCTCGCAAGAGGAATTGGTGAATGCCGGAACCTTGCGTTATATCCTCGAGGATACGCATAAGTAAGCCAAGATAAAGATATACCGAATTTGATATTTACCGGACGCAGATGACACCGACAAGCACGGGTGATCTGCGTCCGGTTTATTTTTTGATATCCTAAAACCATTTGATCTTCCTGAATATAAAAAAGGCCGTAGCGGATAGCAAGATCGAGAGCAAGATGATAACCACGAAACCATGCGGCATATCCTCCATGTAGATCGGGACGTTCATCCCGTAGAAGCTAGCGATTAATGTCGGAACCATTAAGATAATGGAAAGTGATGTCATACGTTTCATAATCGTGTTCACGTTGTTGGAGATGATAGAGGCGAAAGCGTCCATCGTACCCGTAAGAATATCGCTATAGATATTTACCGTGTTATGGGCCTGTTTCAACTCGATCTCCACGTCCTCCACTAAATCCTTGTCGATATATTGCGGCTCTTGGAAAATATTCTGGAGCTTGGCCAGCATCACCTCATTCCCACGGATGGAGGTATTGAAGAATACCATGCTCTTCTCCAGCTTCATCAACGCTAGCAGATCCTCGTTACGGATGCTTTTCTCTAACGCCTTTTCCGCCTCGGTGACGGCGTAATTGATTTGTTTCAGGTATTTAAGGAACCATACGGCCGATGAGTGGATCAGCCGGAGGATCAATTCATACTTGTTTTTAATCTGGAGTTCCTTCCGTTGGGTATAGCGGATGAAATCGGGGATCAAGTCCGTCTTATGGTAACATACGCTTACGATGATCTCATTGTTCGTGATGATACCGATCGGCACCGTATTGAACGGGATGTCATGATCTTGGTTCTGCAACGGGATACGTAAGATGGTAAGCAACCAATTCCCCTCGTACTCGATACGGGGACGCTCGTCCGTATCGGCTATATCGTTCAAGAATGATTCGGGTACGTTAAATCGATCCATCAAGAATTGAAGATCTTCGGGAGTCGGGCACTCTACGTTTACCCAACTGTTAGGAAGCCATTGGTTCTTCTCCACATAACCGGCCTCACAATAAAGAAATTGTCTCATTATTGCCTCCTTTCGTGTTTAATCCGAGCAGAGGATCAATGAAACCCTCCGCCTCGTTAGTTCATACTTTGTTCTGTTTCTAGCGGGATACTGTCGTCCATAATTTGAAAATTACTTTTTACGGGTGCAAAGATAATACTTTTTTACGTAAGTAAAGTTATGTCGCTGTATGCTGACAGCAATATTGTTGCCAGTTTACGTTAGCATAGGCTTACTTCTCTGAGAGTATTGCGATACTTCTGGTAATAGTACTGGAGTACTTTCATGGAAGTACCCGAGTACTGCCTAAGAAGTACTCCAATACTTCTTAGGCAGTACTGGCCGTCTATTCAATCCCGCATTTTCCCTCTTCGTTGAAGTAGAAGAAGAGCCCGGTATCTATGCTGGCCGGGCCATGGATACGGTTTACGGCGGGTTCCCATGCGGGCATCAACTGGAGTACCCGTAAGGCTTCATCGCGGAACTCATCATAGGTTTTCCCCGTATCGCGAGGATACAGTATATTCTCGGGTAGGCTTATGGGATTCTGTAACATTCCTAAGGAATCGATCGTGAAGGAGTAGAAGAGTCGTACCTTCGTGCCCGTACCTTTATAAGATTCGGGATAACGCAGGTTCTGTTCGAAGAAACGGATCATGGCTTCTCTTCCTCCCTTGAACTCGGCCATGGGGCGAGGCTCGTGGAGCCGGCTGGCGAAGCGTGTGTATTCCTCATAATCTTCCGGGTTATCGGATAGGTAGAATGTGGCGGTTAAAGGGTAATGGACGAGGCCGGCGCCATGTCCGGTGCTGACGCTCTTATGCACCCGGTACAATCCCGGAGGGTTTTCCTTGAGTTCGGGTAGCAAGGTGGCCGAGAAATCGTCTCTTGTCTGGTTAGGAAAGATCGGATAGCCGAGAGCGACGAAGGCGGTGGGTTGCGGGATTCCTTTCCATGCCCTCCCGTCGAAACGCTCGATGAAATACTCTTCGCCTCCCATCCCTTCCAGGTCGGTATGGTTGGTGATAGCGATCTCGATCCGCTCGATGTTGGTTGGGTAGACGTTCGGTCTTACTCGCATGGAGAAGTGGGTGGTGTCCATGCTGATAGCTTCCTCGGGTGGCCGGTCGTAAGGGCCTCCGCCGATCCGGATGAGGGGTGAATTGAATACGTAAGTCTTGAAAGCCTCCACATACTCCTTCTCCGCTATGATAAGCTGTAGGAAGACGGAGTCGTCCGTGTTCCAGAGGGAGGTCAGGTTGCCGCGGATCTTCCGTAGATGCGGGGGAAGGGTATCGTATTCCTTGCCGAAGAACAATTCTATGCTGTCCCGTATCTGCTTGGCGGTCCATCCTTCCGTGGAAACTGAAGATGCGGCATGGGTATCAGTCGGTAACGGTAGGGTATCTTGCCGTGCTATGGATTGGGAGTCGGCTGAGTAGTCGCTACTGTTTTCCCCTTTCTTTTGTTTGGTATGGCAGCCGTATAATAGGCAACCTCCCATGATAACTAATCCGATAAAATACGCTTTCATGATTCGACAGGTTTTAATTCCTAAATATAAAGAATCTTTTTCAGAAATGGGTAAAAGATATTACCTTTGACTCCCCAAATAGAAAGAATGATGGCAGAAGGTACAAGAAATACAGGAAGAGGAAGGAAAAAGCCTGTGGAGATGCTCCCCGATATGGGGCGTCTTCAGCCACAGGCCCGTGAGTTAGAGGAGGCTGTGTTGGGTGCGTTGATGCTGGAGAAAGACGCGTACTCGATCGTCAGTGAGATCTTGAAGCCGGAGTGTTTCTATGAGAAAGCGCATGAGAAGATTTATGCCGCTATCGTAGACTTGGCGTTGAGCCAGCGTCCCGTGGATATGCTTACCGTAACGGAGCAATTGAAGAAACGGGGAGAATTGGAGGATGTAGGCGGACCGTTCTATATCTCTCAACTTACCAGCAAGGTGGCCAGCAGCGCCCATATCGAGTATCACGCCCGGATCATCGCCCAGAAATATCTGGCGAGGGAGTTGATCTCTTTCACGGCGATGATCCAAGGAAAGGCATTTGATGAGACGCTCGATGTAGAGGACCTGATGCAAGAGGCGGAGGGTAAGTTGTTCGAGATCTCGCAACGTAACGTAAAGAAGGATGTCACCCAGATCAACCCCGTCATCAAGGACGCTATGGAGATGTTGCAAAAGGCGGCCCTCCAGAAGGAAGGTCTGAGCGGATTGCGTACGGGCTTCGAGGGGTTGGATAAGATGACTTCCGGTTGGCAGAATTCAGACCTTATCATTATCGCCGCCCGTCCGGCCATGGGTAAGACGGCCTTCGTCCTTTCCATGGCGAAGAATATGGCGGTGAATTTCAATACGCCTGTCGCCCTGTTCTCGCTCGAGATGAGTAACGTGCAGTTGGTAAACCGTCTGATCGTGAATGTCTGCGAGATACCGGGCGAGAAGATCAAGAGCGGACGCTTGGAGAGCTACGAGTGGGAGCAGCTGGATTTTAAGATCAAGGAGCTTTACGACGCCCCGATCTTCGTGGACGATACCCCGAGCTTGTCCGTCTTCGAGCTGCGAACGAAAGCCCGTCGCTTGGTGCGCGAGCATGGCATCAAATGTATCATTATCGACTACCTTCAGTTGATGAACGCTAGCGGTATGAACTTCGGTAGCCGTGAGCAGGAGGTGAGTACGATCTCCCGCTCGTTGAAGGGATTGGCCAAGGAATTGAATATCCCGATCATCGCCTTGTCGCAGTTGAACCGTGGTGTGGAAGCCCGTCAAGGCGTGGAAGGTAAGCGTCCGCAGCTAGCCGACTTGCGTGAGTCCGGAGCTATCGAGCAGGATGCCGATATGGTATGTTTCATCCACCGTCCCGAATATTATAAGATTACGGAAGACGAGCGGGGAAATTCCCTGATCGGTCTCGCCGAGATCATTATCGCCAAGCATCGTAACGGTGCCGTGGGGGATGTCCGGCTGCGCTTTAAGAGCGAGTTCGCCAAGTTTATGAACGTAGAGGAAGATATAGCGGTAAGGGAATTCTCCTCAACCATGAACGGTGGAGACCCGATGCCCCCGATCCCATCGGCGGGAGCTGACTTCTTGAGTCAAGGTAGCAGTAACGAGGTTCCGTTCTAATATAGCATGAATGAGCGAAAGAGGCGAAAACGTTTGCGGTAGATTTTTCGCCTCTTCTTTTCTGTTTCGTTGGCGAATCCGATTCGAAACTTCTATCTTTGTGATTGAAAACAAATTACTGAATCAGCCATGACGAGACACTTAGTTCCGGTATCTATATACCTGTCGCTGTTGCTTAGCTGCAACTCACCGAAAGAATACAAATCCTTTGATGAATACCCTTCCTATGAGGGAGACGATCTGGAGTTGTTCTATTCCCCCACGAAATCCGTGTTCACCCTTTGGGCCCCGACGGCGGAAGAAGTCCGCTTGAATCTTTACGCTTCCGGTGAGGGAGGGGAGCCTATCCGCCAGTTGCCGATGAAATCCTCGGACAAGGGTACGTGGCGTATCTCCGTGAGCGAGGATCTGAAAGGTTCCTTCTATACCTTCCAGATCCGTATCGGCGATAAATGGCTGGATGAGACTCCCGGTATCTGGGCGAAAGCCGTCGGGGTGAATGGAAACCGTGCGGCCGTGATCGATTGGGCGGCTACCGATCCGGAGGGCTGGGAGGCGGATAAATCTCCCGAGTTGAAAAGCTTCTCCGATATTATCATCTACGAGATGCATCATCGGGATTTCTCGATCGCCGCGAACTCCGGCGTGACGCATAAAGGTAAGTTTCTCGCCTTGGCGGAGAACGGCACGAAAGGTCCGGGCGGCGTGGCTACCGGCGTGGATCATCTGAAGGAGTTGGGCGTTACCCATGTCCATATCCTTCCTTCTTATGATTATGGCTCGGTGGACGAGACTCGCTTGCAAGATAATGTGTACAATTGGGGGTATGATCCCAAGAACTATAACGCCCCCGAGGGGAGCTATTCCACCGATCCTTACAATCCCGAGGCTCGTATCCGTGAGTTCAAGGAGATGGTGCGGGGATTGCACCGGAATGGTATCCGTGTGATCATGGACGTGGTTTACAATCATACCTTTGTGGGTGACGGGTCGAATTTCAGCTTGACCGTCCCCGGTTACTTCTACCGTCATAAACCGGACGGAAGCTATTCGGATGCCTCCGGCTGTGGCAATGAGACCGCTTCGGAGCGGGCGATGGTACGCCGCTATATCGTGGAGTCCGTGAAATATTGGGCCGAGGAATACCATGTGGATGGTTTCCGTTTCGACTTGATGGGAATCCATGACGTAGAAACCATGAACGAGGTAAAAGCCGAGTTAACCAAACTAGATCCTTCCATCTTCGTATACGGCGAGGGCTGGACCGCTAGCGATTCCCCGCTACCAGAAGATCAACGGGCGATCAAGGTAAACGCCCCGAAACTGAATGACGTGGCCGTATTTAGCGATGACCTGCGGGATGCTTTAAAAGGAAGCGTGTTCGAGACTACACAGGCCGGTTTCGCCTCCGGAAAGCCGGAAGGCAATGAGGAGTCTATTAAGTTCGGTATCGTAGGCGCTATCCGCCATCCGCAAATCGACTATAACCAAATATTATATTGCAAAGCGCCTTATGCGAACAAGCCTACGCAAGTGATCAACTATGTCTCTTGCCACGATGATCTTTGTTTGATGGATAAGTTGAAGCTCTCGGCTCCGAAAGACGCTACCCCGGATGAGTTGATACGATTCGGCAAGTTGGCCCAGACCATCATCTTCACCTCGCAAGGAGTACCCTTCATGCGGGCAGGAGAGGAGTTGCTGCACGATAAGAAGGGCGTACATAACAGCTATCAATCGCCCGATTCAATCAATGAGATCGACTGGTCTTTGAAGGCAAAAAACAAGGATGTTTTCAACTATTACAAGGATTTGATCGCCCTTCGTAAGTCGCACCCGGCTTTCCGTATCGCCACGGCCGAGGGAGTGAGGGAGGCCCTTCAATTCCAAGAAGTGAACCAGCCCGGTGTTGTAGCGTATACCTTAGGGGAGCATGCGAACGGGGATAGTTGGAAGAAGATTATGGTTATCTTTAACGGGAACCGGAAGGCGGTAACGGTTTCTCTGCTGGAAGGAACATGGGTTCCGGTTTGTAAGGACGGTCGGATTTATCTGGACGGTAAAGGTTCCGTACAGGGTAAAACTACCGTAAGTGCCTCTTCCGCCTTGATCTTGAAACAAGATTAATACGGAACTAAATCAAAGAAAATCCCCCGGGACATCTCGATGAATACCGAGCGTCCCGGGGGATTTTTTATTAAATCACTTACTTATCTGATTATTTGTAAGCCTCGCCTTTTACAGCAGCGATACCCGGAAGAACCTTACCTTCGATAGCCTCAAGAAGAGCGCCACCACCTGTAGAAACGTAAGATACGCCGTTAGCCAAACCGAATTTGTTAACGCAAGCAACAGAGTCGCCACCACCTACTAAAGAGAAAGCGCCGTTTTTCGTAGCCTCAACGATAGCCTCGCCAACCGTACGAGATCCGTGCGTAAAGTTCTCGAACTCAAATACACCCGTAGGACCGTTCCAAAGGATCGTCTTAGAGTTCTTGATAACGTCAGCGTAGATAGCCTCGGTCTTCGGACCTATGTCAAGACCTTCCCAACCATCAGGAATCTGATCTACCGGAGCGAAATCGGTCTTAGCGTCGTTGCTGAAATCGTCAGCGATCTTAGCGTCAACAGCCAATACCAAGTTTACGCCTTTTTCTTTCGCTTTCTTGATCAAATCAAGAGCAAGATCCAACTTATCGTCCTCGCAAATAGACTTACCGATCTTACCGCCTTGCGCTTTCGTGAAAGTATAAGTCATACCACCCGTGATGATCAAGTTGTCTACCTTGTTCAACAAGTTCTCGATGATCTCGATCTTAGAGGAAACCTTAGAACCACCCATGATAGCGGTGAACGGACGTTGGATGTCGTTCATAACCTTATCGACAGCCTTCACTTCTTTCTCCATCAAATAACCGAACATCTTGTTGTCCGTATCGAAGTAGTCAGCGATCAAAGCCGTAGAAGCGTGAGCACGGTGAGCGGTACCGAACGCGTCGTTTACATAGCAGTCAGCGTAAGAAGCCAATCTCTTCGTGAACTCTTTCTGGCTTTCTTTAACGGCTTTCTTGGCAGCCTTCTTCTCCTCGTCGGTAGCGTCTTCGGCCAGACCGCGGGGCTTGCCCTCCTCCTCGGCATAGAAACGCAGGTTTTCGAGCAGCATCACCTCGCCGGGCTTGAGGTTTGCAGCCATCTCGGCGGCCTTCTCGCCCATGCAGTCGCCGGCAAACATCACCTTCACGCCCAGGCGTTTCTCGATGGCGGGGACGATCTGCTCCAGCGAGAACTTGGGATCGGGATTCTTCTTGGGACGCCCCAGGTGCGACATCAGGATGACCGAGCCGCCCTTTTCGAGCACCTTCTTGATGGTGGGGATCGCCGCACGGATGCGGGTATCGTCCGTTACCTCGCCCTTCTCGTTGAGGGGCACGTTGAAATCCACGCGGATGATCGCGCGCTTGCCTTTGAAATCGTAATTGTCGATTGCGAACATAGCTCTTTGATTTTGAATTATTTTGTTGAATTGATCTTTCAAATACGCATTACCGGGGCAAATTTATGAAAATAATTTAAAAAAGTGTTATTCCGATAACAGAAAAAATAATGCGCCCGGCGCCACGGCACGCTAATAGAACGTCCCCTTGGGCGCGAAGATCGCGTACCCGAAATTGAACGTCAGGTACATGTTCTTCCAGTTGCGCAGGTCGTATTTGGTCAGGGCCAGGCTGACCGGGCCGATCGGCGTATGGTAGACCAGCGACGCCTCGGCGATATAGTGCCAGCGCTTATCTTCCACCGGGCCTGACACCCCGGGTACGAAACTGCGTTTCTCGCGGAACATGGCGTAGAAACCCGTGCGCAGGAAGAAGTTGGGCATCAGGTCGAAAGTCGGCATCACGCCGCCCGCCGCGAACCGCTTGCCCCGGAAGTCGGGCATGTAAATCATCTGCGCGTGAGGCACCGGCTCGTAAGCCGGCATCGACATCACCGTGGCCCCCTCGGTCGTGAACTCGGGATGGTTCGTGATCACGCCGTCGACGTTCAGCCCCAGCGAAAACCAGCTGCAGCCCGGCATGTCGAAATACTTGTCCCACGTAAGCCGCGCCCCGACCCACTGGCGGGACGTCCGCGACAGGAACTTTTCGGCATCGAACGGCTCGTATTTATCGCGCCCCGTGACGAAGATGCCCGACAGTTTCAGGTCGGAACCCCGGCGGGGATAGAGGAACTTGTCGAGCGTATTACGCGCCAGCTCGGCCTTGATCCCGAAGAACGAATAGCGCGAATGGTCGGTATCGTCGGCGAAAAGCTCGTCGGAATCGTACCGGTAATTGACATGCCCGCCGTTGGCGCGGATCAGGAAGACGCCGCGGTGGGCGAGGGGCATTCCGGCGGCCACCGAGAAGAAACTTTCGCTGTTCTTGACCTGCCGCGTGTTGTCGATTTTGGTGATGTTGCCGAATGAACCGTGGCGGAAATTCCGCACGGCGAAATTGTAGGAGTAATCCAGGAACACGGGTTTCCACATGTAGAAATCCGTGCGCCCTCCGATCGTACCCCACGTATAGATCGGCCCGAGGTAGAGGTCGGCGCCCAACTGCTGCCCCACACGGCCGATCGTCTGGTAATTGACGCCGATGTAGGCCTGGTTGAAGGCCGTCGAGGAGACGTTGCCGCCGATCGTGATCTTGAAGTTGGGTTTGGTATGGAACTTTGCCCGGAACGAATAGCGCTCCGTCACGGTGTCGTATGTCACGTGCGGGAAATCCATCGTGAAATCGCCGTCCGCAAGCACCGCGTAGAGGTTGTCGCGCAATTCGGAAAAACCCATCGGGCGCTGGCGCCCGGGGGTTCGGCGGTCTACCTTCACGAAGTCGCGGATATAGGCCTCGGGCGCCGAGGAGAGCCCTTCGAGCTTATAGTCGTTGAAGACCAGCGGCGGGCATTTGGCGCGGAACTCCTCGCGCCGCTCGGCATAGCGCCGGGGTGACCAGCGTTCGGAAACCCGCTCCAGGATCTGCGGCATGACGGCCATCGCATCTTCATAACCGGCATCCATCACGGCCACGGCGCTGTCGAAATCGAGCATGTTGACATCCACGGCACGGCGAACCGTGACGCTGCGCCCTTTGGGCAGGTCGTAATCCGTATCGTGCATCGCCAGCATGAAAGCCTGGTCGAGGATGTTGATGTCCTCGCCCGGCGGGGTATTGCCCGCCGTGCAGATACTGCCCACGATCAGGTCGGGACGGAACCCCACGTCGAGCGGACGCCACGGGAAGTTGTCGTAAATACCGCCGTCGTAGAGCAGCATCGAATCGACTTTCATCGGTTTGAACACCAGCGGGATGGACATCGACGAGCGCACGGCTTCGCACAGGTCGCCGTTGCGCATCACCACCGGCTCGCGGGCGTTCATATCGCTCGACACGCAGAGGAAAGGCACCATCAGACGGTCGAAGTCGCCGCCGGCAGCCGCCGAGGCCGGCGCGAACAGCTCCGTAAGCGCCATCTCGATCGGCGTCGAAGAAATCAGGTTCGTCACACGGAAACGCTTGCCCGAATTACCCAGGTTCAGGCGCACGCTGATAAACGACGGGTTGTGGCCGATCTGCTGGTAGTAGGGGGTATAGCGGGGGTCGATACGCCCCGACACCCACTCCTTGACCACGCCCGAAGCGACGATCTCCCGCATCTGGGCAGGGGAGTAGCCCGCGGCATACATGGCCGCGATGATCGAGCCCATCGAGGTGCCCGCCACGTAATCGATCGGCACGCCGTTCTCCTCGAGGGCTTCGAGCACGCCTATATGGTAGAGTCCCTTTGCGCCGCCGCCGCTCATCACGACGCCCACCGAGCGGGGACGTGCAGTCCCGTCGTCGGGGTTCTGCGCCCCGGCGACCGTCGCAGCGAGCAACAGCACCGAGATAAATGAGAGGGTTTTACGCAACATATCTCAATTTTTTTATAACTTTGCACGTTATACTTAACGTAATAAGACGGGTAAAAATACGGAAAAAGCGTAAACAATCAAAATATGACCGACAAAATCAATGAACTTCTCCGACGTGTCGAAGAGTTCAAACCGAAGGCAGCGGCCGAGATCGAGGAGTTCCGCATCAAAGTGCTCGGCAAGAAGGGCGAACTGAACGCCCTGATGGAAGAGTTCAAGACGGTGGCCCCGGAGCTCAAGCGCGAAATGGGGCAGCAGCTCAACAAACTCAAGGTCACGGCCCTCGACCGCATAAACGCCCTGCGCGAGCAACTTCAGGACGCAATCGCCGACGACGGCGCTGCGACCGAAGACATGACCCGTCCCGGTTCGGCCGAGCAGTTGGGGTCGCGCCACCCGATCTCGATCGTCAAGAACCAGATCGTCGAGGTCTTCTCGCGGCTGGGCTACACCGTCGCCGACGGGCCCGAGATCGAGGATGACTGGCACGTTTTCTCGGCGCTCAACTTCCCGCCCGAACATCCGGCGCGCGACATGCAGGACACGTTCTTCATCGAAAAGGATCCCGACATCCTGCTGCGCACGCATACCTCGTCGATCCAGGTACGCACCATGGAGCGCCAGAAACCGCCCATCCGCGTCATCTGCCCCGGCCGCGTGTTCCGCAACGAAGCCATTTCGTACCGCGCGCACTGCATCTTCCACCAGATCGAAGGGCTTTACATCGACGAAGGGGTTTCGTTCGCCGACCTGAAACAATCGCTGCTGTTCTTCGCCAAAGAACTCTTCGGAGAACAGACGGCCATCCGGATGCGGCCGTCGTACTTCCCCTTCACCGAACCCTCGGCCGAGGTCGACGTCTCGTGCAACCTCTGCGGCGGCAAGGGCTGTCCGGTCTGCAAGGGCACGGGCTGGCTGGAGATTCTGGGCTGCGGCATGGTCGACCCCAACGTATTGGAGGCCAACGGCATCGATCCGCAGAAATATTCGGGCTTCGCCTTCGGCATGGGTCTGGAACGCTTCGCCATGGGCCACTTCAAGATCAGCGACCTGCGGCTGGTCTTCGAAAACGACGAACGGTTCC
>ENA-OROE01001252-OROE01001252.1-human-gut-metagenome-genome-assembly--contig:-NODE-1252-length-17745-cov-4.115602_pt1 | contig 17745 bp, 19 predicted proteins | sample MGYA00242126_ERZ509044 | MGnify/ENA primary metagenome ERZ509044 (study PRJEB26280, sample SAMEA2338716) | human gut metagenome | biome: human gut; feature: human-associated habitat; material: faeces... | reverse complement strand
GAAAGATCGCATCCATCGTCGGTCGTTTCTATGCAATGGACCGCGACAAACGTTGGGAACGCGTGAAAGAAGCCTACGACCTGCTGGTTGAAGGCAAGGGAAAACAAGCTACCGACATGGTTCAGGCCATGCAGGAATCGTATGATGAAGGCGTGACCGACGAGTTTATCAAACCGATCAACAACGCTACAGTAGATGGTACGATCAAAGAAGGTGATGTCGTGATCTTTTTCAACTACCGCAACGACCGTGCAAAAGAATTGACTGTCGTGCTGACCCAGCAGGATATGCCGGAACAGGGTATGCACACGATCCCTGGTTTGCAGTATTACTGCATGACTCCGTACGATGCTTCTTTCAAAGGGGTCCATATCCTGTTCGACAAGGAAAACGTCCAGAACACATTGGGAGAATACCTGGCTGAAAACGGGAAAACACAGCTTCATATCGCCGAGACGGAGAAGTACGCTCATGTGACTTTCTTCTTTAACGGTGGTCGCGAAACTCCGTACAAAAATGAAGAACGTATCTTGGTTCCGAGCCCGAAAGTCGCCACTTACGACCTGAAGCCGGAAATGAGCGCTTACGAAGTGAAAGACAAGTTGGTTGAGGCTATCAATACGCAGAAGTTCGACTTCATCGTCGTGAACTATGCTAATGGTGATATGGTTGGCCATACCGGTATCTATAGTGCCATCGAAAAGGCTGTAACGGCTATCGACAACTGCGTGAAAGACACGGTCGAGGCTGCCAAAGCCAACGGCTATGAAGTAATCATCATCGCCGACCACGGTAATGCCGATCACGCGCTCAACGAAGACGGTACTCCCAACACGGCTCACTCCCTGAACCCGGTTCCTTTTGTATACGTGACAGAAAACAAAAATGCAAAAGTGGAAAACGGTGTCCTGGCCGATGTCGCTCCGTCTATCCTGCATATTTTGGGTATGGCACAGCCGGCTGATATGACAGGGCAGGACTTGATAAAGAATTAAAAATTAAGAATTAAAAATTAAAAAATAAGACTGGTGAATAATGTGATCCAGACTAAATCGTATGCGTTTGCTATTCGTATAGTGAACGCATACAAGTTTTTAACAAATGATCAAAAGGAGTATGTCTTATCAAAACAGATGTTGCGGAGCGGTACTGCTATAGGAGCATTGGTTGCAGAAGCACATCATGCACAAAGCAGTGCTGATTTTCTTAATAAAATGAATGTTGCTTTGAAAGAAGCTAATGAAACATTTTATTGGCTCTCTTTATTGAGAGATACGGATTATTTAAGTGAACAGATTTATAAATCTATCTCGATTGATTGTAAGGAATTGATTGCTCTTTTGGTTAGCATAGTCAAGTCTGTAAAATCATCATTAGGGAGATAAGCATTTATTTTCTAATTTTTAATTTTTAATTTTCAATTTAAGAAGTGATTCAAATAGACAATACCCTAGTCAGCCTCGACGTTCTCGAACGCCAGTTCTTATGCGATCTGTCGCATTGCAAAGGTATTTGCTGTGTGGAAGGTGATTCCGGTGCACCCCTGCTGGAGGAAGAGGTGGGCGAACTGGAAAAAGCCCTTCCGGTTATCTGGGACGATCTGGCGCCGAAAGCTCAGGAGATCATCAAGAAACAAGGCGTTGCCTATATTGATGAAGAGGGAGACTTAGTGACTTCTATCGTAAACGGGAAAGACTGTGTTTTTACCTGTTATGATGCGGACGGAACTTGCAAGTGTGCGGTGGAGAAGGCCTATCGCGAAGGTAAGCTCTCTTTCTATAAACCGGTTTCCTGCCACCTTTACCCGATACGTGTGGAAAAGTACGATACGTTCGAAGCGGTTAATTATAATCGCTGGAGTATCTGCAAAGCCGCAGAGATACTGGGTAAGAAAGAAAAACTCCCGGTCTATAAGTTTCTGAAGGAACCGCTGGTCCGCCGTTTCGGAAAGGACTGGTACGAGGCTCTTGAGGAGATTGCCGGAGAGTGGGAGAAACAGAAGAACGAAGAGTGATTTAAGGCTAAACATAAAAGAGCCATGTATGCGGATGATGTATCATCTGGCGTACATGGCTCTTCGTATGTCTTTCTATCCCGTTTTAACTATTGCGTATCAAGTCGGCCGATTTGCCTTCCTCGTTCAGATAGGTTTCGATATGACGTTTCTTTTTGTCTTCGAGAATTTCATTGATGGCGATCAGGATGCCGGTCTCTTCCACCTCCCCGAACTCATGGTTGATAGCGGTGCCGAATACACGCATCTTAGGGGAGAGGCTCATATAAGCATTGACCAACGGCGGCACATTGATGCCGAACTTGCGGACTTCTTGGTTCAAGACCTTGTAATTGTCCTTGAAGTTGTCATACTTGAAAAGCTCCTGCATTTTTTCTGGATCCGTGCCTGTTTCCAAGGGGCAGATCGGAGTGATCAGTTTCTCCGGGTCGGGGAAGTGCATGTTCAGAAAATACAGGATCATGTTGCGGGCTTCGGAATTATAGGTGTTATACATCGTTACCTTCCCGAAGTAATACTGCAAGCTGGGGTCCACCACGGAAAGAGCTCCCAGGCCATCCCAAAGATTGTCCAATACGAACAATCCTTTCGCACTGCCACTACGGGTCGACTGGTATTCCAGCGTTACGAACGAACGACCCAGCTCGACCGTGTACGGTAAATATTCTTTATTGAACTTATCGGAGAAATTGAAAAGGTGGGAAGTTGCTAAAACAGGTTTGCCGGCTTTGTCGAATTTTACATCCGAACCGCAGAGGAAGCGGTAGCCGCCTAAAATCTGTTCGTCTTCAGGGCTCCATACGATAAGCTGGCGGTAAGCGTCGTCCATCGTATCGTATTCGTCGATATCGACCGGAAAGCCGGTCCCGCCTCCGTAATATCGGAAAGCGATTTCCCTGAGTCGCCCGATCTCCTGCATCACGTTGGGAGAGTCGTGGGCTGTGATAATGTATATCTCATTGTTGGATTTGTTGGTCCTCCTCAGCTTCTTGTCCCCGGTCAGTTCAGCTTTCAGGAGAGCACGGTCAATCGGTTTGATAATGTCTTGCATATAATAAAATCAATTATTTCTTTAGATTATAGACGATTTCCTTCACCCACTCAGCCCACTCAGCCGGTTTACGGCTACTGTCGAAAGTTTGCCAGGGAATCGGTTTCCCGAAATGGATGCTGTATGTCTTGTGCTTGCTTTTGAACATCTCGTCGGGCAGGTAGATCATTTCGTAATTCATCTTTATGCCCAATGCTTTCCGCATGTTGGCGAGACGGTAGAAAAAATTGGAGTTACGTCCTTCGAAAAACACCGGTACGATGTCCCGCCGGTATTCCACGGCCTTTTGGATAAACGACTTCTTCCATTCGGTGTCCTGTATCTTCCCGTTTTGTTTGCGTGAGCATAAACCGGCGGGAAATGTGATGATCTGGTTGTCCGAAGCGTATGCCTTTTCGATTAGTTCGGCGTTCTTTTTCCCCTGCGCCCCATGTTTGTTGATAGGGACGAAGATCGACCTCAGGTTAGACAGGTAGAGCAGCAGGTCGTTCACCAGGTAGCGGATCTTCCCGTCGAAACGTCCGCCGATAATGGCCGACAGGCAAATCCCGTCCAGTCCGCCCAGCGGATGGTTGGAAGCGAATATGTACCGCCCTTCGGCAGGAATATTCTCTTCGTTTACCAGTTCCAGATTCAAGTCAAAATATCCGATCAACTCCTGCATGAACGCTACCCCGTCTTTATCGTGATACCGACGGAGGATCTCGTTCAGCTCATCCTGATGAACAGTACGGATCAGATAGTCAACCATAAAACCGGGAATCTTACGGGCAACCGAAGGCGCCTTTTGCCGTAATACCTGTTTGATGTCTATCTGTGTAATACCTTCTTGTATCATTTCACGTAACTCTTACGGGAGGCAAAGATAGAGTTAATAATTAAAAGTCAATGCTTTCGGGAAAAGTTTTTAAGTGTCGGCTACAACAATTCATGTTGTACAGCTGTTTTTACTAATTAGTACGGAACGTGCAAGATATGATAATACGTCTGTGAAAGGGATGTAAGGCGTTAGTTTAAAAATAGATAGAAAGAGAATTGCAATCCTTTGGTAATGCATTTTTAACATTTTAGGCATTCTGTTTTTACCTTTTTTGTGTAAATATTAAATTAAAAGGCGCGTTATTTGTGATATTAAAACGAGAGATTTATTGATATGAGGAAGTCTACGATTTGGTTGCTTGCGGTGGTGATGGCTTTTGCTTTTGCCGGTTTGCTTTTTTTGCAAGTAAAATATGTAAGTATCATACTCAAGAAAAGTAGCGAGCAGTTCAATGAAACAGTCAAACGATCGATGCACCAAGTCTCGAAAAATCTGGAGCTTGATGAAACGGCCCGGTATCTGGAAGAAGATCTCAGCCGTGACGAGGCCAACAATTACCTATACCAGAACGAACAGAGCAGTCTTGGCGGTGGGATCATCACTGAGAAAAAATACAAGATGCAGTTCACTAATGCCGATGGAACTGTAGAACATATCGAGTTTCATAGCGATATCCGGACACGCAAGTTTGAACCGCTTTCTTCGCTGGGCAGCAATAAAGTACCTAACAGCATCGTTAGTACGTCAAAAGATTTGCAGCAAACGCTGAAACGTCGTTATCAGTACCAAAGCGGGTTGTTTAACGAAGTGATCTTGAATATCTTGCATACGGCAAACCTGAAGCCGATCGAAGAAAGGATAGATTTTAAAAAGCTGAATAATTACTTAAAATCAGAATTTGTTAACAACGGATTGAACCTGCCGTTCGTCTTTGCTGTTATTAACAAAGACGGAAAGATCGTCTATCAGAACGGGGATATCCCTCCTGTATCAGACGTGATTCAACAGGTGCTGTTCCCCAACGATCCTCCTTCGAAGCAGAATTACCTGAAAGTGTATTTCCCGACGAAGGGTGATTATATTTCAAGTTCTGTAACATTTATCGTACCGTCAATCATCTTCTCGCTGATACTTTTGGTAACGTTTATCTTTACCATTTATATCGTGTTCCGTCAGAAGCGACTTTCGGAAATGAAGAATGATTTTATCAACAATATGACGCACGAACTGAAGACACCGGTTTCGACCATCTCGCTTGCCGCACAAATGTTGAAAGATTCGGACATCACGAAGAGCCCTGATGTGTTCAAGCATATCTCCGGGGTGATCAACGACGAGACGAAACGATTGGGCTTCCTGGTGGAAAAGGTGCTGCAAATGTCGCTGTTCGAACGCCAGAAAGCAGCCCTCAAGCTGAAGGAGGTGGATGCGAACGATTTACTGGCAAGCGTTGCCAATACATTCGCCCTGAAGGTCGAGAAGTATGACGGCACGATCGACATCGACCTGCAGGCGGAAGATTCGGACATCTACGTGGATGAGATGCACATCACGAACGTACTGTTCAACCTGCTGGACAACGCCGTGAAGTATCGCCGCCTCGAAGTGCCGCTGACACTGATGTGCCGCACCTGGAACGAGAACGGCAAGTTGTTGATATCGATCGAGGACAACGGCATCGGGATCAAGAAAGAATACCTCAAGAAAGTATTCGACCGCTTCTTCCGCGTGCCGACAGGAAACGTACACGACGTGAAAGGGTTCGGACTCGGACTTGCTTACGTCCGTAAAATAGTAGAGGACCATAAAGGTACGATACGTGCCGAAGTGGGAACCGGAAATGTAGGAACAAAATTTATTATTACTTTACCTCTTATAAAAAGTTAGTTATGGAAGAAAAACTAAAAATCTTCTTTTGCGAAGACGACGAAAACCTGGGTATGCTATTAAGAGAATACTTGCAGGCAAAAGGTTATGTGACTGACCTCTTCTCCGATGGAGAAGCCGGTTACAAAGGTTTCACCAAAGGCAAATATGACCTTTGCGTACTTGACGTGATGATGCCGAAAAAAGACGGCTTCACGCTGGCTCAGGAAATCCGTTCTATCAACCCTGATATCCCTGTTATCTTCCTTACGGCCAAGACTATGAAGGAAGATATCCTGGAAGGTTTCAAAATCGGTGCGGATGATTATCTGACGAAACCTTTCAGCATGGAAGAGCTCTTGCTCCGTATCGAAGCGATCCTTCGCCGCGTGAAAGGCAAGAAAATGAAAGATATTCCTTTCTACAAGTTAGGAAACTTCTTGTTCGATACCCAGAAACAGACACTGGCTATCGGCGACAAGGTTACGAAGCTGACAACTAAGGAATGCGAACTTCTGAGTCTCCTTTGTGCACATGCAAATGAAATATTGGAACGTAATTATGCACTGAAGACTATCTGGGTAGACGATAACTACTTCAATGCCCGTAGCATGGATGTATATATCACGAAACTTCGCAAGCTGTTGAAGGATGATCCGGGAATCGAAATCATCAACATTCACGGTAAGGGCTACAAGCTGATCACTCCTTCCGGAGAAGAAGCAGCCCGTGAAGAAGGCATTCAGGTTCTTTAATTAGAGCTTAACAGGACGCAAATTACACGGACAAGCGCAGAGTAACGCAGATGTCATTATCTATAAAGGATAAGTCTGCGTTACTTTGCGCTTTTTCACTATATTTGTGTGCAATTAAATAACGATATGATGAACGATAGACCGCTTATTCTGATTACAAACGATGACGGCGTTGAAGCCAAGGGGATAAAAGAGCTCACCGAGTGCCTCCGGGACCTGGGGGACATTGTGGTTTTCGCTCCCGACGGGCCCCGTTCGGGAATGGCAAGCGCGATCACTTCGCTCGTGCCGATCAAGTATACATTGGTAAGGAAAGAAAAAGGACTGACGGTTTATAGCTGTACCGGGACTCCGGTCGATTGTGTGAAACTGGCCATCAACGAGGTGTTGGAACGTAAACCTGACCTGTTGGCCTCCGGGATCAATCATGGTGGCAATCATGCCATCTGCATCCAGTATTCTGGTACGATGGGGGCAGCTGCCGAAGGATGCGTGTTCGGTATTCCTTCGATGGGCGTGTCGCTCTTGGATCATCGTGCGGATGCCGACTTTGCCGAGAGCTGCCGTTTAGGGCGCATGCTTGCACGGCGGATCATAAAAGAAGGATTGCCGCATGGCACTTATCTGAACCTGAACGTTCCCAATGTCCCGAACGTAAAAGGGATGAAGGTATGCCGGCAGGCGGACGGGCGCTGGACCAATGAATTCAAACGCTCGGAAAACGCAGCGGGCGAACCTGTCTTCTGGCTTGCCGGTGCATTCGAGAATGCCAAGCCGATCCATGCCGATAACGACACGTTGGCGCTCGACAGCGGCTACGCCTCGCTTGTTCCTTGCAAGATAGATGTGACGGACTATGATTTTTTAGCTGTGCTAAAAAATCAGTTGAAAGTTGAGAGTTGAAAATTGAAAGTTGGAAATAGATAACGTGAAATTATTCCGGTTCCAGCTTACTTTATTCTCTTGATCTTTGCAACTCTCAACTTTCAACTTTCAACTTTCAACTGAAAAATATGAAATATTTTTTAATCGCGGGCGAAGCTTCCGGTGATCTGCATGCCTCCAACCTGATGGCAGCACTGAAGGAGCAGGATGCCGAAGCGGATTTTCGTTTCTTGGGCGGCGATCTTATGCAGGCAGTCGGAGGGACGCTGGTGAAGCATTACAGGGATATGGCTTTTATGGGCTTTATCCCCGTACTGCTCAATCTCCTTACGATCCTGAACAACATGAAAGCCTGCCAGGAGGAAATCCGGCAGTACAGGCCCGATGTGGTGATCCTGATCGATTATCCGGGGTTCAATTTGAAGATTGCCAAATATGTAAAGACGCAGTTGGGGCTGCCTGTCTACTATTATATCTCTCCTAAGATATGGGCTTGGAAACAGTATCGTATCAAGGATTTCCGTCGCTACGTGGACCGGATGTTCTGCATCCTGCCTTTCGAAGTGGAGTTTTTCCGCAATCTCGACTATCCGGTGGACTATGTGGGCAATCCTTCGGTCGATTCGGTTGCCTGCTATAGGGAGAAACAGGCGGCCGGACCTGATACATTCCGTGAGGACGAACAGTTGGACGAACGCCCCGTATTGGCGCTGTTGGCAGGTAGCCGCCGTCAGGAGATCAAAGACAACCTTCCGACCATGCTGAAGGTGGCAGCCGCCTATCCGGGCCACCAGCCTGTGATTGCCGGTGCTCCCGGCTTGGAACTGGAATATTACAGGCAATATATCGGCGACGCGGATGTGAAGATCGTGTTCGGCAAAACCTATCCTCTCCTCAGTCATAGTGATGCGGCGCTGGTCACATCGGGGACGGCTACGCTTGAGACATCGCTTTTCCGTGTGCCGCAAGTCGTCTGCTATTATGTCGCGGCCGGCCGGCTGGCAAGTTTTATTTTCCGCCATTTCTTCCATACGAAATACATTTCGCTGGTCAATCTGATAGCCGGACGCGAAGTGGTGCAGGAGCTGTTCGGTGTCCGATTTTCGTATGACCAGATACATGATGAGTTAGGACGTGTCTTGAACGATCATGCCTACCGTAGACGCATGCTCGACGGCTATGACGAGATGATCCGCCTGCTTGGAAAACCGGGTGCTTCCCGGCGTACAGCGGAGCTTATCTATCAATCACTGAAGCATTAACATTTTTTGTAAACAGTCTTTGCAGCATTTGCAGAGTGTTTATCATCTTCTTTTTTAGAAAGAAAAATAAACAAATTAGATACATGTTATGAAGACGTTGAAAAGTTTTATGCTATTGGTTGGAATCTTGTTAGGTTCTACAGTTTTTTATTCATGTTTGGATGATGACGACGCTTACAGCGAATTTTGGAGAGATAGTGTCCAGGCTATTGTAACGGTAAAACCATTGAGTGATAATTCTTACTATATGCAGCTCGACGACAGTACGACGCTGTTCCCGACAAACTCATATGTGCCTGAGAATTTGAAAGAAATTCGGGCGTTCGTTGTCTATAAGAACGACGAGAAGAAGACTGAAGGCTATGACCAGTCTGTTCAATTGTTAAGAATGGATACCCTTCTGACCAAACCGATCGCTCCTGACCTGGGATCGGAAAATGATTCCTATTACGGAACGGATATGCTGGCCTTGAATGGCGGTAGCATTTGGTCAAAGAACGGAGTGTGGATCGAGGACGGATATATCACGTTCGATTTCTATATTCAAAGAGGTTACAACGACAATGTCAAGCATTTCCTGAACCTGGTACAGACAAACAGTGCCGATCCGTATGAATTGGAGTTCCGTCATAACGCTTATGGCAATATCGACTCGTCCCTCAGACCTTCGGCCGGCTTGGTGTCTTTCAAGCTGGATAAGTTGCCGAGTACGGAAGGCAAGACGGTGAAGTTGAAGATCAAATATAAATCTTTCGCCTCGAACGACTATAATACCGTCGAGTTGGATTACAAATCAAAAGATACGGGAGATACAGAAGAATAATAACCTTCCCACATAACTTTTATTTTTATCATTTAGTTCAGAGAGAGAGGCATCGGGATGATGCCTTTCTTTTTGTGTACCCTATAGCTTTTGATGTAAAAGATTATAGGCTTTTTCTTGGAAAGCTATAGATCCTTTTCAGGTATGTGCTATCTTTTTTGCTTTTTCTTGCCGGAAAGATGCAACGTTTCTCCGGATACCCTCGTTTATATATATGAAAATGGAAGAAACAAATGTACATCTGATCGAGGAGTGCCGGCGTGGTAACCGGACTGCACAGCTCGCCCTTTACAAGCAATTTGCACAGCGGCTGTATGTCGCCTGTCTGCGTATTGTCGGCAACGTGCCGGAGGCGGAGGAGGCGATGCAGGATTCTTTCCTGAAAATATTCACCCGCCTGGACCAGTATCGGGATGGACAATGTTTCGAAGCATGGATGCACCGTATAGCTGTTCATACAGCCATTGATTACGTGCGCCGACAGACGCCTGACTGGGAAGAGCTCTCGGATGACTACACCGAACCCGACGACGACGGGCCGGATGAGGAAGAAATCCGTTATTCGGTTGCCCAAGTGAAGGAAGCCTGCAAGAAACTGCCGGTCGGCTATCGCGTGATCCTCTCGCTCTACCTCTTTGAGGGATATGATATGGAAGAGATTGCCTCTATCCTGAAGATCCGGCCGTCGAGCGTGCGCAGCCAGTATCTCCGGGCAAAGCGCAAATTATTGGACATAATAGCAGCAAATAAAGAAAATGGATAAACTGAAGAATTTCATAGACACGAACCGGGAAGCATTTGAAGACGACCTGTTACCTGAAGGCCACTTCGAACGCTTCGAGCAGAAGCTGGCTGTTCCGCGCAAAAGTCGGGCTACGTTATATAGCCTTTGCGCTTTTGCCGCGGCAGCTTGCATCGCCCTGCTGTTCCTCTTCAAACTGCCGGGTGGCACGCCTTTGCCTACTCAGCCAAGGCAGGTGGTCACAGGCCAGCATGCCTGCGAGGTGAAAGAGGAGATAGAGGAACTTCGTCTCTACTACAATATGCAGATGAGTGATATCATCTCACAGATGCAGGCGATGTACAAACTGCAACGGACTCCCGGAACGGAGGAACTCTTGAAAGAGACAAAACGTGTCCTGACAGACAATTATATGTTCGAAGAAACGGTCCTTCCGACTCTGCCTTGCTCCAATGCCGGCCTTTATGCCATGAACCTGCATTACAGTACCAGCTTGGAAAGTCTCAACATCATGTTGAAACAGATGGAGAATATGGAAGATTTCAACAGGAATAGTAAACAATAAACACGTTAATCAACACATAAAACAATTTATCAACACATGAAAACAGCTTATCAACACACCAAGAAGGGACAATCCTGCTTTTTACGGGCCGGTCTGTTGATGCTCCTGGTTTTGTTTTGCAGCGTATCCGGTTGGGCTGCCAAACAGGAAAGCATCAAGAAAAAGGAAATCAACAAAAGCTTCAATGTCGGTAAAAACGACATCTTGCAAGTGGACAACCGTTACGGAAACATTACGGTTACGCATTGGAGCAAGAGCGAAGTCTCCATCCGTGTCGTGATCGAGGCGAAAGCCCGTAATGACGAAAAGGCGCAGGCTATCATCGACCGTGTCAACATACGGATGGAAAAGATGGGCAATACGGTTTCGGCCGTTACAAGCCTGAGGTCGCAAAACGGGAATGGAGGCTCTAACGAATCCTTCACCATCAACTACTATGTCAATATGCCGTCTGAACGTGCGACCTGACACAGAAGTACGGCAATATCATCATGCCGGAAAACAATAAGGGAAAATGCGATCTGCATGTCAAATACGGCAATCTCAATGGCGGTAATTTCACGGGACCTCTCAGCATCGACGTGCAATATGGCAATATGGATATCTCCGATGTCGACAACGCCACTTTGGACCTGGCCTATTGCGGCAAATCCTCTATCCGCAACGGCTCGCAACTGAATATCGACAGCAAGTACTCCAACCTCAGTCTCGGAAATGTCCGGAAGATGAACACTGAAGCCAAATACGGCGACATCCATATCGACAGGCTGGACAACGGCTATATGGAACTGAAGTACGGAAATTGCAAGATCGACGAGCTGAAACAGGGCATCACCGTCGACGAACTGAGCTACAGCACGCTTACCATCAAGGATCTTGCCAGCAACTTCGATAAGGTCAATGTGGATGCCCGCTACGGTAATCTGAACATTTATATCGATGTGAACGCCTCCTTCCGTGTCGTTGCCAACAATATGAAATACGGCAATTGCAAGGTTCAAGGCGGCTTCAGTATCCAACGTCGTAACCAGGACGAAAACTCGGTCGGTTTCGATAGCCGCGATGACCAAAGGAACAAAAACAACTACACCCTCGATGTCAACAACGGTAAAAACGGCCGTATCAATTTCGAAGGAAACAGTTATAGCAACATAAAGGTGATGGCAAAATAATCCCTGCCGCCCTGTATCGGACAAATGAAAGAAGCCCCGGTATCCAAGCGATACCGGGGCTTTCTTATTTTGATAAAAGGAACGACTGCTTAGTCAAGTTCTTTGATAGTGATGTTACGATACCAAACGTCGTCTCCGTGGTCCTGGAAACCGATGAAACCTTCTTTGTTTTCACCACCGCAGTTCAGCAACAGTTCGTAAGCCAACGGCCATTTGTCTTTGCTGAATTTGCTGTTATCCAACATTTCCTTCCACTGCTGTGTCCACAAATGATATTCAACAACCGGTTCATCGTTCTGATAGTGAACTACCGTACCTTTGTAGCACATGATCTTGCCTTTGTTCCATTCACCGAACGGTTTAGAGTTCTGAGGCTTAGCCGGGATCATGTCATACAAGGAAGCAGACTGGCGGTTGCCGTCTTTACCCAACTTGGCGTCCGGATGGTTTGCATTGTCGAGTACCTGATATTCAGGAGCAGAGATATAAGAAGGCTGTCCTTCGACTTCCTGGATCATATACAGTACGCCGGAGTTTGAACCTTTACCTACTTTCCATTCGAATTCAAATTCATAGTTTTTGAATTTGTGAGCGAAAACCAAGTCGCCACCATCTTTAGCACCAGCTTCACCTGCACCGGATCCTTTGATATGGATCGTACCGTCTACCACTTCCCAGGCAGCAGGCACATCCGTACGGCCGTAGCCTCTCCATCCATTGAAAGATTTACCGTCGAACAAAGTGACTTTGCCATCGGCATCTTTCGGGAAAGTAGACAGGTCGACAGTAGGCAGATCGTTCATGAGTTTGTATTCAGGAACGGCAGCTTCTGTCTTTGCCTCTTCTGCAGGAGCAGCAGCTTCTTCTGTTTTTTTACCACCGCTACAAGATGTGAAATAACACATCATAATTGCGGCACTTGCTAATAATACTGACTTTTTCATTCTATTTATTTGTTTAAAACTAATTATCTCGGCATATCAGGCAACTTCCAGCCCTGACGATAGTTATGCTTGATCATTTCGGCAGCATACTGTTTTGCATTGACAGGATCTGTCCAGTCTTTTGCAAATGACGGGTGTCCGTCCTTGATTGTGAAACCATCCTTGATACAAGTCTTGATCATTTCGTTATCGCCGATGTTGGTGAACTGCATGTTGTTGCCGTCCCATTTCAATGTACGGTGCAAACCTTGCAGGCGGACTGCCAATACCCCCATCACGATCATTTCGTTGAACGGACCAGCTTCCAAGAAGTTTGATTTTGTCTGTACGCGGTTAGATGCACTTTCTTTACAAGCACGAACCCAGTCCATTTCATGGTTCTTAACGCGACGGCATACTTTTGGTGCGTTAGGAACACGACCGGACAGCAAGAACGGCTGTTGGCCGTAGCAACCGCAAACCAACGTATCTTTTGTTCCGTGGAAGATTGTCAAACCACCACCAGGACCCATCAGTTCTTTACCCTCAGGGAAGCCTTCCGGGCGGTTCGGCATCATACCGCCGTCATACCAGTGCACTTCTACTTCCGGCATAGCCAGTTTTGGCATGTTTTCACGAGCCGGGAAAATGAATTTAACGTGCTGTGCGTTAGGCGCGCAATCACGGAGCAATAGGGTAGAGGAGGCTTCAACGCTTGTAGGATAGCCTAATTTCAATGCTTTAAATGCAGTGTGCATAATGTGGCAGGCCATATCGCCTAAGGCTCCTGTACCGTATGTCCACCATCCGCGCCAGTTCCAAGGGTGGTAGATTTTGTTGAACGGTTTCAATTCTGCCGGACCGGTAAACAAATCCCAGTTCAGGGTAGAAGGAATCTTGTCTGCTTTTTCCGGAGTATTCAAACCCTGCGGCCAGATAGGACGGTCTGTAGCACATTCTACTTTTGTGATGTCACCGATTTCACCGTTCCAGATCCATTCGCAAACCAAGTCGGTTCCTTCAGCAGAAGAACCTTGGTTACCCATCTGGGTTGCTACATTAGTAGAAGCTGCCAACTTGGTCAGCAAACGAGATTCGTATACTGAATGGGTCAACGGTTTTTGACAGTATACGTGTTTGCCTAATGTCATGGCATCAGCCGTGATCATGGCATGAGTATGATCGGCAGTTGCGATGATGACAGCATCGATGGATTTACCCATTTCGTCATACATCTTACGATAATCCCAATATTTTTTTGCATTCGGATGTTCTTCAAAAGTGCCTTTTGCATACTTCCAGTCAACATCGCAGAGTGCTACGATATTTTCTGTGTTCTTTACATTATTAATGTTGGCATGTCCCATACCGCCGATACCGACAGCGGCAATGTTCAACTTATCAGTCGGAGCTACATATCCGTGAGATTTTCCCAGGATGGAACCCGGAACGATTGAGAAAGCTGCAGCAGCTGCGGCTCCTCTTTGAAGAAATGATCTTCTTGAAATGTTCGACATAGTAATAATTTTTTATAGATTAGCACTTAATTATAATATTCGATGTGATTTCTTGTCTTATAAAAACACAAACTGGCACAAATATAGCCAATGCAGAAGTAACGGCAAGTCTTCCTTTCGGCTTTCTTCTTTAAAATAGTTTTTTTTAACAGAGGTTATAGATAAAGTCTATTTTTCCATAAATAATATCTATGCTTTTAGGGGAAAACATTTTGACGCTTTCCCTATATTTGTATAGAAAGAAAACTTATTCATCCAATCTCTTGTTATTAAAGTACGATACCGATATGAAAAGGGAGCCTGTATACATACGAATATATCATTTTTATCTGGAAGGATTTCGCGAAATGAAGCTGGGTAAGACGTTGTGGCTAATCATATTGGTCAAGCTCTTCATCATGTTTTTTATCTTAAAACTGTTTTTCTTTCCTAATTATTTAGGAAAGTTGGATGGAGATTCGGCTAAGGAAGAACACGTTTCGGGTGAATTGATCAATAGAGCAATTACTCCTTAAATTATATAATTTATGATCGCAAGCATTGACACATCTTTGATTGACTGGTCAAGAGCGCAATTCGCTCTCACTGCCATGTATCATTGGCTGTTCGTGCCCCTGACACTGGGGCTCGGCGTTATACAGGCCATCATGGAGACCATCTATTACAAAACAGGTAACGAGTTCTGGAAAAAGACAGCGCAGTTCTGGATGAAACTGTTTGGTATTAACTTCGCTATCGGTGTTGCCACCGGGCTGATCCTCGAATTCGAATTCGGAACGAACTGGTCTAACTACAGTTGGTTTGTAGGAGACATCTTCGGAGCTCCCCTTGCTATCGAAGGAATTCTGGCGTTCTTTATGGAAGCGACTTTTATAGCCGTGATGTTTTTCGGTTGGGACAAGGTGAGCAAACGCTTCCACTTGGCTTCCACCTGGCTGACGATCATAGGAGCAACTCTTTCCGCCCTTTGGATCCTGATCGCCAATGCGTGGATGCAATATCCGGTAGGTATGCATTTTAATCCGGACACTGTGCGTAACGAGATGTTCGATTTCTGGGCGGTGGCCTTATCTCCTGTCGCCATCAACAAATTCTTCCATACCGTACTTTCCGGATGGATCGTGGGAGCCGTCTTCGTGATGGGTGTCAGCAGTTGGTATCTGTTGAAAAAGCGGGAGACGGAGTTCTCGCTCGAAAGCATCAAGGTCGGTGCGGTTTTCGGACTGGTCGCTTCCATACTTATTGTATGGACGGGTGATGGTTCGGCTTACCAGGTCGCCCAGAAACAGCCGATGAAGTTGGCTGCGATGGAGGGCTTGTACGAAGGGGGCAACGGAACAGGTCTGGTTGCCATCGGCCTGCTGAATCCCGACAAGACGAGTTATAAAGATAATGTAAATCCTTTCATCTTCGATATCAAGATTCCGAAACTGCTCTCCTTCCTTGCCGAACGCGATGTAGATGCATACGTTCCCGGCATCGTCAACCTGATAGAAGGCGGTTATACGACCAATAAAGGAACGGTTGCCCTTTCTGCTGCCGAGAAGATCGAGAAGGGGAGGATTGCCATCCAAGCTCTTGCTGATTATCGCAAGGCGGTAAAGGACAAAGACCAGGTGGCTGCGGAGCAAGCCCGTAGCCTGTTGGACGAGAACTTCGCTTATTTCGGATACGGGTACATTAAAGATCCTGCCGACCTGGTTCCTCATGTCGGCCTCACTTTCTATTCATTCCGCGTCATGGTGCTCCTGGGCGGATATTTTATTCTGCTATTCATCGTTGCTTTGATCTGGAGCAAAAAGAACAAGTTTGCCGATGCCCGCTGGTTGCAATGGGCGAGCCTGTGGACGATTCCTCTGGCCTACATCGCCGGGCAGGCGGGGTGGATCGTGGCCGAAGTGGGACGTCAGCCGTGGGCTATCCAGGACATCCTGCCGACAGGCGCATCCGTGTCCAAGCTGGCCACTTCATCGGTACAGACGACCTTCTTCGTCTTCCTGTTTCTCTTTACCGTCCTGCTTATCGCGGAGATCGGTATTATGGTGAAGGCGATCAAGAAAGGGCCTTCGGTGAATTAAGAATTATGAATTAAGAATTAAGAAATGAGTGTTATGGATAGTACATATATATTGTTACAGCATTACTGGTGGTTCCTTGTTTCCCTCTTAGGAGCGCTATTGGTTTTCTTGCTTTTCGTACAAGGCGGACAGTCCTTGCTTTTCACGATCGGCAAAACAGAATTGCAACAAAAGATGTTGCTGAACTCGACCGGACGCAAATGGGAGTTTACGTTTACGACCCTGGTCACTTTCGGAGGTGCGTTCTTCGCCTCTTTCCCGTTATTCTATTCGACCAGTTTCGGCGGAGCCTACTGGGTGTGGATGCTGATACTGGCTTGCTTCGTTCTGCAGGCCGTATCGTATGAATACCAGTCGAAGAAGGGGAATCTCCTGGGCAAAAAGACGTATCAGGTATTCCTGCTGTTGAACGGCATCTTGGGCCCGATCCTGTTGGGTACGGCTGTCGGTACGTTTTTTAGCGGAGCCGAGTTTGTCGTCAACAAAGGACAGCTGACCGATGTCGCGATGCCGGTGATCTCCACCTGGGCGACCCCCTGGCACGGACTTGAGGCTGCTTTCGTGTTCTGGAACGTATGTCTCGGACTGGCGGTGTTCTTCCTGGCACGCATCCAGGCATTGCTTTATTTCATCAACAATATCGACGATGCCGAGATCGTGAAACGCAGTCGCAAGCATTTGGTGATCGAGACGGTGCTGTTCCTTGTCTTCTTCCTTGTCTTCCTGGTGCATCTGTTGCTTGCCGACGGGTTTGCTGTCGATCCGGAGACAAAAGAGGTGTATATGCAGCCCTATAAATACTTTATGAACCTGGTCGAGATGCCTGCCGTATCGGCCGTGCTGTTGGCGGGCGTGGCCGGTGTCTTGTATGGCATTGCCCGTACGATCTTGTCAGGGACATGGAAAAAAGGCATCTGGTTCAGTGGGACAGGCACGGTACTCACGGTGCTGGCGCTGCTGCTTTGTGCCGGTTGGAACAATACGGCTTATTATCCTTCGGTAGCCGACCTGCAAAGTTCGCTGACGATCGGCAACAGCTGCTCCAGTCCGTTCACATTGGAAGTGATGAGTTATGTCTCCATCCTCGTGCCTTTCGTCCTGGGCTATATTTTCTATGCCTGGCGTGCGTTGGATCTGCGGAAGATCAGCGGGGAGGAAATGCAGGAGAAAGACACGCATGCCTATTGATGCGATGCTACAGGCTGGTCCCATAAAACAAAGGAAACGGCGAAGCTCACGCTTGGCCGTTTCTACATTTAACCGTTTTAAACA
>ENA-OROE01001241-OROE01001241.1-human-gut-metagenome-genome-assembly--contig:-NODE-1241-length-17813-cov-3.212693_pt1 | contig 17813 bp, 6 predicted proteins | sample MGYA00242126_ERZ509044 | MGnify/ENA primary metagenome ERZ509044 (study PRJEB26280, sample SAMEA2338716) | human gut metagenome | biome: human gut; feature: human-associated habitat; material: faeces... | reverse complement strand
ACGCACGGCTTCTGCCCTTTCTGCCAAAGATGCCACCATGTCCTTTTGATATTCACTTGGCTTTAGCACCACATTTTCATATTCTGCTTCCGGCACGGGGAGATTGAGCATATCCGGTGTCTGAATATCCGCACTCTCCTTAAAAAGTGCAATCAGCTCCGGCAAGTTAAAGAACTTTGCAAACCTTGTCTTTGCCCGGTATCCGGTTCCCTCCGGTGCAAGCTCAATGGCTGTCTGCGTTTCTCCAAAAGAGGATGCCCAACTGTCAAAGTGTCCGAGCCCCAGCTTCTGAAGAGTACCATACTGAAGGTAACGCATATTGGTGTAAAGCTCCGTCATACTGTTTGAAATTGGTGTACCCGTCGCAAAAGTCACACCCTTACCGCCTGTCAACTCGTCTAAATACTGACACTTTGCAAACATATCCGAGGACTTCTGTGCCTCTGATTGTGCAATTCCTGCCACATTTCGCATCTTGGTATAGAGGAACAGATTTTTGTAATTATGGCTCTCATCTACGAAAAGCCTGTCCACGCCAAGCTGCTCAAAAGTCACTACATTATCTTTCCTTGATGCATCATTCAGCTTTTCAAGCCTTGTAAGAAGTGATTTTCTTGATTTCTCCATGTGCTTAATGGTGTAGCGTTCTCCGTTGTCGGCTTTTGCCTGTGCAATGGCAAGCTCTATCTCATCAATCTACCTTTCAATAATGGCTACCTGTCTTTCCTGTGAAAGCGGAATTTTCTCAAACTGACTATGCCCGATAATAACCGCATCATAATCTCCCGTGGCTATTCTGGAACAGAATTTCTTACGGTTGGCAGGCTCAAAGTCTTTCTTTGTTGCAGCAAGGATATTGGCTCCGGGATATAACCGCAAAAAATCACTTGCCCACTGCTCCGTCAAATGGTTCGGAACCACAAATAAGCTCTTTTGACATAATCCAAGACGCTTGCTCTCCATGGCTGCCGCTGTCATTTCAAAAGTCTTTCCGGCTCCCACACAATGGGCAAGCAGGGTATTATCTCCGTAAAGTACATGAGCCACCGCATTTTTCTGGTGGGTCTTCAACTCAATATCCGGTGTCATGCCGGGGAATTTCAGATGTGAACCGTCATATTCCCTTGGTCTTGTTGAATTGAAAAGCTGGTTGTATTTTGCCACAAGTACCTGTCTGCGTTCCGGATCACGGAACACCCAGTCCTTAAATGCTTCCCTTATGGCTTCCTGCTTCTGTGATGCAATGGTGGTTTCTTTCTTATTCAGGACTCTCTTTTCTTTGCCGTCCTCCTCTATGGTATCGAAAACACGGCTGTCCTTTAAATTAAGGGAATCCTCCAGAATGGTATAGGCATTTCTCCGGCTTGTACCGTAGGTCATATTTACAAGGGAATTTCCATAGTCCGCATTTTTGCCCTTTATGTTCCACTGTCCTGTCACATCGGAATACTGGACTCCTACGACATTCCTGTCTAACAAATGCTGCGGCGTTTCAAAGGTCTCCCTCATAAAATCCTCAATATACTTCGGGTCAATCCATGTGGCACCGATACGCACCTCAATTTCGCTGGCATCCAGCTCCTTCGGCTGTACCTGTGTGAGTGCCTGCACATTCACGGCATATTCCGGGTGGCTCTCTACATAGACCTTTGCTGTTTCCAGCTTGTCACGGACATTTCCACTTAAATACTCATCTGCTGTTTCCCACTGATCCGTCAATGGATTCTGGAATATAATTCCTGTCAGCTCCTCCTTGACCGTACCCACATCTTTTCCTGTCAGCTCTGCCATATAATCGAGGTCAACTCTTGCTTTTTCCGATAAGGACACTGCCAGTGCTTCACTTGCCGTATCCACACTTGTGACAACCTCTGCCTTTTTAATGGTACGCTTCGTGAACATATCCGCTTTGCCCTTGAAATTGCCCTCATCATCAAGTTTTTCCAAAGAACACAACAGGCAATAACTGCTGTCCTGATTAAAGGCTCTCTTATTCGTCTGCGAATTGATCAGACCATATTTTTTCGAGAAGGAATCATATAATGTGTTTAATTCCGCCTGTTTTCCCTTGATTGCCGCATCGGAATATTCCTCAAGCTGCATATCAATCAGCTCCTGCGTACAGTTACGGATTGCCACCATTCCCTTGATACGTTCTTTTGCGGTGTCTGATACTTCCACAGGCTTCATGACAGAATTTTCACGGTAATACACTTCATTCTCAACTACGGTATAGCTGAAATTTTTAACGGACGGATCAGCCGGAATACTCTGCCTGCTCATATCATCCGCAAGCTCCTCATCCAGATCAATCGTATCAATCTGTCCCGTAATGTTTTGAAGTGCTTTCGCTAACTGCTCCGCAAATGGTCTGCTGTCATCTGCCTTACAGGTGCTTTCCATGCCATAAGGACCGGATACCATTTCCATCTTTCCTACGATCTGCTCCGGATGCTGTGCAAAGTAAGCGTTCATTGCAATGCCATCTGCATCCTCTCCCAGATGTACCCAGTCCGGCTCACGCTCTACCATGCGGTCACGCTTCTGGAAAAATAATATATCCGAAGTCACTTCTGTTCCTGCATTTGCCTTAAATTCGGTATTCGGAAGTCTCACCGCACCTAGCAGGTCTGCACGCTGTGCAAGGTATCTTCTGACCTCCGGACTTGCCTTGTCCATAGTTCCCTTACTTGTGATAAAAGCAACCACACCACCGGAACGCACTTTATCCAACGTCTTTGCAAAGAAATAATCGTGAATCAGGAAATTATTTTTATCATACTGCTTATCTGCCACCTTATACTGACCAAAAGGCACATTTCCGATTGCCACATCAAAGAAATCATTCGGATAATCGGTCTTTTCAAAGCCTTTGATCTGCACATCTGCCTGCGGATAAAGCTGCCCTGCAATGCGTCCGGTAATGCTGTCCAGCTCTACTCCGTAAAGCCTGCTCTCTTTCATGGAATCCGGCATCATACCGAAAAAGTTGCCGATACCCATGGAAGGCTCCAGTACATTTCCTTTGGAAAATCCCATTTTCTCCAATGTTTCGTACATCTGGCTGATAATGACCGGACTTGTGTAATGGGCATTCAAGGTACTCTCCCTTGCCATGCGGTACTCCTCCGGCGATAACAGTTCCTTTAACTGGTGATATTCTGCTGACCAGTTTGATTTGCTCTCGTCAAACGCATCGGCAAGACCACCCCAGCCGACATACTGGGATAAAATCTGCTGTTCCTGCGATGTAGCATATCTGTTTTCGCCCTCGATCTGCTCCAACAGTTTGATTGCTGCAACATTTCTCTGGAATTTTTCTTTTGGAGAGCCTTCACCCAATCGGTCATCGCTGATATGGAAATTGACAGCGTTACTTTTATCTGGTGCTGATACCGACCTTTCTTGTGCTGATTGCCTTTCTGATGCAGGCTGTTTTTCCTCTGACGAAGGTGTAAGCGGCTCCCAATCTCCGGTAAGCACCTGCGACAACATTTCCTCTGTCTGTCGGTCTGCTTCTCCATTCTCCAGACGCTCACGGGCAGACTGCGTATCTATACTGTCCAGTTCATCTTCAGTCTGTTCTGTAACAACATTCTGTTCCTTTTCATCAGAAAACTCCGCTTCTGCTTCCCTGCCACTTTCTGCAAGCTCATTTCCCCAGTCCATCGCTTCCTGCAAAGTCGAAAATGTCTCCAATGCCGGACGGGTGGTGTCTGCCGTATCATAAATAGCATATCCCTCCGCTTCCTTATCAATCCAAAGGAATACTCCCTCTGATAAGGTGGCACTCCACTGTGTCGGATTGCCATATTCATCATCTGCATCATGTACCACATGCCATGATAATTTCTGCGATTTCTCTTGTGAAAATTCTTGTTGTAGCTCAGTTTCATCCGGCTCTGCGATACCATCCGTCCCCTCAAAGCGTGAAAACACTTCTGCTTCGTGCCTGTCAATATCTTCCTCTGCAATGGCATTGATATAATCGTCCTCTACTTCGCTACGCTCCGGCTTATGGTCGTATTCAAAGGTTTTCCCATTGACCTGTGCATAATAAAAACTGCTGTCCTCTATGTTATTTCCAAGCAGGTATTTCTCTTTTTCACTGCCCCACTCATCAACCAGAACACACTCATATCCATCAATCGTGATCTTTTGCTGTGCTTCCTTTCCTTTTTCCCGAAGCACATTGATATATCTTCTCGCCTGATTGGTAAATCCGTCCAATACTGCCGGATGTGAGTTTAGAATCAGATCATTGTTCTGCCACTCATTTTCCGCAACAATGCCCTTTGCCCAGTCCTTATTGTTCTGCGAAAAACGACCGTCATAATCAAAATGCGTAACCGTATTTGCAAGAACAAATTCCACACAGTCAATGCCATATTTATCTATGATCTCATCTGCGGTATTCCTCGGAAGAACAAAACCATTGAATTTCTCAGCAATCAGTGCATCAATGTCTTTCTTACACTCTAACCGCTGTCCATGCTCCAGACGGGAAATCTCACGCTGTCTTGCTTTTTCTGCCTGTTCTTCCTTGTAAGCCTTATAGTTTTCCTTTCCCTGTGGAGATAAGTATTTGTCCTCTTTGATCAGCTCACGAAGCCTTTTCTCTACAACATTCCAGTTCAGAAGCACTTTTGCATACGGATTGCCATAACTGCCTTTCTCCAGACGGATACCTTTTCCATCATGTTCATTATGGGAATCATCATTACCCGGCAGTCCGCCGGAACCACCACCAATGCCATATTCATTTTTCAGAAAAGCAACTGTTTCTTTCTGGTCATGTCCTTCCATGAAATACTCATAAATTCTGTTACGTCCTCCAGCTGTAATGCCGCCTCTTCTCAGGACGGCATCTATCTCGTCTTGTGTAATAAAGGAAAGTGCAGGACGTTCGACTGTAAATTTCTGGTCTACCCAGGAACGCTCCCTCTGTAAATCTTGAAAACGCTGAAAATATTCCGGATTATGCTGAATCTCCCAGCGGTAATAATCTCCCGGATTCTCATCCATATATTTCTGCAGCCATTCAAAACGATAGACAATCGCATCTGCTTTCTCTTGATCTGTCCATGCTCCACTCACTACATCCTGCCAGTCTGAATATGATTGGTTCTTTTCCCAGTTTCTGCAGGTATCCCGAAAATGGAGTGCAAGAAGATTGGTCATTTCTTCCTGCTCCTGTTCAATGGCATTGTTGGAAATCAAATTATCCACGTAATTTCCATCCTCATACATATCCCGAATTCTGTCCGCTGCTTCTTCCCACGTAACCATGCGGTCAAAGTTCCTTCTGGCAGATTCTCCTCGTCGGATGCGGATACCATCATTGTCATACCAGATACTGATTTTCTGTCCATCTATGGTAAATCCTTTGCCACCGGTACCATATTCATTCTTCAGAAAGTTCCGCATTTCTTCATTATCCAGACCTTCAATCAATCTTGCTGTAATATGAAACAGTGTATTTTTCTGTCCGCTTCCTGTTCTGAGAATATCGTCTACCACTTCATCAGAAATAAGAAAAGCGGCTGGCTGTTCTAATGCAGCTGCCGCTTTCCTTATTTCTCCTAACTGTTCCTCTTCTGTTGGGAACAGACTTAACTGTAAATAATCTCCTGAATTACCAGTTCCTCTGCCTGTGCTTTGATCTGGTTCATGTGTCTGGTCCACGCCATTGTGTCTGCCATCTTGTCCGGTGCCGGATCTTTCTCCAGAAGTTCGTTCATCAGGTTGTCTACTCTCTGTCTTGCCTGACTGTCGATCTCCATCAGATGACTGTCCAGACGGTTCTGCAGTGTCAGAATGTTGAACCTGGCTACCTTGTGATTTCTCAGATACTCTTTCCTCATCATTCCATACTTCCCGATGGTTCCTCTCGTCTCTTCCAGGCTGATATCTGGAATCTGATACTCTCCGTTCTGGCTGTAACTGATCTCTCTCATAGTCTGTTTCCTCCTTTTTTTCTTCTCTATCTTCTGTGTTATCCGTATTGCTTTCACGTATTAACGTGTTAAATTCATTATAGACTACTTCTTTTTCTTTTGCAACCGTTTTCAGGTCATTTTCCAGATCATTCAGAACATATCGTCCAATCTGCATCAGGACTGGTCTGCTGATCTCGTTGACTGCACTTCCCAGATGTCCTAATACTTTCAGCTGATTGAAGTCCGTAATATGCCGAAAATCCTCTACATCCAGATATTCCTGTACATCCAGTCCACACCGGTTTAGTAATACATACCAGACACTATTTGTCATCAGTTCCCGAAATTCTACTTCCTGATTCTGTTCGTCCAGTTCTTCCAAAAATGTTCCTGTTACGTCCAGTCTCAGTTCTTCCAATGCATCTGGAAGCCATTCCTGCATACTCTCCTTCGCTGCCTGATGCAGACTTTCAGCAAGTCCTCCTTCTGTATCTTCCAGTGATAACTGCTCCTGCAGATAATCTGCCACCAGATGCTCTCCTTCTACTGGAAGATTCCATAACTGAGGATCCTTTCCAAGATTCCGCACTTTATAAGTGTCCTGCACATCAAATACATACCGAAGTTTTGTTTTCGGTTCGGAAGTATTGTCAATCAAGGCAATCCCCTTAGATCCCTTTTTGATCCAACGGTACATCTTCTGATTCCAGATTTCCATGGATGCTACGGCAGTTGCTTCCGGTCGCTGTGCATAAATTAAAAGCTGTTCTGGAAAAGTGTATTTGTACAGTCTGGATGCAGTGTTTAGGAACCGCATCCATTCCTGCGGACTGGCAGCTACATCTTTTGCCACCTCTTCCGTCAGCTGTTCCATTGCATATAATTTATTTGCCATGTGCTACTCCCTTTCTTCTTGCCACTTTTCTTCTATAACATCGGCAATTCTCTCTACTGCCCTTGTCACAGAAGGAAAAGTACTACTATTATTTGCTTTTCCAATCTGATCAATAAGAAATTCCGGCATATCTGCAAGTGCTCCGGCAATCATAGCCTTTACCCGGATGTCCTCCAGCATAAGAAGCTCTTTTACACCAAACTCTTCGCCAAATACATCCTGATATCTCCGCAAGTCATCCAAAAGATATTCCGGTTTTAAATCTCTATCCATTTCCTTTCGTTTGTCATCACCATATAAACACCAATCCATATTCTTTTCGCCTCCTACTATATAAAAGTGAGGACTGCTCAACACAGTCCCCTTAAATTATCGTTATTTCTCGTTATAATACTGTGGCAAGGTCTTTCGCCTTATCCTTTGGGATTGTATCTGCCCCTTTTGCCTTGATCTCTGCCTTGACTTTCTCCAGTCTTCCATGGATTCCACCCTTTGAAGCCGCTTTTGTCTCAGCTTTTTCTGCTTCTTTTGCTTTTTCAATACGTGCTTCTCTGCGTTCCGCATTTTCCATAACTGCCGTTTTCCCATCGCAAAACTGAACTTTATCGGAAAGCTGTTCCTGTCTTTCCACCTGTGTCTCATTGACTTCTTTTACCATGGCATTTAATTCTGGTACTTCAAGCATCCCATTATCTGGAAGAATCAGCACCTCATGAATTGAAGATGGAAGAACAAAATAATCACTGCCAAGACACTCGCCAATCTGCTTACGAATATCTTCCTGCAATAACAGTGAAGCGCCATTCATTTTTTGTGTATTTGTCAGACAGAACATTGGATTTTCGATTGCTTCAATATCCAGTTTTTCATGCAGAAGATTTTCCGGCTCTCCACCGAAAATCATAGATTTTACCATTTCATTCATGTCCATCAGAACAACACCACGATTCTGGTCTGCCGCCATTGCGTCTGTCTGAATCTGTTCGGCAGATACTCCCCATTCATTCATCAGCGAAATAGTTACCGGAATACTGCCGATTCCATTTTCATTTTCTTGCAGATTTACTGCATAATAAGCATCGAAATCTCCGTGTTCTGTAACCACTTTATCTGCCAGGTGTTCTTCATTCCATTCTCGGTCACAGATTCTCACCTGCAATTTATCCTTCATTTTCTCATAATCGAAAATGTCAGGTACTCCCATTTTAATAAATTCTGCTTTATCCTGTGCTTCAATATACATATCAACCACATCGCCAACACAAGAATCCACATCTTTTCCAATCACATATTCCAGGTAGACGGAATCCAGATAGACTCTCGGTACGATTCTCTGGTCTCCATTTGGAATTGTAATGCCAGTAAGCTTCAATCCATTATTTTTTTCTACTTCCTGAAGTGTAATTTCTGCGTCCTTGTAAGACTCTGGCAGATACTCCTTTACATTGTCTTTGACATATTCATAAAATTCTTTTCTGTTCATCATACGCTTTTACCCCTTTCTGATCATGTGATGGTTCATTCTTTTTCTGCTGACCATCTGCTCGGCTTTCTTCTGATAAGCCATCATTCTCTTTAAAGTTTTCTCCTGGTTTTTTCTTGCTTCCTGTCTTTTTTCCATTGCTTTCATCATAGTTTTCTGTTCCTTTCTGTGATTTTTTGTATGAAAAAGGGAGCCTCACATAGAAGCTCCCAATCATAACCATTGGTTTTGGTTTCCTTATTTGGTTTTCCTTTTTCTGCTGATATAAAGTCCTGCTATACCTCCTGTGGAGATTACCAGAAGCAGGAGCGGCAGCCAGATATTTGTGCTGTCACCTGTTTTCGGTGCGTTTGATATCTTCGTCTCTTCATGGGACTGTGGTGTCTCCGGTGTGTTCGGTGTTTCTGGAACTTCCGGTTTCTCGTTTGTCAGACTGAAAGTAACTTCCACAACTGGTGTACTGTCATTCACATAAGAAAATGTCACTTCATGCTTGGTCTGATCCAGCGTGTATCCATCCAGTGTTTTTGTTTCCACCAGATAATACTTGATAGCGGTATCATATTTGCCGTTCTTAAATGTGGCAATCTCATACAGCTTGCTTTCTGCATGACCGGCAGCATCTGTCTTTAAGGTTTCCAGAACTTTTCCTTTACTGTCACGGAGTTCAAATTCTACCCCTTTCAGCGGTTCTCCTGATGATTTATCTGTCTTATTGAGAATCACTTTTCCCTTGGCAGTATCATCTTTCATAGCCACTTTTTGGATTTCTCCGATATCTTTCACCTCAAATGTCACATCGGCTGTCAGAAGATATCCTTTCGGTGCCTGCTCTTCACGTAAGGTATATTTACCGATTGGCAGTTTTTCGATATAGTGTGCTTCCTCTGTGGAAGTCCAGCTCTCTACTACCTGATCATCCTTATCGAGAATCGTCAGTTTCGCACCTGGAATCTCAGTTTCTCCTGTGATATCAGTCTTACTGATCTCTACTTTTGTCACATCATCTTTCATCTCATGCTTCTGAACCTCTGCTGTATTCTCTACTGTGAAAGTAATACTTTCTGCAGTGACATATCCATCTGCCGGTTTTGTCTCTGTCATGGTGTATTTCTTACCAACAACCAGTTCTTTGATCACATGGGATTCTTCCGTAGAAGTCCATTCATCTACTGCATTGCCATCTGAATCCGTTACTTTCAGGTGTGCACCTGGAAGTTCTTTGCCTGTTGTCAGGTCTGTTTTTGTCAGCTCCACTGTGGTTGGCTGATTTTCAAACGTAAAATCGTAGCTTACTTCTGTCTGGTCTTCTCCGGCATATTCAAAGGTAAATTCCTGTACTTCTTCTGTTGTAACAAATCCATCCGGCGCAAAGATCTCTTTCACATAATATTTTCCATCTACCGGAAGATCTGCCGTAAAAGTAATCTGTCCTTTTTCATCCGTTACTCGCTGCTCGATCAGACTGTCCTTCTCAAGGAGTACCTCACCCTTTGCATTTTTGATATCTTCACTGGTATAAAGACCGAAGACACCACCTGCAAGGACACGTTCTGTATCTTTTTCTTTCTTCAGAACCGTAACCTTTACTTTCTGACGGGCATTCTGCCATTTCTCATCATAAGTGATGACTGGTGTGTCCTGATCACGGTAAGAAAGGTCAACATATCTTGGCTCTCCATCCAGCACATAACCATGGGCTGTTTTTACTTCCTTCACATAGTATTTGCCAGCCGGGAGATCTCCCATCTGTGCAATACCATTAGAATCTGTGGTAATGGTTCCCACTTTTTCATCTGCTTTAAAATAATCTTCGCTGACACTATCTGCCGCTTTGATATCTTCCGCCGCAAATACATCGAAAGTCACATCTGCAAGGCTTCCGGTTACATACTCAAAAAGATGCTCCACGGTACCTTTTACATGATCCAGAAGTGTCACCTTATCCAAAAACTCTCCATTTTTGTTGATGATCAGAAGTCCTGTCGGAACTTCATCTTTCATCTCTACTTTTTGAATCTCGGCAGTATCTTCCAGTGTGAACTTCACATCCGTTGCTTTCAGATAACCATAAGGTGCCATTTCCTCACGAAGAGTGTATTCCTCTCCAACTGTCAGTCGTTTGATCACATGTGGCTGATCTTTTACAGAAGTCCACTGATCCACAACATTTCCTTCTTTATCAAGAACGGTGAGTTTTGCCCCATCCAGTTCCACACCTGTTGTTACATCAGATTTCGTGATTTCTACTGTTGTCGGCTGGTTCTTTTTCACAGTTTTCAGTTTTACTGTCTTCACATCCTGTCCCTGGTAAGAAGCATCCAGATTCAGAACTTCATCAGAGGATACAAATCCCGCCGGTGCTTTTAACTCTTTCACATAATACTGTCCAAGTGGCAGATCCAGCGTACATGCTGCAAGACCATCGTTATCAGAAGTCATTTCCTGCAACAGTGTGTCTGCTTTCACGATCACTTTTCCATCTGCCTTGATATCCTCTTTGTTATAGATACCAAAGACAGCCCCTTCTATGGTTGCACCATTTTCTGCATCCTGTTTTTCTACCTGGATTGCAACTTTCTGTCGGTCATCGCCAACAGTCACTTCCTGTTCGATCACAGGTGTATCCTGATTGGCATAGACAAATGCGACTTCTGATCTGTCATGGTTCAGTACGAATCCTTCCGGTGCAGTCTTTTCTACCACATAGTAAGAACCAAGCGGCAGATTCTCTGCAACTGCTTTTCCGTCTTCCCCGGTCGTTACCGTTGTTACCAGTGCATCTTTTGCATAGATCAGCTGTCTGTTTCCGTTTTCATCTTTCTGATAATCCGGTGTATAGATATTTTCAGCTGCATAGACATTAAATTCCGCACCCTTCAGGTATCTTTCTTCATAAACAAAATCCTTTTTAAATCCGGTCAGCATCTCACCTTTTTTATAGATCGTCAGCTTTCCTTTTACCGGATGGTTCTCGTAATCTACCGTAATAATGGCATCTCCGCTCTCAGAATCCATCTGGTATGCTGTGTTTGCATCCACCGCAATCTCTACATAGTTCTTGTTGATTGTGTACCCTTCCGGTGCGTTGACTTCCTCAATCCGGTAATGTCCGATCTTCAGATTCTTCGGCATGATCAGATATCCCTGACTGTCCGTAAAATAGGACTTGTGAGTAGTTGTCACTGGGTAAGTTGTTACCTGCTCCACATACTTCTTGTTGTCCAGGTCATATACCTTAAATTCTGTTCCGGCAATCAATACGGATTTCTTTGTTTCATCGTCTTTTTTCACGATTTTCAGTTTTGCCTTAAACTCTTCATCCAGAAGCACTCGCCAGATCTGTGGCTCATTTGGATGATGCTCTGTGATATTCACTTCAAAATCATCGACTGGCTTGTAATTGTGCGGTGTTGTAGTTTCACGCACGATATAGCTTCCAAATGGTAATGGAATACTGCAGGCATAACCTTTTTCATCTGTGAAAATCTCAGTTGCTCCATTTTCTCCACTCACTACAGGTTTTGCAGAATCAAAGTCGTAGCTTCCATCTGCTTTCTTTGTAAGGGAAGATTTCAGATAAACTGTAAATCCGGCTCCGGATAACAGATCGGCATCGGTCTTTCCATTGTTGGCTGCTTTGATGATCTGGAATGGCTGCTTGATGACCTGCTCACTGGAAGTGCACTCTCTTTTTACTTCTGCTGTCATATCTCCTTCATAACTGCACGTAAGATCATGCTCTTCTGCATCTGCCAGGTATCCGGTCGGCGGAGTAATCTCTTTGACATAATATTTGCCAAGATATAAGCCTTTTACAGAAGCCTGTCCTTTGTCATCTGTTGTAAGAGAAGCTACCTGTTCTCCTGCTTTATAAATAGTTCCGGTTGCTCCGTCCGGATGCACGATATCTTCACGGGCATACAGTCCATAAACTGCACTTTTCAATGTGGCATCTCCCTGCGGTACTGCTTTTCCTGTCTCTTTATCCACTTTATAAAGATTGATCTTTGCTGTCACACGGTCATTGCTGAAAGTATGGGCAAAAGATACGGTTGCTTCTTTATCATTAGTGTAAGAAAACTTGAACGTATACACATCTTCTGTATTTCTTACATAGCCTTCCGGCGCCTGATCTTCTTTTACAGAATAGGAATATCCAATCGGAAGATCTGCTGTGAATTTTGCAGTTCCATCTGCTCCAGTAGTTGCTTTCTCAATCAATGTTCCTTTTTTCACAACAACGGTTCCGTCTGCATTTCTAATATCATCGGATGCATATAGAGCAAAAATACCGCCATTCAGTGGTTTCTTTGTATCTTTATCCTGTTTTACTACGGAAACATCTGCTTTCTGTCTCTCGTTGTTAAAAGTCACATCTGCAAATACAACTTCTTTATTCTGTCCGGCATAAGTCAGAGTCACTGACTTTTCTTCACTGCCGTTATAGAAATTGTCCGGTGCTTTTGCTTCTTTCACCACATAGCATCCAAGATGCAGGTTCTTCAGTGTAACAGAACCATTCTCACCTGTTGTCAGGTTTTCTTTTACAAGGTCACCTTTGCTGTACACTTTTGTACCATAAGCAGTTACGATATCTGCTCCGGCATACACGTTATATACTGCATTTTTCTGTCTGCGGTTTTCATACTGAAATACCGTTCCATTTTCACTGACCTCTGCTCCGGTCAGAACCTGTCCTTCTTTGTAAATGGTAAGCTCTGCCAGCTGTTCCTTATTTTCCACGGTTACAGCTGAGGTCTTACTTGCTACCAGTTTTACATTTGTTGCCGTTGCATTTACTACATATCCCTGTGGTGCTGTGATCTCTTTCAGATAAACAGTATCCTGTGTCTTAATGATCGTAACAGAAGATTTTCCATTCTTATCTGTTGCCGGCATCTGAGTGATCAGCTTTGTACATGCCTCATCGCTGTATACACCGAATACTGCACCTGCAAGATTGACATCCGCTGTATCGTCTTTCTTTACGATTTCGATCGTAGCCTGTTCAATCCAGGACACCTTTAAGCTTACATATTTTTCATCAGCAACACCTTCTCCAAATACAAATGCCAGATCCTGAACACTTGCATTCGTAGTCAATTTATATGCTGAATAATCTTTTGTAATACTTCCCTTCATTTTTGCAGAAAAAGTAGCGCTTACATCTTTTGTCTGTGTCAGAGGCGCTGAAAGATAAAACGTGGTTCCTCCTCCAATTGTTACGCTTGCACCTGCCGCACTTACATTTCCAGTAGATACATTATGGAGCTTTACTCCTTTTGGTAAGTCCATTGTGATTTTCTGCTGGGAAGATGCGTTGAACTGAATGTTCTCCGTTCTCTGAACATTTCCATCTACATAAGCTTTTACATTCGGCTTTGAAAATGACATCGCTACATCTGGTATTTCCGGCTTATTCACACAATAATTATAGAGTTCTTTTGCCAAAGCCTCTCCTGTAGCATTGGTTCCGTAAAATGCATCACTACTTCCGTTGGCATATGATGCAGCCATATGAATAATGATGAATCTTTTTCCTTCTGAAAAATCCGTGTGTTTATTCGCAAAAAAGCTTTCGCTCCCTGCGGCATCTGTACCGTAATAACACACTTTTGCTAACGCCTGATTGTCTCCAATCTTTGTAATTGTATAATTTCCAGATCCAGGTCCTGGCTTTGCTGGCTGTACACAATACGCAATTGCTCTGACGCTTCCGTAGCTGATATAGTACGGCTCTGTCAGATAGGTTCCAAGATTATAATCTGCATATCTATACAGAGGTCCTTTTTCGATTGTTACCTGCTGTGTACTTCTTGCTGAATAAGCCGAAACTGCTTCAAATGTTGCAATCTCTCCTTCTTCCATAGAATCAAGATCCACACCTTCGTCTCCTGCCTGTTCCAAAACATCATGAAGCTCTAACCCTGATTCTTCATCATAGGTATCCTGATTCTGTGCCTGCTCTACCAAATCATCAAATTCATCAGCGTCAATATCGGTAATCTCCGAGTCTGATTCTGACTCCTCCGCTTCTTCTGTCTGCTGTTCACTGCCAGCTGTTTCGGACTCAGTCACTGCTTCACTCCCTGCCGCCTCTGTCTGTACTTCTGTTTCTTTATCACGCACAATCAGTTTTCGGCTGATCTGGTACTTCGGATGCTCCTGATTTACCGGTTCCACATAATAGACCGCTTTGTAAGTGTCCGCATGATCTGTCGTAAAATCCTCATTCTTTTCGTTCTTTGCTTCCTCAAATGTGACTTTAACCTTGTTATCATCCTTGATTTCCAGTCCTGTGTAATCTGATTTCACATCAAATACACTGCCTGTTTCGATTTCATAATCTTTGGCAGTCACCACCTCATCTTCATCCAGAAGGTCTTTCACTTCCTCATAAAGTGGAGGTTTTTCCTCTGGCTGGATTTCCGCTGCATATGCCGTCATCGGAGACAACACTGTACTAAGCATTGTCATGCCTGCCAGCAAACCAGATACTACTTTTCTAAAATCACCTTTTTTCTTCATGCTAAGGTCCTCTCTTTCATATATTTGTATTAAAACAGACAGTCCTTAGACTGCCTGCAATACACTACTTATCGTTGTGGAAAAATAAGATTGAACTGTACATTTCCCTCTCCGGGATCGACCATCTCCACAGTTGCTTCATACTGTCTCCCTGTTTTTCTGGATACCAGATCCTTATAATGGATTTTTCCTTTAGACAGGAACTTCTTTGCTGCCACCTTATCCATCTTTTTTCCCTGGCTTGCAAGGAATTTATCATTCTTCCATAAGGCAAAAGCACAGTTCCGGTCAGAACAGTAAAAGTTTACTTTTCCTTCCCTGACATCTGCTCCACAGCGGGGACATTTGCCAATGACTTCTCCTTTTGCCTTTCCCTGAAACTGATTTTTCTTCTCTTCTGAAATCCCCTGATACCTGGCAACCAGTTCCTGCATCAGCTCTGTAATCCCATTTAGGAATTCATCTGCTGTCTCTGTATTCTGGGCAATGTGATTCAATGCCATTTCCCACTCTGCTGTCATCTTCGGAGATTTAATCTCATCCGGCAGAACCGTAATCAGGACATTGCCATCATCTGTCGGCACCAGATTTTTCTTTTCCCTTTTCACAAAACCAGACTGAATCAGTTTTTCAATGATTGCTGCCCTTGTTGCCGGAGTACCAAGTCCTTTCTTTTCTGTATCTTCGGTCAGTTCTTCATTCCCTGCACGTTCCATCGCAGAAAGCAGGCTGCTTTCCGTATAGGGTGCAGGCGGCTTCGTCTTTTTCCGCAGAAGCTCCATGCTGCGAATCGTCCGCACCTCGCCCTCCTGCAAGGACGGCAGCTTCTGCTCCTCCTCGTTCTTCGTCTTTTTCTTCTTCGTCGCAGTCGGCACCAGTGCCTTTTCCACTGCCTGCCAGCCCTCCTCCAGAACAACCGTCCCCTTGGAAAGAAAGCGTTCCTGCTCCGCCTCGGCGTAAACCTTCGTCACCTCATAGCGATAATACGGATAAAAAACCGCCAGAAAACGTGCCGCCACCAGAGAAAACACCTTTCTCTCATCCTCGGAAAGGCTTTCGGGGCGTAGCTTCCCGTCCGTCGGGATGATGGCATGGTGGTCTGTCACCTTCGCATTGTCAATGATACGCTTCGTGAATCGGATTTCCTGCATAAGCGGCTCCGCATAGGGCGCGTATTCCTCCAACGCCTGCAAGCGGTGAATCGTACTTTTCACCTTTCCCTTCATGTCCTCGCTCAGGTAGCGGCTGTCCGTTCTGGGGTAGGTAATCATTTTTCGCTTTTCATACAGGCTCTGCGCGATATCCAGTGTCTTTTTCGCGGAAAAGCCGAATTTTCGGTTACATTCCCTCTGCAATTCCGTCAAATCATAAAGCAGGGGCGGCGGCGTTTTCTTTTCTTCCTTTTCCACCTTTGTAATCGTGGCAGGCTTGCCGTTTGTTTTCGCAAGAATCGCCTGCGCCGCGTCCTCCCTGTCGATACGGGTATGCTCCTCCCTGTCAATCCAAAGCCCCGTATAGCCGCCGAAGTCTGCCTGTACTTCAAAATAATCCTCCGCCGTAAAGGCATCGATTTCCTTCTGCCGCTCCACAATCAACGCCAGTGTCGGTGTCTGCACACGCCCAATGCTCAGAAGCGCGTGATATTGCAGGGTATACGCCCGCGTGGCGTTCATCCCTACCAGCCAGTCCGCCTCACTCCTGCATTTCGCGGAGGTATATAATAAATCGTATTCTCTGCCGTCCTTCAGCGCTCTGAAGCCTTCCTTGATGGCCTCCTCCGTCATGCTGCTGATCCAGAGCCGCTGAAACGGCTTTTTGCATTTCGTAATCTCATAAATATAGCGGAAAATCAGCTCCCCTTCTCTCCCACTATCCGTTGCACAGATTAAGCTGTCAATCTCCCTTTTGTGCATCCAGCTGTGCAGAATCTTTAGCTGGTCTCTCGTCTGTTTGATTGCTTTCAGCTGCATTTCCTCAGGAAGAATCGGCAGCGTGGAAAAATTCCATTTCTTGTATTTCTCGTCATATTCCTCCGGCTCCGCAAGCGTCACCAGATGCCCGACCGCCCAGGAAACCACATAGCGCTCCCCGATGAGACAGCCTTCTCCCTTCTGCTTTGCCTGCAAAACCTTCGCAATGTCCCTTGCCACAGAGGGCTTCTCGGCAATGACCAGAATCTTTCCCATCTCTGTTTCCTCCCTTCCGTTTTCTTCATGCCTACAAATGATACCATCTTCTTTGGAAATTGGCAAATCCTACTATAAAAACCACTTCCGCGCAGGAGAATAACACAACATCTGGTATGCTTTACTACGTCAGTGTAACAGTGTTTTTTATTGACAACGCCCAAAATACAAAGTAAAATAAACCGATAGAAAGACTAATTCAAAATCGATTTTATAGATTTCAAATGGAGGAATAGCTCTATGTCTACATATAAAATACTTTCCGATACCTCCTGCGATATTCCTGCCGCCGTGCTGGAACAGCTGGATGTAACCTACGTCCCCTTTCATGTTTCCTTTGATACGGTAAATTACCTAAAGGAATTGCAGGATATTACCCCCGATGAATTTTACGATAAAATCAATGCCGATAAGCTCTATCCGAAAACCTCTCTGCCCTCTGTGCAGGATTACATGGATGCCATGGAACCCGTTTTAAAGGAAGGTAAGGATGTTTTCTGTATCTGTCTTACGGCAAATTTCAGCGGCTCCTATCAGAGCGGCGTAAATGCGGCAAATATCCTCAGCGAAGCCTATCCCGAGCGCAAAATCATCGTTTTGGATAGTGCCTGTGTCACAGGCTCGCAGGGGCTTCTGGTCTACGAAGCATGCCGCATGCGCGATGCCGGCTATTCTATGGAAGAACTGCTTGCCGTTCTGGATAAGCAAAAATATATGACAAAAATCAACTTCACCGTCGATTCTCTGGATTATCTCCAGAAGGGCGGCAGCACCGGCAA
>ENA-OROE01001227-OROE01001227.1-human-gut-metagenome-genome-assembly--contig:-NODE-1227-length-17978-cov-4.493946_pt1 | contig 17978 bp, 21 predicted proteins | sample MGYA00242126_ERZ509044 | MGnify/ENA primary metagenome ERZ509044 (study PRJEB26280, sample SAMEA2338716) | human gut metagenome | biome: human gut; feature: human-associated habitat; material: faeces... | reverse complement strand
GAAGTTGGAAGTGACCAGATCGAGCAGATCCTCCGCGAACGCCCCGAGGGGTTCCTCGTGCTCTCGGGCGACGACGGCATGACCCTCGACGTGATGCAGCGCGGCGGCGACGGCGTGATTTCGGTGGCGGCCAACGCTTTCCCGCACCGGTTCATGCGGTGCGTGAACCTGGCCAAGACGGGCGATTTCGACGCGGCCCGCAGCGAATACGCCGCGCTGGACGAGGCGGTGAAGGCCCTCTTCGAGGAGGGCAACCCCGTGGGGGTGAAATGCGCTTTGGCCGAAATGGGGAAAATCGGCCCCACGATGCGCCTGCCGCTGGTCGAAGGCTCCCCCGCGCTGCGCGAAAAATTCCGGAATCTGATCCGCAGGTACGATTTGTGCTGAAAAATACGTTCGTACCGGGAACCAATACGACGCATACGATGAAACGACTCCTGTCATTCGCCCTGCTGCTGCCGGCACTGGCCGTGGCCAAAGTCCCCGTCGAGGAGGACATCCTCAACCGGATCACGGACACCTCGTCCCCGTACTACTACACGGGGCTGATGATGCGCTACAACGCGGGCGACGAGACGCTCACCGACGAGGATTACCACTACCTCTACTACGGCTACGCCCACCAGGAGAGCTACAAACCGATGGAGGCGAACCCCGACCTGGACAAGCTGCTGATGCTGGCATCGGGGCTCGATCCCGACAACCCGCTGGCCGAAACGCTCGACGCGATGCTCTACGTGGGCGAAGATGCGCTCGCCCGCGACCCGTTCAGCCCCAAGATCCTGAACCTGATGGCCTATGCCCACGGGGCGCTGGGCAACAAGCTGCAGGAGAAGATGTATTACAACAAGGTGAAGGGGGTGCTCCGCGCGATCGAGGATTCGGGAGATGCCCTCACGCAGAAGACCCCGCGCCATATCCTGATGTTCGCCCATGCGCTCGACGTGATGGCATCGGAGGGTTACACCTACGGCAAGCATCACCCCAAGGTGAAGTTTGATGACAGCGTCCTCTTTGAGGGCAGCGCGGCCTATGCCTATATGGCCCTGCGCTGGCTGCAGGAGCACAAGTGATCGGATAAAAACAAAGACCTCCTCTGGAAAACGGCCAGAGGAGGTCTTTCTATATTATGGGCAAAAAGGCCGAGCAACGGAAAAGCCTTTGCCTTATGAATCTGTCTTGTCTGCCTGCTCGATCAGGCTTCCAGGAACACTTTGCGCAGGGAGGTGTTGGTCTCCACAATCTTCACCAGCAGCACGCCCAGCACGGTGCAGCTGATGAGCTCACCGATGCCGACGGAGATGCCGTTGGTGATGCAGGCCAGCCACAGCGGAGCGGAGGAAGAGGGATCGGGGAACATGACGGCGATCTCGATGCCGATGATGACAGCATTGAAGAGCACGGGCGGCAGGGAAGGCACGATGGCCAGACCCTTGAAGCGGACGTTTCGCAGTTTGTAAGTCACAACACAGGCCAGCAGGGTGGCCAGGGTGCCAAAGATAACATCCACGATGGTGGAGCCCAGCAGGTTTGCCAGGAAGCAGCCCAGCACCACGCCCACGATGTACTCGGCACCGAACACGGGCAGCAGGCAGAGGGCCTCGGCAACACGCACCTGCACCGCACCGTAGGAGAACGGCTGCAGCGCCATGCAGAGCACCACATAGAGAGCTGCGACCACAGCGCAGCGGGCCAGTTTGCGGACAGTGAAATTCTGATTCATAACAATACTCCGGCGGATGAATTTTGACCGCACAGGGACCGCCAGCCCTATGGGTTTGGCCCGGCATGGTTCGAGACACGCCGGGGAGCCTAAAATCCTAAGTTGCTCTTTCAGGTTGCCGCGCAAAAGCACAGCAAAAGGGAGTATAGCATAAATTGCCGCAAAATGCAACGGCCTGCAAACAAAAAAGAACTGCCGCGGCGGGCAGTTCTCAGAAAAAACTCAGCGTGCGTGGCCAACGTAGACCAGAGCAATGGTGTCGGGGCCGGTGTTGGCGGAAACAACGCCGCCCAGCGGGAAGGTGATGAGCGGGTCCTTGCCGAACGCCTTGCGGCAGGCCTTGATCAGATCATCCTTCTGGGGGATGTTGGTGTGGCCGATCATATAATCAAAGTCCTCCACACCCTCGCTGCGCTTTTTGGCCAGCTCCACCATGGCAGGCACGACCTTGTCATCGCCGCGCACCTTGGCCTCCACTTTGGTCTTTCCATCGATCAGGGTGATGATGGGGCGGATGCCCATCAGCTCGCCCATGACAGCGGCGGCAGCAGAGATGCGGCCGCTCTTCTTCATCTGCTTCAGGCTGTAAGGTCCGAGGATGATCTCCATCTTGTCCATCTGGGTCTCGAACTCCTGAATGACGTGGCTGATCTCCGCACCATTCTGCAGCTTGCGCGCCATCTCGCAGACATACCAGCCAAAGGGCATGGAGTAGGTGTGCGGGTCCAGCAGGTGGATCCGCAGGTGGTGTTCCGGGCGCTCCTCCCGCAGCATCCCCTGGGCCATCACGGCGTTGTTGTAGGTGGAGGAGCCGCTGCGGTTGATGGGTACATGGATCACATCGGTGTAGCCCTCGTCCACATACTGGCAGTACTTTTCGCAGAACTGGATGGGGGTGATGGCAGCCGTGGAGGGAATGCCCTTGGCGGCGCGCATCTTTTCGTAGAACTCCTCATTGGTGCAGCTCTCACGCTCGATATAGTCTACATCATCCAGCAGGATGTGAAAGCTCATAATATCAATGCCGTACTTCTCGGCCAGCTCCTGCGGAATATCGCAGGAGGAATCGGTCAGGATCGCGATCTTGCTCATAATGTCCCTCATTTCCATTCGTATTCTCGCAGGCGGCCATGGTCCAGCAGCTCCGGAAAATCCCACTGGCGCAGGACCTCATACACGCCCACAGCCACACTGTTGGAAAGGTTCAGGCTGCGGCAGGTATCCCGCATGGGCATCCGGATGCAGTGCTCCTGATTGGCCGCCAGCAATGCCTCAGGCAGGCCGGCATCCTCCCGCCCGAACACAAGGTAGGCCCCGTCCGGGTACTGGATGTCGGTGTAGCGCTGAGGTGCTTTGGTGGTAAAGTAGTAGAACGGGCCTTTGTTCCGGGCAAAGAAATCCTCCAGCCCATCATAGTAATTGATGTCGAGGTAGTGCCAGTAGTCCAGCCCGGCATGCTTGAGCTTTTTGTCATCGATGGCAAAGCCCATGGGCCCCACCAGATGCAGGCGGCAGGCCGTGCAGGCACAGGTGCGGGCCACGTTGCCGGTGTTCTGGGGGATGCGGGGCTCTACCAGAACGATGTTCAGGGTCGGTTTTTCGCTCATGGCGGCCTCCTCAGTCACTCCAGCTCACCGGGCAGAGCCGGGGCAGCAGGGGCTCGAACCAGACACCGTACCGGGTGTCCTGATCGGCGGGGGTCTGCTGAATGGCCAGCGAGACGAACTCGGCGGCGTTGTCAGCAGCGGCGCTCAGGGCGTTGCCCTGGATCAGGGAGCCGATGAGCACCGCACCGTACAGGTCGCCCGTGCCGGGGAAGCTGCGGTCGATGTGCAGCTTCTTGACCACAAAGCGGTCAGAGCCGCTGCCGGCGCAGCCGATGTACTTGCCCAGCGGCAGGCCGGTGACGACAGCCCCGGGGGCCAGAGCGGTCAGCTCGTCAGCCAGAGCCTGTGCGGCTTCATCGGTGAGCAGCTCGGTCTGCGGCTGGCGCTGCAGCAGGATCTGTGCCTCGGTGTAGTTGGGCAGGATCAGGTTGGCCGACCGGCACAGCTGCCGGATGCGGCTGATGAGTTCCGGGGTCACGGTGGCATAGGCCTTGCCGTTGTCGCCCATCACGGGGTCCACCACCTTGTGGGCCGACGGCCACAGAGCAAAGGCTTTTTCGGCCAGTGCTACCTGCGCTTCGCCGCCCAGGTAGCCGGTATAAATGCAGTCAAAATCCAGGCCCAGTGCATGATAATGCTCCAGAGCGGCCTCGCCGTAGGCACAGCCGTCCAGACGGGCCGGGGTGCCCAGCCCGCCGGTATGGGTGGAAAGCACCACCGTGGGCAGAGCCACAGGCTGCAGCCCCATGACCGACAGCACCGGCAGGATCACCGCCAGACTGCAGCGGCCCACGCCGGACAGATCATGGATGCAGAGGATCTTTTTGGGTTCAACAGGTTTTATCAAATAAGGAACCTCCTTACTTTGTACGGGTCCAATGCAGGCAGAATACCGCCAAAAGGCAGAACTGCCTAAAACACCATGCTACAGTATACCACAACTTTCTGCACAAAAAAAGCGTATAGTGGATTCTTTACAGGAAATACTACCGCCAAGGGCCCGCACAGCGGGCAGGGAAAGGAGTGTTTGCAATGAAACAGCAGGCAAATCAGGGAGCGTCCGGTATGCTGCTGGGCATGGCGGCCGGGGCGGCTCTGGGGGCCGTGGGCGTAATGGCGGCCACCCAGAACCAGCGGCAGCTGCGCCGTACCACCCGCAAGGTGATGAAGGGCGCAGAGAACGCTGTGCTGCAGCTGGACCGCATGGTCGGCGACTTTGTGGAAAAGCACATGGACAGCTGAACCAAAAACAACGCCGTTCCCACTGCGGGAACGGCGTTGTGCATATGCGGGGAAGCCTTACTTATTCCAGATGCACATCCGGGCAGAGGTGTTGATCTCGCCCAGCAGGCTCAGGTCCATCTGGATGTTGCAGGTCACGGTGAGGGCCTTGTTCACATCGCTGCCGGTCAGCACCGAGGCGGGCAGGTTCTTGATGGTGAGCACCGCCGTGGCCTTGTTGAAATCACCGGTCAGGGTGCCGTCGTAGGTCACATCGCCGATGGTCAGGCCGGACAGATAGCCGGTGACACCCAGCTTGGATACCTGCATGACCGGCAGGGTCAGGGTGAAAGTGCCGTTGGCCTGCCGGGTGAGGGTGGCGGTGCGGTTGGAATCGATGCCGCTGTTGGCCATGGATTCCTTATCGGAGCGTTCTTTCCAGAATTTCACACCGACATTCTGGCTGCTGGCGGCACCGGCACTGACAGCCAGCACCAACAGCAGCACCAGCGAGATCAGCGCTGCGCCGGAGCGTTTGAATGTATTTTTCATAAAGATCAACCTTTCCTGGCCGCGCGTGTGCGGCCTGCTCTGGTGTCCTGTTGGGGCAGGATACAGGGTTTGTCAACGCTAAAATATCACGCCAGCGATAATATGTCAATCTGCTTCGTGAGTTTTTCACAAAAAAGTTTCACTTATGAAATTAAAAGTAGAAAAAATATCCGCTCCCCTGTGCGGGAAGCGGATATTGTAAAACCTCTCAGGCTCTTTGCGCCAGATCCCGTAATAGGGGAGGCAAGCCGCAGGTGACGGAGAGATTACAGTTCAAAATTGGGGTCGTCCTTCAGAACGTGGATCTCGCTCATATAGGGGCTCTGCTCAGGGTCAGTGAAGGGAGCTTCCTTCATATACTTGTTCAGCTGGATGGCGGTGCGTGCGGGGTCGGCAATGGTGCCTGCGCCGCCGATGCAGCCGCCCGGGCAGGCCATAACCTCAATAAACTGATAATCCGCGGTACCTGCTTTAATGCGTTCCAGCATCATCTTGGCAGATTTAAGCGTATGTACTACAGCAACCTTCACGGATACGCCAGCTACATCAATAACAGCCTCGCGTGTCTGCTCCATGCCGCGTACCTCATTATATTCAAGCTTCGGCAGCTCCTTGCCGGCAACAACCTCGGCCACAGTACGCAGAGCCGCTTCCATTACGCCACCGGTCGTACCGAAGATAACGGCAGCACCTGTACCGGTTCCCAGCGGAGAATCGAACTCTGCTTCCTCCAGTGCATTGAAATCAATACCTGCCTCGCGAATCATGCGTCCAAGCTCACGCGTGGTAATAACTACGTCTACATCACGATAACCGCTGGCGCACATTTCTTCGCGCGCAGCCTCTGCCTTTTTCGCGGTACAGGGCATTACAGATACACTGACAATTTTAGCCGGGTCAATGCCTGCGCGTTCCGCAAAGTAGGTTTTGGCAACAGCGCCGAACATCTGCTGCGGAGATTTGGCAGTAGACAGATGCGGCAGCAGCTCAGGATATTTCAGCTCAATCATATTTACCCAGCCAGGGCTGCAGGAGGTAATCATCGGCAGCACGCCGCCATTCTGCAGACGCTGCAGGAACTCATGGCCTTCCTCCATAATAGTCAGGTCGGCAGAGAAATTTGTATCAAAAACCTTATCAAAGCCTAAATGACGCAATGCCGCAACCATTTTGCCGGTAACAACCTGACCTGCCGGAATGCCCAGCTCCTCGCCTAGGGCAACACGCACGGACGGAGCTGTCTGTACTACAACGACCTTTTCAGGATTGTTGATTGCATCCCAAACCTTGTCTGTATCATCCTTTTCCACGATAGCACCTGTCGGGCAGACATCGGCGCACTGGCCGCAGTAGGTGCAGGCACTGTTGAGCAAATCATGCTCAAAGGCTGTAGATACCATGGTGTTGAAGCCACGGCCGGCAAAGCTGTAAACGCTCATACCCTGCACATCACGGCAGACACGAATGCAGCGTCCGCAGAGAATGCATTTTTCCTGGTCGCGTACCAGTGACGGATTGCTGTTATCAATAGTACGCGCTCTTGTTTCGCCACCCTCGAAGCGCAGCTTACGCACGCCCAAGTCAGCAGCGATTTTCTGCAGCTCGCAGTCACCGTTCTTCTGGCAGCACAGGCAGTCCTTCGGGTGATTGGTCAAAAGCAGCTCCAGCACTGTTTTGCGTGCTTCGCGTACCTTGGATGTATTAGTTTTTACTACCATACCTTCGCTTACAGGATATACGCAGGAAGCAACCAGAGTACGCGCACCGCTGGCCTCTACCATACACAGGCGGCAGGCACCCTCCGGACGCAGGTCCGGATGATAGCACAGTGTAGGAATATAAATACCTGCGTTGCGTGCAGCCTCCAGTACACTGGAGCCTGCCGGGGCCTGAATCTGTTTTCCATCAATTGTTAAATTAACCATCTGCATCATCAGTCCCCTCCTTATGCCTTGCTGATTGCCTTAAACGGACACGCCGTCATGCAGGCACCGCATTTAATGCATTTATTCTGATCAATAACATGTTTTGTTTTCGGTGAACCGCTGATAGCCTGTACCGGGCACTGACGTGCACACAGACCGCAGCCGCGGCAGGCATCACTGATTTCGTAATGCAGCATCTTTTCACAAACACCTGCGGGACAGCGCTTTTCTTTGATATGCGCTTCATACTCGTCTCTGAAGTATTTCAGGGTACTCAAAACAGGATTAGGAGCTGTCTGTCCCAAGCCGCACAAAGCTGTTTCCTTAATATTCTTGGCCAGGTTTTCCAGCAGCTCGATATCGCCCTCGCGTCCCTGTCCTTCCGTAATACGGGTAAGAATTTCCAGCATACGCTTCGTGCCTTCGCGGCAGGGAGTACATTTGCCGCAGGATTCCGATTGCGTAAAGTTCAGGAAAAACTTGGCAACGTCAACCATGCAGGTATCCTCATCCATAACAACCAGACCGCCGCTGCCCATCATAGCGCCGGCAGCAATCAGAGAATCATAATCTACAGGCAAATCCAGCATGCTTTCAGGCAAGCAGCCGCCGGACGGACCGCCGATCTGTACAGCCTTAAACTTTTTACCGTTGGTAATACCGCCGCCGATATCATAGATAATCTCGCGCATAGTAATACCCATCGGCACCTCTGCCAGACCGGTATTATTGATTTTGCCGGTCAACGCAAAAACCTTAGTGCCCTTGGATTTTTCGGTACCCAGCCGGCAATACCAGTCTGCACCGTTAACGATAATCTGCGCAACATTGGCAAAGGTTTCTACGTTGTTGATATTAGTCGGCTTGCCCCACAGGCCGCTGACCGCAGGGAATGGCGGACGCGGACGCGGCATGCCGCGCTTGCCTTCGATAGAAGCCATCAGGGCAGTTTCTTCGCCGCAAACAAAGGCACCGGCACCCTCTTTAATATGAATAGTAAAGCTGAAATCACTTTCAAAAATATGCTCGCCTAACAGGCCCATTTCTTCAGCCTGAGCAATGGCGGTACGCAAGCGTTTGATAGCCAGCGGATATTCGGCGCGTACATAGATATAGCCTTCATCCGCACCCATAGCATAACCGCAGATAGCCATACCTTCCAATACACGGTGCGGGTCACCCTCCAATACGCTGCGGTCCATAAATGCGCCCGGGTCGCCCTCGTCCGCATTACAGATAACATACTTTTTATCGCTCTCGGAGTTTTTGGCAAACTGCCATTTCATACCGGTCGGGAAGCCGCCGCCGCCACGACCGCGCAGGCCGGATTTTTTAACCTCGTCCACAACCTCCTGCGGAGTCATCTGCGTAACAGCCTTAGCCAATGCCTCATAACCGCCTACGGCGATATATTCTTCAATAGCTTCCGGGTTGATAGCGCCGCAGTTAGCCAATACCAGACGATGCTGCTTTTTGTAGAAGCCGATTTCCGAATAACGCGGAACCTGCTCCTGATTGATGGGTTCACGATAGAGCAGACGCTGTACGATGCGTCCTTTATATAAATGTTCTTCAACGATGGTTTTAACGTCCTCCGGCTTTACACCGCAATAGAAGGTGCCTTCCGGATAAACGATAACCAGCGGTCCGTGCTCGCAGAAGCCGTGGCAGCCTGTTTCGACAACCATAACTTCATCCTGCAGACCGAACTTTTGCAGCTCTCTGGCAAAAGTCAGCTGGATTTCCTTCGAGCCGTTAGCCTTACAGCCCGTACCGCCACACACTAAAACGTGAGCTCTTATATGCTGCATAATATTTTTCCTCCACCTGTTTTGTTTACAAGCTACGATACATCAGCTTCTCCAACAACTGTGTACCCTGCCTGCGGCTTATTCCTGATCCAGCCTGCCTACGACAAGCTCTTCCACAATATGACCGTTTACCACATGCTCTGCGATAATTTTGGGAACATCCTCCGGGGTTACCTTGCCATATGTAATGCGTGCTTCACCCGGACGCACTACGTCAACGAGCACCTCTTTTTCACACATACCGATGCAACCTGTCTGCTGTACCTGCACGTCGAATAAATGACGCTTGTTCAGCTCCTGCAGGATAGCGCTCATAACCTCGCGCGCACCGGCAGCAATGCCGCAGGTACCCATGCCGACAATAATTTTAGTACCGGAACTCTGACGCAGCTTGATATCTGCTTTCAGCTTATCTCTCAAAGCGTGTAAATCCGCTAAGCTCTTCATTCGTTTATACCTCCTTACCCTGCACCTGTGCCAGCTGCTCCTTTAAATAAGCTCCCAGCCAGGCATATATTTCAGGATTGGCAAAGTCACACGCTTCGCCTAATATTTCTCTGACCTCCTGCGTTCTGAACACCAGCGAGCCGTTAACGCCGTTATAGGCAAATTTCAGCTCCAGCTGCGGCGCCCCCGCCAACAGTACCTGCACGCTGCTCACAATATCTCCCAGCGGCGGTCTGTCAATATTATCTGCCGCAAAATATGCAGTCAGCTCGGTTCCCTTTCCTGGCGTAGATTGCAGCTCCAGATGTCCGCCGCATTGCTGCGTAACCATATCGATAAAGGGAATTCCCATGCCTACCTTTCTGGTAGTACGGCTGGTAACAAAGGGGTCACGCACCCGCTGCAGCATTTCGCTGTCCATGCCCTTGCCGTCATCGCGGACGCTGAAAACAAAGTACCCCTGTTCATTTTCGCTGATAGTCAGCCAGATGTGACGGGCACCGGCAGCCACAGAATTTTGGGCTATATCCAAGATGTGTAATGCCAGCTCCCGCATTTTATTTATACCTTGCCAAGATACCTGCCAGCTTGTCGGTGGTCAGGCGTCCATGCGTATCATCGTTAATCTGCATAACCGGTGCCAAGCCGCAGGCACCGATGCAGGCTACAGTTTCCAGAGTAAAACGCAGGTCATCGGTCGTATGTCCGGCCTTAATGCCCAGCTGCTTTTCCAAAGCCTGCAGAATTGTTTTGCCGCCGCGCACATGGCAGGCAGTTCCCTGGCAGACACGGATAACGTTGCGTCCGCGCGGATTAAGATGGAACAATGAATAAAAGGTTACAACGCCGTAAATTTCAGAAATAGGCGTACCTGTTTTATCGGCAATATACTCCAGTACATCCTTAGGCAAATAGTTGTACAGGTTCTGCACTTCCTGCAGAATAGGAATCAGCGGTCCCTTAACATCTGCGTATTTTTCCAGAATAGCGTCAATACGCTGCTTTTCCGGATTTTCGCCGCCGCAGCAGCTACATTTACGCTCAAGACGGTTTTCACTATTGTTCATACTACCCCTCCTCTAAAGGATTTTTTGTAAACTTACCAACTCAGTATACCATTTTGCAAGCAAATACACAATACTATTTATGTTATTTTTGCTATATAGTGTACTCTATTTGCGCTATTCTTTACAAAAATCTGAAAATTGTCCCGCCAGGACATTACGCATCCCTTTGCCTGCCAGCGCCAATTTCAGCTCTGCTACCGTTAATTCCTCCACCTGGAGTAAATTTTTCGGTCCCTGTACAAAATCATAAATATTATGTGCATCGGAATTCGTAATAAACGGCAGATAGCCTGCCAAACGCTGCAGCTTCGACTGCAGCTTACGCTGCCAGCCTGCTGCAGAAATTTCGGCAGCAGCAAAGCCGAAGTCCGGCTCAATAAAGCCCAGCTGTCCCAAAATGCTGTAGGAAGGACGGTCGATATGAGCGGCAATCGTAAGGCCGCCCAAGGCTGCAACCTGCTGCACAACCTGCGCCGCAGTCAGCGACAGCGGTGCATGCAGCAGACGCTGCTCCTCGCGCACAAACTCGTCATCGGCATCTACTACATACTGAGCACCGAAACGTTCGACATCATTCAGCATACCGTTCATGTGTTCATCAACCAGCAGCTGCCATCTCTGCAGCTGCTCCAGCGTATCAAACAGCGCCACAATATGCGCCTCTTCACTGCTTTCCACTTCCATACCGGGAAACACCTTCACGCCGTAGCGCTGCGCTGCCTCCAGCGCAGCCGGCACGTTGGCACCGGCGTTATGATCGGTAATAGCAACCGCGCCAATGCCATACTCGGCGGCACGCATCACAATATGATGCGGAGTCATTTCTACCTCGGCACAGGGCGAAAGCAGCGTATGTACATGTAAATCCGCCAGAACTGTCTGCATTGCTTAGTCCTTCTTGCCAACACCCAATTCATACAGCTTACCGATAACCTCAAAAGCAGGATCCTCGGTTGCTGCAACAACAACATCATTCAGATTTGCCTTATGCAGCGTATCCTCCGCAACCGGACCGTCGCCTGCTACAATAACTGCCGCAAAGCCAATCAGCGAAGCAACGGCAGCAACATTCTGATGTCCCTGCATCGTTACCCAAACCATACCGGGCTGGCCCTGGCCCATTGCATTACTCAGTAAATCGGAAGCATAACCGCCTTCTACCTCTGCATATAAAGCGTCCTCGCTTACATCCTTAGTCAGAAGCTTCAAATCGAGCTTCTCAATCATTTCTTTAACCTTCATCGTTGTCTGCCTCCGTTTTATTTATTTCTGCCGGCTCGTGATAAATAGGTATCTGCTTAGCCAGCTCCAGCATGCCCTGTGACAATTTATGTACACTGGCACGCAATTTAAAAATACAATCTATTTCATGCGCCTTGCCCTGCACGATATCCTCCGCCAGTCCCTGACAGCTGGGGGCACCGCAGGCACCGCAGTCCAGTCCCGGCAATGAGCAGAGCACCTCTTCCATGCGCTCGAACTTTTTCATCGCTTCCATGATATCATCATCAAGCTGCATCATCGGACGCGCCACCAGCTTCTTGCGGTAAGCCTCCGAATGCGGGAAATTCTCCAGCACCATCGTGCGCGCCATGGCCTCACGCCTGTCCGCCGGCTCCTGCTCCCGCAGGCCTGCGATACGCCTGCGCAAATTGCATTCGGCCACGAACTTGTTTTCTGCTGCCAAAAGACCGCCTAGGCAACCTCCTTTGCAGGCACTGCATTCCACATAATCAAGCTGCGGCATTTTATTCATAGAAACCTGCTCCAGCAGGTCATACACATTATCAATGCCGTGAATTGCCAAACCATTGGTAATACCTGCGCTTTCAATTTCACCGCCGTAGGTTCCCCAGGCCATGCCGTAGGAGGAACCGGTGCGCACATTCAGCTCATGCGTGCCGCCAAGATTCTTCAGCAGCAGTCCGTAAATCTCCGACAGGCTGAAGCTGCCGGTAAGCTCTGTATGATGCACATCTACTGACTGGCGGATATTAGTTTCCTTGGAAGGACAGGGCGAGATAAACCATACGCCTATCAGCTCCTTCGGCAGCTGCTTGCGCGCCGCTGCTTCACGCTTTACGTAAATCGCGGCAGCTTCTGCCGGCGGCAGCACAGGCACCACCTGCTTAATCAGCTCGGGGAACTTTACCTGAATCAGGCGCATAACTGCGGGACAGGTAGATGAAATCAACGGCTTGCGTCCGTTGCTGTTCTTTTTTACATATTCTTCTATTTCCAGGGCGATATACTCCGAAGCCAGTGAAACATCAAAAATTTCATCAAAGCCTATATTATGCAGACCCTGCCAGATGCTTTCCAGCGGAATATTATCCGGGAACTGCGCATACAATGAAGGCGCAGGCAGCACAATATTATAAGCATAATCTGCCAATCCATCCAGCGTGTCGGTTTTTACGTTAAAGGCATGATAGGGACAGCCTGCAGCACAGGCACCGCAGTCAATGCAGCGGTCTCCCAAAATCTCCGCCTTGCCGTTGCGTACGCGGATGGCCTCTGTCGGACACAGCTTGACGCAGGATACGCAGCCCTGACATTTATTCCGCTGCAATTCCACCGAATGGAAATATGTTGTTGGTTGAGGAGCCATTGCGTATCACCTCGTTTCCTAAAATCTCTTATAAATCCTCGCTCTGGTGCTTGAACTGCATCGTGATGCAGGTTCCTTCACCCACCTTGGACTGAATATCAAACTTATCGGAGCACTTTACCATATTAGGCAGGCCCATGCCGGCGCCAAAGCCCATCTGACGCACATAATCAGGCGCAGTAGACCAGCCCTCCTGCAAGGCCTTGTTGATATCAGGGATGCCGGGTCCGTGGTCGGTTACCGTAATCACCGTAGCATCCGGGAAAACCTCGGCCGCTACATTGCCGCCGCCGGCGTGAATGATAACATTCATCTCCGCCTCATAGGTGCCGATAGCAATACGGCGCACAATATCTGCCGGAATTCCCAGACGCTGCAGCATTTTTTTTATTTTAGAAGAAGCTTCGCCTGCGCGTTCAAAATCTCCGCCAACGCAGTCAAAGGCTAATTTTACTGATTTACTGTCTGTCATTTTGCTTACTCCTTTTTGCTGCAGCCACGGATACCTGCTCCGTAAAGAATGCCGCAGGCTTCAAATAAGGTATAATCGGTAGCCAGAACCGGCAGATTATTTTCCGCCGCCGCTGCCACAATATCAGCATCAGGCACCTTTCCACGCACAAATACCAGCGCGCTCAGCTCCGTCATATCGGCGGTGCGCACTACCTGCATATTAGTCAGTCCCGTGCACAGCAAGGTGTTGCGTTTGGTAAAGGCCAGAACATCGCTCATCATGTCACTGCCGCAGCAGGACTCAATTTGGCGGTGCATCAGCTCGCTGCCGGTCAGAACCTTGGCCTGCAGCAGCTTTTGTACATTATACAAATCCATACACATAGCCCCTTCCTCCATTTATTACAGCTTTATCTAAGCAAAATATCTGTTTTTTGCCAGACTTGATTACATTTATTGTACACTTTAATACGCAAGATGTAAATAAATAGTATAGCATAACTACGCAAAAAAGAAGACCGGCCCACAGGACCGGCCTTCAAACTTTATTTAGTGCTAACACGCTTTACTCTGCAATGCCGGCCAAAGCCTGCTGCAAATCTGCCAGCAAATCTTCCTTATCCTCCAAACCGCAGGACAGGCGCACCAAGCCTGCAGGAATACCGGCCTCTGCCAGCTGCTCATCCGTCATCTGACGATGCGTTGTAGTTGCCGGATTCAGGCAGCAGGTACGCGCGTCGGCAACATGTGTTTCGATTGCTGCAAGCTGCAAGCGCTTCATAAAGGCTTCCGCTGCCTTGCGTCCTCCCTTCAGGTTGAAGGAAACTACGCCACAGCCGCCGTTGCCAAGATATTTTTGCGCAAGAGCATAATATTTATTGGACTTCAGTCCGGGGTAATTGACATATTCAACCTGCGGCTGCTGCTCCAAAATTTCCGCTATAGCCTGAGCGTTTTCTACATGGCGCGGCATACGCACATGCAGGGATTCCAAACCAAGATTCAGAATGAACGCGCTTTGCGGCGACTGCATAGCGCCGAAATCACGCATCAGCTGCGCCGTAGCCTTGGTAATAAAAGCACCCTCCTTGCCAAACTTTTCGGCGTAGGTAATTCCGTGATAGGATTCATCCGGTGCGCACAGACCGGGGAACTTGTCGGCATGCGCCAACCAGTCGAACTTGCCGCCGTCGATAATCGCACCGCCCAGGCAGGCAGCATGACCATCCATATACTTAGTAGTAGAATGCGTTACAATGTCTGCGCCCCATTCCAGCGGGCGGCAGTTAATCGGTGTCGGGAAGGTGTTATCCACGATCAGAGGCACACCATGACGATGCGCAGCGTTGGCAAATTTTTCAATATCCAGCACCGTCAATGCAGGGTTAGCAATAATTTCGCCAAACACAGCCTTAGTGTTCTCCTGAAAAGCAGCGTCCAGCTCCTCGTCCGTAGCATCGGGAGAAACAAAGGTCGCTGTTACGCCCATCTTCGCCAGCGTTACGTCAATCAGATTGTAGCTGCCTCCATAAATCGAATAAGAAGCAACAATATGACTGCCCGCCTCGCAGATGTTGAACAGGGCAAAGAAGTTAGCTGCCTGTCCGGAGGAAGTGAGCATCGCTGCAGCGCCGCCCTCCAGCTCTGCAATCTTAGCTGCTACGAAATCGCAAGTAGGGTTTTGCAGGCGGGAGTAAAAATAGCCTGTAGCCTCCAGGTCGAAAAGCTTGCCCATCGCCTCGCTTGTATCGTACTTAAAGGTTGTGGACTGGATAATAGGAATCTGACGCGGTTCACCGTTACCCGGTTTGTAACCGCCTACTAAGCATTTTGTATTAATCTTGAATTTACTCATTTTCTATCGCTCCTTTAACAATTTATCATTATATTATTGGTTGGCAGGAATTGCTGCACCCATGCGCTGCAGCTGCAAAAGAATTTTGTTATATTCGCCCAAAGCCTTATCCAGCTTGTTACCGCTCGCCGGTGCCAGTTCGTGCAAATCATACGGCGTATCCTGATAAACGATGTTCAGCCAGTTCATATAGAACAGATGCGCGTAGCTGCGCCATTTAAACACAGGCTCCTGCGTTGTATCGCCATCGGGGAAGTAGAATTCCGGCAAATCAATCGGCAAATTCTTTTTCTTATCGCGGAAATATTCATTAGCCAAAGTATAGCGATCATACTCAAAATGACCTAAAACGAAAATGCGGCGCAAATCTTTGGTAGCGCAGATATTGATACCGTTTTCTACCGAACGGGACAGTACCTGCAGAGCCTTGCAGGCATCAATCGCATCATCATCAACCGCGGTATGACGTGACTGCGGAATAAAGTATCTGTCGTCAAAGCCACGCAGCAGCGGATGATTTTTCACCGTCAGACCGTAAGGGAAGATGCCAAACATCTTCGCCGGCAAAATCGTTTTGTTTACACCGTAATAATGGTACAAGGCAGCCTGCGCGCCCCAACAAAGTGTCATCGTAGAATAACAGTGATATTCCGCCCAATCAAGATAAGCTTCGATTTCCTTCCAGTAATCTACTGCCTCAAAGGGAATAGTTTCTACCGGTGCGCCCGTCATTAAGAACGCATCGTAATAGCGGTCCTTGATATCATCAAACTCTAGATAAGCACGGTCAAGATACGAATTATCGGTATGCGTAGTTTCACGGCTCACAGTGCGGCAGAAATCAACCTCTATCTGCAGCGGAGAATTGCCCAAAAGACGCAGCAGCTGAATTTCCGTCGGCTTCTTCAGCGGCATCAGGTTCAGCACGCACACCTTCAGCGGACGAATGCGCTGCGTTGTCGCGCGTTGCTCTGTCATGGTAAAAATTCCTTCCTCCTGCAGTTGGCAGATAGCGGATAAATGGTCATTGATTTTAATCGGCATTGTTTGTTCCTCCTACATTTCCTAACTTAGATTATTGAACTTGCTACAGGAGGATGAGCAATAAAAAAGCTTCCGTTCCTGTAAAAATACAGGGACGAAAGCGTTGCTTCGTGATACCACCCTAATTCATCCATATGTCACCACACGGACCTCATCAAGTACGCAGGGATTGTTTACCCTTTAATACTCCAGCACTGTAACGGGTGCACCCGGACGGCCTAAATGCAAGCATCTCAGCCCATCGGCTCCAAGACCATCTTCAATATCACCACCTGCTCCCTCTTGCACCGTCACGAAGGCTCTCTTTGCCAGGCTCGTACATTTACTCTTCTCTTCATCGCCCATTATTAAGTTATGTACATGATAATACAGTCATTCTTTGTAATTGTCAACAAAAATTGCAGTTTTCTCGTAAGAAAAGGAGATACGCTAATTTTTGTAAAGCAGGTTACAGAAATTTGGGTAAAATTGGTAATACCTATGGTATCCTAAACTTCCGGATGCTATGTGTACTGCTTTTTTGTTCAGTACCTTATGTTGTATTTTGCTGGAGCAAATATTATAATTAACGAAGAAGCATTATACAAAATCGAACCATTGCGTTAAAAGGAGTGACCACGATTATGGAAACGCCAGTATGGGTAGTTACCAACGTACAACCGCAAAAAGATTATACGCTGATCTTAACCTTTGCCAGCGGAGAAAAGAAGCTTTTTGATGCTCGCCCACTTCTTGCCAAAGCAATCTACAAGCCATTGAATAATCTCAGTTTTTTCCTGACAGCTAAGGCTGATTGTGGTTCCGTAGCCTGGAGCGATGAAATTGATATTGCAACGGAATATTTATACGAGTGCAGCCTTCCTTTGCATGTTATTTAAGCTGCTACTTAAAATTTCTCATGTAAGAGATGAGTTAAACGCAAATTGGATTTTGTTATCTGCCGGTGACGGCTATTTTAAAATCGAACCATTACGTTAACAATTATTAGAGGTGAAAATTATGCTTAGACCAACCGCTATCAGCGTAACTGTACAAAAGGATTATACTCTAAAAGTTATTTTCAATAATGGTGAAACTAAAATATTCGACGTAAAGCCTTATATCAAAGGTTCATGGTATAGCAGGCTCAAGGATTTTTCTTATTTTTCTTTAGCAAAGGCAGACGGATTTACTGTCATATGGCCTGAAGGTCAGGATATTTGTCCTGACGAGCTTTATTACAATAGCGTGCCAATATAGCTTCAACCAATACAGTAAAAAGCACTGGCATCTGCCGTACCATCACAAGGAGGAACTTACAACTATGGATAATTTCAGCAAGCAAATTTATGAAGCTGGCATTGACGACGACAGAGCAGAAGGCAAAGCTAAATACATTAAAAATCTTACGTCTACACTGAATGTCTCCATTGACCAAGCCATGGATAATTTAAAAACTCCACCCGAAGAACGTCAATACTTTAAAAGGATCTGTTAGCTAAGGAGCTGTAGGCTCTTGCTACCAAAAAAGCACCTGCCATCCGGCAAGCGCTTTTTCTGTTTCACTATTTTCTGCAATTGATGCTTACACTACGGTATTAGATTTTTTTCAAAGTAAAAAGTTATTATAGGTAGATTGCAAGTGCAAGTTGAACAAAATTTATCAAGCAACTATATCAGTGG
>ENA-OROE01001221-OROE01001221.1-human-gut-metagenome-genome-assembly--contig:-NODE-1221-length-18110-cov-14.392689_pt1 | contig 18110 bp, 16 predicted proteins | sample MGYA00242126_ERZ509044 | MGnify/ENA primary metagenome ERZ509044 (study PRJEB26280, sample SAMEA2338716) | human gut metagenome | biome: human gut; feature: human-associated habitat; material: faeces... | reverse complement strand
ACCGCCGCCAATTCCGTTTCCCTGATTGGATGAGTTGTATGGCGGTAATCTGTCGGTATTGGGAGTGTTGTCAGAAGTATGTTGTGTGTCTGATGATTCCGGTGTTTCGTTATTGGTTTTAGTTGTTTTTACAATTGAATCTGATGATGTTTTTTTATGTCTTGCGGTTATTATGCCACAGATTACTAAAATGATTATAACGCAGTATATGAATATAATGCGCATTTGTTTATTAGAAAAAAGAGACATACTGATACCTCGGATAATGCTTAGTATCAATATATCTCTTTACATTTTAAAAAATTACTGCTTTTTTCATTAGTTAGCAGAAGAACTGCTTTCTGTTGCAGATGTATCTTTAACAAGACCATTAGGATGAAGTGAAACATTTAATTCACTTGTGCTTTCATCGTAATCATCGCCAAGAATCTGCTTAACGAGAGTCTGGCAGTATGAAAGGCTGAAATCAGAGCAGCCGGAATCATTGCGGATTGCGTTGCCTGATGCAAGTGATTCTGTGTAATCACTTAATTTATATGTAGTGATTGCTTTCTTGCCAAAAAGCTTCTGTGTAATAACAGGTGTAAGATTATAATTCTTAACATAACAGCCAGTTTCATCTTTAACAAGTGTCATCTTAGCCATACCGCCTATCATACGAGGCTTCTGGTCCTGATTAGAAACGAAGTTACCAAGTGAATAGTATACAAGCATTTCATGTCCCTTAGTATCAGATACTACCTCGACAGGCTCAAGGACATGAGGATGTGTACCGATAACAACATCAACACCAAGGCTTAAGAAAAGCTGTGTCCAGTAATTCTGGTTAGAATCTGGTGTGTAGACATATTCAGTACCCCAGTGTGGAAGTACAATAACCATATCAGCAAGCTGTTTAGCCTTAGTTACATCTGCTGTAATCTTATCCTTATCAAGCATGTTTACGATATAAGGTTTGGAATCAGGAATAGGAATTCCATTAGTTCCGTATGTGTAGTTAAGGAATGCTATCTTGAAGCCTTCTTTTTCATAAACATATATATTCTCATAGTCTTCCTCTGTTTCGTTGATACCAAGAACAGTAGTATCAGGATGATAAGTCTTCCAGAATGAAAGGCAGTTCTCAACACCCTTAAGCCCCTTGTCTAATGTGTGGTTGGTAGCATGAAGGATAATATTGAATCCTGCTTTAACTTCTGCATCACCAAGTGCCCATGGTGAGTTAAATGTTGGATATCCTGTGTAAGCAAAATCAGAACCGCCGAGGATTGTTTCCTGATTGACGATTTTTATGTCTGCAGAGCTTATATCCTTAGCTATGTTAGTGTAGAGGTGGTCGAAGTTGTAAGTTCCATCATCCATAAGACCACTTTTTACAACACCTTCATGCATAAGCATATCACCAATCATCATAAGGTCGACTTCGATAGTCGGAACCTTGGTTGTAGTTTCTTCCTCTGTTGTGGGTTCAGCAGTAGTCTCATTATTCTGGTTATCGGCAATAGAAGGATTATTTTCTTTTTTGTGACTGCCAATAACAGCGAATACGATACTTATAGTTACAACAAAGAGTATAGCAGCAATGATAGCAATGAGTTTTACATTAAGTTCAGAGCGTCTGCGTCTCTTAAGAGGTACATTTGTTTTCTTAGCCATAATTTATCTCCCTTAAAATTATTAATATATGTCTTAAAAAGACAAAATATGCATAACTATGGTACATTAAGAAACAAAATTTTTCAAGAAAAATATTAGTATTCTACACAAAGAGATTAAAATGTAGTATATTTATAAAAGTTGGCAATAAGCCACAATAAGAAATATATAATTATAACGGAGGTTTCTTATGAGCAGATACACTAAGGACGATATATTCAGAATGGTTGAAGAAGAGGATGTAGAGTTTATACGTCTTCAGTTTACAGATATTTTTGGAACACTTAAGAATATTGCAATTACTTCAAGCCAGCTTGAGAAGGCACTTGATAACAAATGCATGTTTGACGGTTCTTCTGTTGAAGGCTTTGTAAGAATTGAAGAGTCAGATATGTATCTGTATCCTGACTACGATACATTTGAAATATTCCCATGGAGACCACAGCAGGGAAAGGTTGCAAGACTTATCTGTGATGTGCATACACCAGATGGCAAGCCTTTTGAGGGCGACCCAAGATGGATACTTAAGAAAACTATTAAAGAAGCGAATGAAATGGGATACCGCTTTGATGTCGGTCCTGAATGTGAATTCTTCTTATTCCAGACTGATGAAAACGGTAGACCAACAACTAAGACTAATGATGAAGCTGGTTACTTTGACCTTGACCCAGTAGATATGGGTACTGATGCAAGAAGAGATATTTGTTTAACTCTTGAACAGATGGGTTTTGAAATCGAAGCTTCTCACCACGAAGTTGCTGAAGGTCAGCATGAAATCGACTTCAAGTATGCTGATGCTTTAACTACTGCTGATAATGTAGTTACTTTCAGATTAGCAGTTAAGACTATTGCTAAGAAGTATGGTTTACATGCTACATTTATTCCAAAGCCAATCTTTGGTATCAACGGTTCAGGTATGCACACTAACATGTCTTTATTCAAAGACGGTAAGAACGCATTCTTCGACCCAGCTGGCGAATTACAGCTTTCTGACAAAGCTTACAGCTTCATCGCTGGTGTATTAAAGCATGTTGCTGGTATTACAGCTGTTACTAACCCACTTGTAAACTCTTACAAGAGACTTGTACCTGGTTACGAAGCTCCTTGTTACATAGCTTGGTCAGCATCTAACAGAACTGATATTATCAGAATCCCTGCTTCAAGAGGCGCTGGTACAAGAGTTGAATTAAGAAATCCAGACCCATCAGCTAATCCATATCTTGTACTTGCAACCTGCCTTGCGGCTGGTCTTGATGGAATTAAGAATAAACTTGAGGTTCCAGCAAGTGTTGACTGTAATATATTTGAGATGACAGATGAAGAAAGAAAGCATGCGGCTATAGAGGTGCTTCCTGAAAGTCTTTATGATGCTGTCAGATATCTTAATGAGGATAAGTTCATATGTGATGTATTAGGAGAACATATTACATCTAAGTACACAGAGGCCAAGTTAAGAGAATGGAACGATTACAAGACACAGGTTACCCAGTGGGAACTTGATGAATACCTTTACAAATTTTAAAAACTGACTGTGATAAGAGGTTAGAATATGTCTACATTAATAGTTGCGTTTCCGAAAATAGAGGAGGCCAAGGCGGTTCGCAGTCTTTTAGTAAGAAGAGGTTATGATGTGGCAGTTCCCTGTACAAGCGGTGCTCAGGCTATCAATCAGGCAGATAATCTGTCAGACGGAATTATAATATGTGGTTATAAGCTGTCTGATAATATGTTGTATTCAGAACTATACGAATACAAGCCAAAGAGTTTTGAAATACTGCTTGTCGCGTCGCAGAATTTGTGGGAGGAATGTCACGACAGCAATGTTGTATGCGTTGCCATGCCGATTAAAGTTAATGATTTATTATCTACAATTGAGATTATGCAGCAATCGCAGATTCGCCGCAGAAGAAAAGCTAGAACCACGCCAAGGCAGAGAAGCCCTGAGGAACAAAAGATAATAGATACTGCAAAGCATATGCTTATGGAAAAGAATAATATGACTGAGCAGGAAGCATTCCGTTATATACAAAAATGCAGTATGGACAGCGGTAATACTATGGTAGAATCGGCGACTATGGTTATGAGTATATTTACGGATGCGTAACACTAAAGATGGGTATTAAAGAAAGATATAGATGTAACAGATTGGTATTATTAATGAAAGATACTGATATATAATTTTATAGTAAGGTGATTGGAGGATATATGGTATTTACAAAAATGCACGGAGCAGGCAATGATTATGTATATGTTGACTGCACTAAAGAAGAATTAGATAATCCAAGTGAGGTTGCAATTAAGGTAAGTGACAGACATACAGGAATAGGCTCGGACGGACTTATCCTTATAAAGTCATCAGATAAGGCTGATTTCTTTATGGAAATGTACAATGCTGACGGCTCACAGGGAAAGATGTGCGGCAATGGCATACGTTGTGTCGGAAAGTATGTATATGATAATGGTCTTACAGATAAGACAACAGTAAATATTGATACACTTGCTGGTATAAAGATACTCGAATTAAATATAGGTACAGACGGAAAGGTCGCAACAGCAAAGGTTAATATGGGATGTCCGGTTCTTGAAGCCGCAGATATTCCGATGGATATAAGTGCATTAAAGGATTATAAAGCTGTATACAAGGATATACTTTCTAACGCAAAGGATACAGGACTTAGCAAAGTTGCAGTAAAGGCACTTAGTGAAGTAACCAACGCCGTTGTAGCAGAAAAGATAGAAGTTAATGGCGGTATATATGAGATAACAGGCGTATCAATGGGTAATCCACACGGAATAGTGTATCTTGATAAAGATATTGATATAAAGAAGTTTGCAATTGAACAAATCGGACCTCATTTTGAAAGCCATATGGCATTTCCAGAAAGAGTTAATACTGAATTCATTCAGGTAGTTGATAGAAAAAATCTTAATATGAGAGTATGGGAGAGAGGCTCAGGGGAAACTCTTGCATGTGGTACTGGTGCTTGTGCAAGCCTTGTGGCGACAGTGCTTAATGGAATGTGTGATATTGATGCAACACTTCATCTTCTTGGCGGAGACCTTAATATAAGCTGGGATACAGAGTCAGGAAATGTGTATATGGAAGGTCCTGCAACAACAGTATTTACAGGTACAATAGAAATTTAGCAGATATTTAAGGAAGTGAGGAAAAGTATATGGATATGAAGGATTTTTTAAATGTTCTAGCTTCTAAAGAGCCGGTTCCTGGAGGAGGGGGAGCCTGCGGATATGTGGCAGCAGTAGGAATGGCATTGGGCAATATGGTGCTTTCTTTGACAACAGGAAAGAAAAAATATGCAGAATATCAGGAAGAAATAGAAGAACTTATTGTTAAAGCTGGGGACATTACTAACAGATTGTATGAGTGTATGGATAAGGATGCCAAGGCATTTAAGCCGTTATCAGAAGCTTACGGACTTCCTAAGGATACAGAAGAACAGTTAGAGCACCGTAATAAGGTTATGGAAAATGCTTTGCTTATTGCAAGTGAAGCTCCTCTTTCTATGATGGAGCTTATAGTTGAGGCAATAAAGCTTATTGACAGAATATCGGTTATTGGAAGCAGACTTGCAATCAGTGATGCAGGTGTTGGTGTACAGATGTGCAAGGCGGCTCTTAACGGAGCTTCATTAAATGTGTATATCAATACAAAGCTTATGAAAAATATTGATGTTGCAGAGGATATGAATACTAAAGCTGACGAGCTTGTAATTACAGGCAATGAACTTGCTGATAAAATATATGACAGGGTTATGGATTGCGTACATCCATAATAATCACAAGATATTGGCATTGTAGTTATATAAAAATACCAGGATAACAATATATACAGTCAGAATAATGGAGGTATTATCTAATGGAAATATTAAAAGGACTGCCAGTTGCTAATTCTATTAATGAGCAGCTTATAGAAGATATTAAGAATATAGATGGGGAACTTCCACATCTTGCAATAATAAGAGTTGGTGAAAGACCGGATGACTGTTCATATGAACGTGGAGCAGTAAAGAAAATGGATAAAGTAGGCGTAAGATGTACAACATATACATTTGCGGCAGATATATCTAATGATGAATTTCAGAAGGAATTCGACCAGATTAACAATAATCCCGACATAGATGGAATCCTTCTCTTAAGACCATTGCCAAAGCATATTGATGAGAAGGCTGTCGAGAACAGAATAGACCCAAGAAAAGACCTTGATGGAATATCACCGGTTAATCTTGCTAAGGTATATGCAGGAGATGAAACAGGATATGCACCTTGTACAGCGGAGGCTGTTATAGAGATGTTAGATTATGCAGGTGTAGATATTAAAGGCAAGAGAGTTACAGTAGTTGGAAGAAGCCTTGTTATTGGTAAACCTGTGGCTATGCTTCTTATGAAAAGAAATGCAACAGTTACAGTTGTACATACAAAGACAGTCGATATGGCGGCGACCTGTAAGCATGCGGAGATACTTGTTGCAGCGGCAGGCTCAGCAAAGATGATAAAGCCTGAATATGTTGCAGATGGTGCTGTTGTTATTGATGTTGGAATAAATGTTGATGAGGAAGGAAAGCTCTGCGGAGATGTGGATTTTGAAGCAATAGGGAATATTGCCTCAATCGCAACTCCAGTACCGGGTGGTGTTGGCTCAGTTACAACATCTGTACTTGCCAAGCATTTAGTGAAAGCTGCACATATGAGATAATGCTTATTAAGCTTTAGTTATACATTAACATACACTAGCAGATAGTTAATATTTATTAAGGTATTAATGAACTTATAGGATAAAAGACTTATAGGACAAAATGTGTTGATAGAAACCGCCGCCAGCCTTTAATTTCAATGGCTGACAGCGGTTTAATCTTTATATTAATGTGTCTGTAAAAATGTTATAACAAGTTCTACAATAAATACTGATGCACAGCTTAACATTGCAACCTGAAAAAGGCTTTTTCCAATCCACGCAAGCACGATGGCTATTACAAAAGCGATAGCCGCTGATATTATACTGGAGGTTGCAGATAATATCGCTGGAAAAGTCATAATAGCAAGTGTTACATAAGGCACATAGTAAAGAAATGATTTAACTGTGATATTTTTAATCTCTTTTCGTATCAGTGTAAGAGGGAGAACTCTTACAAGATATGTTACAAGAGCCATAATTAATATGTATATGTATGTATTATGTGTAGGCATAAATAATCTCCCAATTCTATATAGGTAATATGTTTCTTAAGTATTATTAGTAGCATTAGTGTTATCAGCATTGCCAGCATTATCAGCACTTCTGGCATTCTCTTCCTTTACAGGAAAAAGAATTGCTGCCACAAGTGAGATGATAACTGTTAATATAATAATTCGAGTTCCAGAGGAAATGCTGCTTATAACAGGGGCATAGCTGAATATACAGCTTATAATCATTGATATTGCTACAACGCCTGCAATTATGTGATTTTTCCTTGCCGGAGGAATTATTATTGCAATGAACATTCCGTATAATCCGACACTTAAAGCACTTACAATATTAGCTGGAAGTATATTTCCAAACAGCACGCCGAAGTATGTTCCAAGAACCCACGCGGGTGAGGCTACAAGAACCATTCCGTACATATATGCGGGGTTGAGTTTTTCAGGAACAGATACTGTCAGTCCGAATATCTCATCAGTAACGAACAATCCCATAATAAGTCTGTGAAAAAATGGCATTTTATTATCTAATTTCTGGCTTAAGGCACACGACATAAGAAAATATCGTGCATTAATTATAAGTTCCATAACAGCAATCTCTGTATATGCAGCAAGTGCCGCAATAAGTGTAAAGCCGGCAAACTCACCAGCAGAAGCGTGGCATGTTATGCTTGCAAGGGCAGCCTGTAAGGCGGTCAGTCCTGCATTCTTAGCGGCAATTCCCAATGTAAAAGAAACAGCAAGGTAGCCAAGTGCTATAGGCATACCGTTGTGAATTCCTTTTTTTAACCAATAAGAGGTTGAATTATTCATATATTCTCCAATCTTGCAAAATAATATAAAAATTGCAATAGACATTAAAGCTTATGCAAACCATTATGATACAACAAATGCTATATTTTTACAATGTTTTCATCTGGTGCAATGTCAAAAGTTTAACAAATATACAAAAATGGATATGCTATTTTAGCAAAAGTATTTGAAAATCGACTTACACTTGTGCATATATTACAAAAATATTATCAGAAATTTATAAAGTTTTGATAATTGATTATAAACCGGTATACTGGTATACTGCAAGTGCCAAAGGAAATGACAAATAAGTAACAAACAGGAAAATTTAACAAGTATCTAAAAAGCTAACAAGTAAACAAAATATTTAATTCACAGGAGGATTTAATTATGAACACAACATTTGCTTTAGGAAACGGATTAAAGGTAATCGATCTTACAAAGCCATTAGACCCAAAGACAGAGTCAAGAAGATGCCACCTTATCAGATATAACACAGGCGGACCAATTCCTGATTTCCACACAGCAATGGATCTTACAAGCCACTTAGGAACACATTGCGAGTGTCCTTATCATCACGATGACAACTGGCCATCAGTTGCTGAACTTCCACTTACAACATTTATGGGAAGAGCAATATATGTTGACTTCAAGGATACACTTCCTCACAGAAAGCACATCAGTGCGGCAGACCTTGACAAGGCAACAGAAGGCTGGGTAAAGGAAGGTGATATTCTTATCATCGACTCATCTTACAAGCTTGACCCATTCACACCTGATACTAATACAGACAAGGATCAGAGATTATTAGTAAATGGTGAGACAGCACAGTGGTGTGTAGACCACAAGATTAAGTGTGTAGGCTTCGGTGATGGTGTTTCAATTGAGAACTGCAACGAAGATGTTAAGCCTTTCCACGACATCTGTATGGCAGAGAACATCGTATTCCTTGAAGTATTAAAGAACCTTGATAAGCTTTCACAGGATACATTCTTTATGTCATACTCACCACTTCCAATATATGGCTTGGATTCTTGCCCAATCAGAGCTTATGCTATTGAAGGTCTTGCAGAATTTACCCGCTAATCAGTGAAAAATGTATTTAACATAATATAATATGCTGGCGGTCTTAAGGGCTGCCGGCAGCAATAGAAATAATAAAAAAATATTTATTACCGCAATAGCAAAAATAATAAATAAAGAAAAATATTTATTATGGTAATAATAAACAGATAAAAGAAGAATATTTTAAGAAGAAATAATATTTAAGATAACAAAAATGTGAAGAAATGGAGGCATACTATGAAGATAGCGGTACTTGGAGCTGGTGCCATGGGTTCTATATATGGTGGACATCTTTCTACTAACAATGATGTATATATGATTGATAAGAAGGCAGAACTTGTAGATAAGATTAATGCAGACGGATTAAAGTTATTTGAGAATAATACAGATGTAATATATCACCCAGCAGCATTACTTAGTAGTGAAGGAATAGGTGAAGTAGATTTAGTAATTATATTTGTCAAGGCTTTATATTCAAGAGCAGCACTTATGGAGAATAAGGGAATAATAGGAGATAACACATATGTAATGACTCTTCAGAATGGTGCAGGCCACGAAGACATTATCTTGGAATTTGTTCCTAAGGAAAGAATTATCATAGGTACAACAGAAGATAATGGAGCAATCCTTGGTGACGGATATGTAAGAAGAGGCGGCAAGGGCAAGACCAATATCGGTATGCTTGTTGAAGATTCACAGCATATGCTTGACAAAGTTAAGGTCTGTCTTGACTCTTGTGGATTTGATACACACATTTATGATAATATCCAGCAGCTTATATGGGACAAGCTGTTTACTAATGTTTCACTTAGTGTTCTTACAGGAGTTCTTCAGGTTCCAATCGGATTTATCGCAACAGATGAATATGCATGGAATATGACAGTTATTCTTATAAAAGAGGCAATGCAGGTAGCTAAAGCTATGGGGCTTGAGTTTAATGAAGAAGAGATGATTGAACGGGTAAGAAATACATCTCTTAATTCTCCAGAAGGAAGAACATCTATATATGCAGACCTTAAGGCAGGAAGGCTTACGGAGGTTAATACAATCAGCGGTGCGGTAGTTAAGGCTGGTGACAGATTGGGAGTTCCAGTTCCATCACATAAGATGATTGTTAATATGGTTCATGCAATGGAGAACAAAAGCAAGAATAATGTAGAATAAAATATAAATGTATATATTATAGAATTTCATATTTATAATAGAAGGGAGTTTTGTTATGATATTTTCATCAATTCATACAAAGGATGATTTTAAGAATTATCCAGCAGCAGTACAAAGAGCAATAGAATATTTAAAGAACAATGATTTTACTAAAATGGAAACCGGCGTATATGAGATAGAAGGAAAGCTTATGTATGCACAGGTATTCGATGCTGAGACAGAACCATTAGAGGCAAGAAAGCCGGAATATCACGAGAAATATCTTGATGTACAGTTTCTTGTAACAGGAAGGGAAAAGTTAGGCTTCACACCAGATACAGGTAACTACGAAGTGGCAGAAAGATATGATGAGAGAGATCTTATATTTGTTAAAGATGTAGAAAATGAAGGCTTTATCACATCAACACCTGGCTGTTTCTGTGTATTCTTCCCTACAGATATTCACAGACCACAGGTTGCAGATGGAGAGCCTATGAAGGTAAGAAAAGTTGTAGTTAAAGTAAGTGTAGAACTTTTAAAGTAATTCACTTGTATGCAAAAGCATAAGAATGGAGGATTTTATGGGTAAAAAATTGATGGCATTATTATTATGCGTATGTTTAATGGCCAGCTTTACACTTACAGGATGCGGAAGTAAAAGTGCAGATGGTCAGGAAGTTAAGATTATCAGAGTAGCATTTAACCAGAATGAAAATCACCCACAGTATAAAGCTATGAAGGAGCTTGGTGAGAAGTTCGAGAAAGCTACTAATGGCAGATACAAAATGACTATATATGCTAACGGTGTACTTGGTGAGCAGGGTTCTATGGCAGAATTCATCAGAACTGGTGCACTTGATATGGCTATAGTACCATGTTCAGTTCCAGAAGGATATGATTCTAACTTTGCTATTGTCGGTGCACCTTATCTTTATCAGGATATGGATCATTTAAGAAGAGCAACAGAATCAGGGGTATTTACAGACCTTTTCAAGTCAACAAGAAAGTACAATTTTGAAGTCCTTACAATATATACAGCAGGTGAAAGAAATATATATGCTGACAAGCCTATCAACTCAGCAGATGATCTTAAGGGTATGATTGTAAGAGTAAATGATAGTACAACATATCTTAATATGGTTAAGTATATGGGTGGTACAGGTACAGCAATGTCACAGTCAGAAGTGTATACAGCACTTCAGCAGGGTGTAATTGATGCAGGTGAGAACAGTGAGCTTGTATATTCAGATTTCAAGCATTATGAAGTAGCTAAATATTACTCATATACAAGACATATTGTTCACCCTGATGTAGTTGTAGCAAGTACTAATTTCCTTGACAGCATGTCAGAAGAAGACAGAGCAATATTTGATAAGCTTGTAATGGAATCAACAGAATATGAATTTGATACATTTAAGGAAGCTGTTGAGGCAGGTAAGAAAGAAGCAGAAGAACACGGTGCAATCTTTGTGTATCCGGATACTAACGAATTCAGGGAAAAATGCCAGCCATTACTTGACAGTATTGCTAACCAGTCAGATATGACAAAGGATATTTATAATAAAGTAGAAGCTTTAAGAGAGGAGAATTAATATGAAGACAGTAAAAAATATATTAGATAAAGTAACTTCGTATGCAAGTGTATTCATATTTATAATGATGGTACTTATGGTAACTTATCAGGTTGTTGCCAGATACATTTTCTCAGCTCCAAGCAGTGTAACAGAAATACTTACAAGATATTCATTTGTATGGTTAATAATCATATCTGCAACATATATGTTTGGACAGAGAGAGCACATTAATATTGCAGTAGTAAAAGATAAGCTTCCTAAGAAAGCTAAGAGAATCGTCAATATAATAATTGAATGTGTAACAATCGCATTTGCTGGTCTTATAATGGTATTTGGTGGTTTTAAGATTACACATATGAATTTCGTACAGTTTGACTCAATCTTGCATATTCCAACAGGTATTATATATTCAATTATTCCAATATGCGGCGTAATAATTATCTTTTACAGCATATACAATATCGGACTTGAACTTAAAAAAGATGAAGCATAAAGGTACGCAATGCACATAAGTGCATAGAAATGAGAGGTATATATGAGTATAGCATTACAGGTAGCCTTAGTAATGGTTACAATACTGGTTGTACTGCTTGTTATCGGCGCTCCAATCGGTGTAGCAATTGGTATGTCATCAGCAGTATCAATGATATGTATGATTCCAGCAGATGTTTCATTTGCAACTTCTGCTCAGAGAATATTTGCGGGTTCTAATTCATTCTCGCTTATAGCAATTCCATTCTTCATTCTGGCAGGTAATATAATGAATAATGGTGGTATAGCAACAAGACTTGTTAATTGTGCCAAGGTAATCAGTGGACGTATGCCAGGTGCACTTGCACAGTCAAATGTAGTAGCTAATATGTTATTCGGAGCTATATCAGGTTCTGGTGCAGCAGCAGCCGCTGCTATGGGTGGTACAATCGGACCACTTGAAGAAAAAGAAGGATATGACAAGAACTACAGTACAGCAGTAAACGTAGCATCTGCTCCAGTAGGTATGTTAATTCCACCAAGTAACACAATGATCGTATATTCAAGCGTTGCAGGAAGCGTATCAATCGCAGCACTCTTTATGGCAGGTTATATTCCAGGTCTTCTCTGGGGTGGTGCAGTTATGATACTTGCAGGAATTATGGCTAAGAAGCGTGGTTATCAGGCAGAGCAGAGAGTTCCAGTTAAGGTTGCTCTTAAGACATTCTGGCAGGCAATCCCAAGCCTTTTACTTATCGTAATCGTAATCGGAGGTATCCTTGGTGGTATCTTCACAGCAACAGAAGGTTCTGCTATCGCAGTAGTATATGCAACCGTATTATCACTTATATATAAGGCTTTCAAGATTAAAGACATTCCAAGAATTGTCCTTGAAGCAGCTAAGACAACAGGTATCATTACATTTATGATCGGACTTTCATCAATTATGTCATGGGCTATGGCATTTACAGGAATTCCAGATATGATAGCAAATGCAATCCTTGGTCTTACAACTAATAAGTATCTTATCTTACTTCTTATCAATGTATTATTACTTGTAGTTGGTACATTTATGGACGTAACACCAGCGATACTTATCTTTACACCAATTTTATTACCAATCTGTAAGTCATTCGGAATGGATCCAATTCACTTTGGTATCTTACTCTGCTTCAACTTATCAATTGGTACAATAACACCACCTGTAGGAACAATTCTCTTTACAGGCTGCCGAGTTGGTGGAACTACAATCGAAAGCGTAATAAAGACATTGCTTCCATACTTTGCAATAATACTTATTGCCCTCTTGCTTGTAACTTATATACCAATGCTTTCAATGTTCCTTCCTAAGGTACTTGGACTTGTATAAATAAAGGTATATAGATAAAGAAAATGTGCTATTAACTTAAGAAAGAACAGCACTATTAATAACGATAAAATGTGGATATACACCACATTTATATAAACTTTTTTCCTAATATTATGTATGGAAACCGTATTGGTCATATGGCTGATACGGTTTCTTTTTACCATGAATTATGGTATGCTGTTAATAATAATTGTTATGGAGGGAGCATATGCCATTTACACATTTACACGTCCATACAGAGTATTCACTTCTGGACGGTTCAAGTAAAATAAAAGAGATAACTAAAAGAGCGGCAGAGCTTGGAATGGATAGTCTTGCGATAACAGACCATGGTGTTATGTACGGAGTTATTGATTTCTACAGGGCTGCAAAGGATGCAGGAATAAAGCCTATTCTTGGTTGTGAGGTGTATGTTGCTCCGGGTTCAAGATTTGATAAGGAAGCAGGAACAGGTGATGATAAATATAACCACCTTGTTCTGTTAGCAGAGAATAACAAGGGTTACCAGAACCTGATGAAGATTGTATCAAGGGGCTTTACAGAAGGTTTTTATTATAAGCCAAGAGTTGATAAAGAAGTATTAAGGGAATTCAGTGAGGGCATAATCGCATCAAGTGCCTGCCTTGCAGGTGAAGTTCAAAGATACCTCACAAGAGGAATGTATGAAGAAGCTAAGAAGGTAGCACTGGAATATCAGGACATATTTGGCAAGGGCAATTTCTTCCTTGAATTACAGGATCACGGAATTGCAGAACAGCATTATGTTAATCCACAGCTTTTAAGAATGTCTGAGGAGACAGGAATTGAACTTATATGTACTAATGATGTGCATTATACATATGCAGATGATGCTGAGGCACACGATATACTGCTCTGTATACAGACAGGAAAGAAAGTTACAGATGAGAACAGAATGAGATATACAGGTGGACAGTATTATCTTAAATCACCGGAAGAAATGTCCGATTTATTCAAATATGCACCTCAGGCAATAGCCAATACAGAAAAGATCGCACAAAGATGTAATGTAGAGATAGAATTTGGAGTTACCAAGCTCCCTAAATTTGCAGTGCCAGATGGCTATACATCCTGGACATATCTTAATTATCTGTGTTACGAGGGACTTAAGAAAAGATATCCAAATCAGGCGGCAGATATATCTGTTGAGGATTTTGTCAGAAAGGCAGAAGAGGAAGCAGTTGAGGATAGAAAAGATGTAGTTATTAAGATTGCCAGGGATACTAATAATATATTTGAAAGATTGGCATATGAACTTTCAGTCATATATTCAATGGGATATGTAGATTATTTCCTTATTGTATGGGACTACATTAATTATGCTAAAAGGCACGATATACCGGTCGGTCCGGGAAGAGGTTCAGCGGCAGGAAGCATAGTATCTTACTGCCTTGAGATTACAGACCTTGACCCTATTAAATACAGCCTTATCTTTGAGCGTTTCTTAAATCCTGAACGTGTATCTATGCCCGATATTGACGTGGATTTCTGTTATGAGAGAAGACAGGAAGTAATAGATTATGTAGTTGCCAAGTATGGTAAGGATTGTGTATCACAGATTGTTACATTTGGTACTATGGCAGCTAGGGCTGTTATAAAGGACGTTGGAAGAGTGTTAGACCTTCCATATGCTATGGTTGATAATATTGCCAAGATGGTTCCAAGAGAGATTGGAATTACAATAGATAAAGCAATTAATGAAAATCCAGACCTTAGAAATGAATATGAGAACAATGAGGCTGTAAGAGATTTAATTGATAAGAGTAAAAGGCTTGAGGGACTTCCACGGCACGCATCTATGCACGCCGCTGGAGTTCTTATATGTGGAAAGCCAGTAGAAGATTATGTTCCGTTATCAACTGGATCTGACGGTGCAGTAGTTGCCCAATTTGTAATGACAACGCTTGAAGAATTAGGACTTCTAAAAATGGATTTCCTTGGTCTTAGAACACTTACAGTTATTAAAGATGCAGAAAATCTTATTAAAAAGCACAATAAGGACTTCTCTATAGATAAGATTGACTATACTGATAAAGGGGTATTTGATGCGATAAGTACAGGAAGATGTGATGGTATATTCCAGCTTGAAAGTGCAGGAATGAAGTCATTTATGAAGGAATTAAAACCTAGCAATCTGGAAGATCTGATAGCGGGTATATCATTATACAGACCAGGTCCTATGGACTTTATTCCACAGTATATAGAAGGTAAGAATAACCAGCAAAATGTTACTTATGCCTGCCCACAGTTAGAACCAATTCTTAAACCAACCTATGGCTGTATTGTGTATCAGGAACAGGTTATGCAGATTGTACGAGATCTTGCTGGATATTCGTGGGGACGAAGTGACCTTGTCCGTAGAGCGATGTCTAAGAAAAAAGCATATGTTATGGAGCAGGAGCGTAAGAATTTCATATATGGCAATCCAGAAGAAGGCGTTAAGGGCTGTGTTAATAATGGTATAGATGAGACGGTTGCAGGAAAGATATATGATGATATGATTGATTTTGCAAAGTATGCCTTCAATAAATCCCACGCTGCCTGCTATGCAGTTGTATCGTTCCAGACAGCATTTTTAAAGACATATTATCCAGTAGAATTTATGGCGGCACTTATGACATCAGTAATTGATAATACATCAAAGGTAGCAGGTTATATATACGCCTGCAAGCAGATGAATATCAATATTCTTCCACCAGATGTTAACGAGTCCCAGATGGAATTCTCAGTAGATAATGGTGGCATACGTTTTGCAATGGCAGGAATTAAGTCACTTGGAAGACCGACAATCAATGCAATTATAAATGAAAGAACAAGTAATGGCACTTTCACGTCAATGCAGGATTTTATTAATCGTATGTCAGATGCACTTAATAAAAGGGCAGTGGAGAATTTTATTAAGGCGGGAGCATTTGATACCTTTGGTAATAAGAGGCGTGCGATGATGCTTGTGGCAGACAGTATGCTTGATAATGCGGTTAAGCAGAAGAAAGATTCGATGTCTGGACAGATGTCACTGTTTGATTTTGTTGGCGAGGAAGAAAAGAAAGATTATGAGATAAAAGTTCCGGATGTTACAGAATACACTAAGGAAGAACTGCTTGGTTACGAGAAAGAAATTCTTGGTGTATATGTAAGCGGACATCCTCTTGATGAATACACTGGAATGGTGAAGAAATATGTAACCAATGTAACAACAGATTTTGAGATAGATGATGAGACAGGCGAAACTAAGGTAAGAGATGGCAATACTGCTACGATTGGCGGAATGATAATGAATAAAAGCGTTAAGACAACCAAGAACGGACAGCTTATGGCATATCTTACAATTGAAGATCTTGTTGGAACTGTTGAGGTAATCGTATTTCCGAGGAACTTTCTTATTAACAGGCCAGTTATAGATACAGCAGATAAGGTATTTGTTACAGGAAGGGTTCAGGCAAATGCAGATGAGAACGCAAGGCTTATATGTGATAAGGTTATAGATTTTAACACTATTCCAAGAAAGCTCTGGATAAGATTCGAGAGTGAAGAAGAATACCAGTCAAAGCAGAGTGAGCTTAATGATATTCTTTACAATTCAGATGGAAAAGATTCTGTTATTATATACTGCACTAAAGAAAATAAAAGGATTGCCCTTCCTGCAAGCAGGACTGTACAGGTTAATTCAGAACTTCTTATGAAGCTTAAGGGTCTGTATGGAGATAAAAATGTTACGACAACATAAAATAATTGTATAAAAATTTAGATAAAAATTATCTAAAATAATATATCTTTTTAAAGATTTGTGGTACTATTAAAAAAGGTTAAACTATTTAGACAATTATAAAGCTGTAAGTGTTATAAAAGTTGTATCTGTTGACAGAGAATACTTTGTTACTTATAAGATATTTATATGGTGAATGTCATAGACTTTAGATGAAAGGGGAAATTATTTATGGCTAAAGAAATTAAAACAATCGGTGTATTAACAAGCGGTGGAGATGCCCCTGGTATGAATCCTGCAATCAGAGCTGTAGTAAGAACAGCTATTAACAAGGGTCTTAAAGTAAAAGGAATTCAGAAGGGCTACAACGGTCTTATTAATGATGAGATTATCGATATGGATAAGAAGAGTGTTTCTGATATTATACAGAGAGGTGGTACAATTCTTTATACTGCTATTCAGGAACTTGAATACCTTTGCCTTGACAGAGCAACTACAGCTTTCAGCGAAGTAGTTCGTTCTAAGTATGCTGACCTTATTTACAGAGGCGAATGGTTCACTCCATTAAGAGAAGCTATTGCAGCTTATGTTGATTCTACTCAGGAATATGTTACTGGTACTGCTAAGTTAAAGCTTTACAAGGGTAACATCATTAGTGCTGGTGTTGAATCTGAATACAGCCTTTACAATGCTGAAATCGCATCTTTCACAACTGGCGAACTTTACAGCCACAAGGATGCTGAAGGCTTCATCAACCTTATGGGTCTTCCATTAAAGGTTAGAGCTATGATGATGGCTAATAAGAAGAATAAGTAATTATTGCCAATTAATTAATATTCCTATATAATAATAGTGGGCGAAGTTCTCGCCCACTATTTTATAGTTAAGGGGTATTTTTATGGTAAAAAAATTATGGGGAAAACTAATTGATGTTGATTTACTTAAAGCAAGTGCTATATTAGCTTATATTAATATCATATTGTATATTGCTTATACTTATTATTATATTAAAAATGATGGTTTAATTATGCTGATTCTTATGGTGTTAGGTTTTTTCTGTATATTTATTACATATCTTTCATTTGCTATGAGCATTGTATCTAATATACTGAATATTAAT
>ENA-OROE01001156-OROE01001156.1-human-gut-metagenome-genome-assembly--contig:-NODE-1156-length-18918-cov-3.330435_pt1 | contig 18918 bp, 14 predicted proteins | sample MGYA00242126_ERZ509044 | MGnify/ENA primary metagenome ERZ509044 (study PRJEB26280, sample SAMEA2338716) | human gut metagenome | biome: human gut; feature: human-associated habitat; material: faeces... | reverse complement strand
GGCCGGAACATACCTGCTTGCAATGATAATATTATTTCTCAATAAATTTAAAACAACTTCTTAATTATCAAAGGTTTATTTTCTTTTTGCGGTTACGGTGAGTCCACCGTTTTTTATAAGTGATAAGCTGTCTGAAAATTTTTTCGAGTCCTAATATCTCGGAGTGGTTGAGCATGTCGTGGGACAGCGGTTCCATGAAAGAGACGGGTGTCGGTTCTGCTGTGCCGAATTGTTCGGGATAGAGGACTATTAGATTGTTGTTGGCGAAATATTTGGAGAGGAAAGAAGGAATATTGTCGGCTTCGGAATTGAACGAAACCGATGTGGGGCGCGCACTGACAACGATAAATAGGTCGTCGTCGAGTACAACATTGGCAAGAAGCAGAATATCGTCCCAGCTTTCCAAAATTTCAAATTCGTTTCTGATGTTGTATCTTCCGGCTCGTAATCGGGCTTTCAAATAGGGAATGGTTTCGGCGTAAGCATAGAATATAGCACGGCAACCTATTTGTTTCGCCATGTTCGCCACTCGGTCTATCCACCGGGCGAATCCTGTTTCGTATTCAGCCTTGCGGGGAACGGCTATGACGATACGGGTAACCGTGTTTATGGGATTGACACATTTCGAAATGAGTATCATTTTATTCGTGCTTTTCAAGAGCGATTCTATTTTTGCGCCGAAAAACGTGTCAACGATATTTGCTTTGTGATGTAATCCGAGTACGACCTCCGTTATATTTTTTTCTTTCATGGTGTGGATAATCCCGCTGGTTATGTTCATGTCGTATCGGGCGATCGGGATTAATTTCGTATCGGCGGAAGATGCTACTTTCCCCGCATATTCGAGAACGGCTTGTGAGAGGAAGTTGCTTTTTTTATCGTCGTCGGTTACATGCAAAGCGTAAAGTGCAGATTTCTTTTGCGGAGATTTTAACAAGAGGGCCAGATTGATCAGGTTCTCGATTGTGTCGGGATTAGCCACAGGAATTAATATCTGCTCGTTCTGTATGGGTGACTTGTAACTGGCGGGTTCGTTATTTTGTATTTCGATAACTATGCGCCGGGCGGCCTTTTCGGTAACCAATGTACTGATAATGCAGGTCACTAAAATCATGACGATAGTGCCGTTGAGTATTTCTTCGTTGAAAAGTCCTATGTCGTGACCGATGATGACGGCCGCGAGCGTGGCGGCGGCCTGAGCGTTGCTCAGTCCGAAGATCAGTTGCCGGTCGGATTGCCCCGGTCGGGATCGGCGGACTTTGGACAAAAGGAATGGGGCAGAAAAGAGAAAAGATTTTGAACCTGTATCTGGCAGGTTTTTTGAGTGAGCCATGCTGCCAACCATTTGCAGATGGTTGCCACTACCGACATGTTTACGGCGACGATGATCGTTTCGGTGCTTTTGAAAATTACTCTCAAATCGATGAGCATGCCTACACCTATGAGAAAATAGGGTATGAACAGGGCGTTGCCTACAAATTCGAGGCGGTTCATCAAGGGGGAAACGTTGGGGATAAAACGGTTCAGAACAATGCCTGCGAAAAATGCTCCCAAGATGGCTTCCAGCCCGATAACTTGCGCCATATAAGATGCCAGGAAGACAAGGGCCAAGATAAATATGAATTGCGTGACATTATCATTGTAGGTCTTGAAAAACCATCGGGTGAGCCGGGGATAAATGTATAGTATGGCTATGCTGTAAATTGTTATGTTCACCGATAGTCTGAGCCAGAAAAATTCGGTCAAGTCGCCTCGTACCATACCAGAAATTACAGCTAAAATAATCAAGGCTCCCAAAACTGTGAAAATGGTTCCGGCGATAGTGATAGGGACGGCTCGGCTACGGGATATTCCATATCTGCTGATAATGGGGTAGGCTATCAGCGTATGCGAGGCGTACATACTTGCCAATAGTATGGAAGTCATTAGGTTGAGATGGAGGGTGTAGTAACTGATCGCGGTTCCTAAAATCATGGGTATGAGAAACGTGTATAGCCCGAATATGATCCCGTCTTTTTTGCTTTTCTTGAAATCATACATGTCGATTTCGAGTCCTGCCAAAAACATGAGGTAAAGGATTCCCACGTTTCCGAAAATTTCAAAACTACTGTCGCGAGCCAATAGATTCAGACCGTTGGGGCCGATGATTACACCTGCTATGATCAGACCGATGATGTGGGGGACACGTATGCGGTTGAGTAATATCGGGGCAAACAAAATAATGACCAGCACGATGAAAAATATCAGCACCGGATTTTCGATAGGTAGAGTCGCGATACCGCTCATAACCCCTGTAATTTAAATGCGAAACTTATAAATGGTGACAAAAATAGAGTGACCCGAGTACGAAAGCAAATTGATTTGTTTCTGCCAAACGTGGAATCTATTTTCGCTTTGTGGCAAAATTAATGATAAAAGTTATTTCTTGCAAGGATTTTCGACCTTCTGTTCAAAATGTGTTACTGATGGCTAAAATACAGCGAGAATGATATAATAATGAGCGTTTTGTTATAGAATTTCATAAATAATTGTATATTTGCGCCAATTTTTAGTATTCTGGAATAATAAGGATTCCTAAGTAGTAATTATAAAAGAAAGAAAATGAAAGTCGCTATTGTGGGCGCCAGTGGCGCTGTCGGACAAGAGTTCCTAAAAGTTTTGGACGAGCGGAATTTCCCGATTGACGAGCTGTTGTTGTTCGGGTCCTCTCGCAGTGCGGGTCGTGAGTACACCTTCCGAGGTAAACAAATTACGGTCAAGGAATTGAAACACAATGACGATTTCAAAGGTGTGGATATAGCTTTCACATCGGCAGGTGCAGGAATTTCTAAGGAATTTGCCGAAACGATTACCCGATACGGTGCTATCATGATCGATAATTCGAGTGCATTCCGCATGGACGAAGATGTTCCTTTGGTTGTTCCAGAAGTGAACGGCGACGATGCATTCGTGCGTCCTCGTGGGATTATCGCAAATCCTAATTGTACTACCATACAAATGGTGGTTGCCCTGAATGCCATAGAGTCACTTTCTCATATCAAGAGAGTGCATGTCGCAACTTATCAGGCGGCGAGCGGAGCCGGTGCATCGGCGATGGCCGAGTTGAGAAAACAATATGAACAGATCGTTGCGGGTGAAACTCCTACGGTAGAGAAATTTTTCTTTCAGTTGGCCTATAATCTGATTCCTCAGGTCGATGTTTTCACCGACAATTTATACACGAAGGAGGAAATGAAAATGTTTCACGAAACCCGTAAGATCATGCATTCCGATATAGCCGTGAGCGCTACTTGCGTGCGAGTGCCGGTGATGAGGGCTCATTCGGAGGCTATCTGGATAGAAACAGAACGACCTGTTTCTGTGTCAGAAGCTCGTGAAGCATTCGCTCATGCGAAAGGTGTAGTCTTGGAAGACGATCCGGAGAACAGGGTGTATCCCATGCCATTGAATAAGGCAGGTAACGATCCTGTGTATGTGGGGCGTGTCCGGTCTGATATTTCTAATCCGAATGGCTTGTCTTTCTGGACTGTGAGCGATCAGATTAAGAAAGGCGCCGCCTTGAATGCCGTTCAGATCGCCGAGTATTTATTGGAGCATTCGAAGTAACAAAGTAGAGAATAGAGACTTCCGTGAGTTTTCGGTTGTGGGCTATATTCGTACTATTTTTTGTTTGTGAATATGGTTTGTGTTTCGGTATAAAACGGAGCAAACTTATTTCTACTTTCGTTTACTATTGTGATTGGTATATAATGAAGAAGGCTGTATAATTTATACAGCCTTCTTCATTTCTGTTTTTTATTGATTAATCGTTCTTGTAGTCTGTGGTGAGACTTTCTTTCCCAAGATAGAAAAGTTTTGCTTTGACAACTGTGGCACTGCAATCGACAGGAGCTTCCCAAAGCGTGGAGGTTGCGGTCGGTTCGCTTCCGTCGGTGGTGTATCTTATTTCAGCCTGCGGAATGGGAGAGTTGGCATATAGTTTTCCTTCGACAATTTTAATTCCGGGCTGTGCCACGCGGAAATTAAAACCGTCGGCAGCCAGACGGGGCAGTTCGATTTCGGCTATCTTGGCGTTGTAAATGGCCCGAGCCTTTTCATATAGAGCCTGTTTATCGTCGTTCGGGACAGGGGACCACTCGGGATAGGCATTCCAGCCGCGTTCTACCAGACCGAAAATTTTGGGGAATACATAGTATTGTACCATATCGAAACTGCCGATGGTCTCGGAGAAAAGTTGCGCCTGTACGCCTTTGATGCGTGGACGCGATTGTTCTGTGAGCTGTATCTTCCCTTTTCCGGCTGTTTTGAGATTGTTCTTTTCTCCTGCCGTATTTTCTCTTGCCGAGCAGTAAATGTTGTAGGGTAATATGTTGAACGATGTAAACTCATTGACGTAACCTCCCCATGTGAGTCCCGGTTCGTCTTTGTGCGGATTATAGGCCAAATCGATGTAAAGGTTGTTGACATTGCAAAGTATTACGTCGTATCCTTCGTTGGCTACGGTGTAAGGAACAACATCGCGTTTGCCGATCGTGCTCCAACAATATACACCGGCGAAGCGGGGAGCTATGCGGGCGTTCATTTCGGGAGAGTGGTGTAGAGCGACTTCTTGCCAGCCCGAAGTTTTCACTCCTTTTTTCGACAGCATTTCCGTGATGTTTTCCAAGAAGTATTCCGATAGCTCGTGGGTATCTTTCATGCCTTTTTCCTCCATGAATTTGTGGCAGAGCGGGGAACCTGTCCAAGACCCTTTGGGTACTTCGTCTCCTCCGATGTGAATCGTTGCCAAAGGTACACCGGCATCTTTGTACATTTTAATGATTTCGTCGCTGACTTTATCCATGAAACGATAGACGGAGGGCAAGGCTACATTCATAATATTGTCGGTATAGGCTTGTGCCGATACATATTTCGATGTGTCGGCCGATTCGGAAAGGAGATATTCCCGGGCTTTTTCCATGTCTTCTCCTTTCAATCGGTTGAATCGAGCTTCCATCGCTTTGATAGCCGCGCGTGCATGTCCCGGCGATTCTATTTCGGGTATGACGGTGATGTGTCGTTTTGCAGCGTATTGCAGTACCTCGATGAAATCTTCTCGGGTATAATATCCGTTTGCCGTGGCTGTGGTATCGTTTGGATTCCAGCCTCCGTAATATACGGGATACAGGCGTTGGCTTTCGTCTTCGGTGAATCCTCGGCGAGACCCTATTGCAGTGAGTTCTTCCAATCCGGGGATTTCTAATCTCCAAGCCTCGTCGTCGCTAAAATGGAAATGAAGCACGTTTATTTTATAAGCGGCGAGTTGGTTTATCAGTTTAAGCAAGTCGGCTTTTTTCGTGAAATTTCGTGCGATGTCGAGCATCATACCCCGATATAACAAGTCGGGATAATCATTGATCGCTATATTTTCGAATTTAGCGGGAATAGTCTGTTTTTTGAGTAATGAGACGAGGGTTTGAGTCCCGTTGAAAATAGCGTGTGGGGTTCCGCCACTGATGGTTATGTAATTGTCTTTTACGTCGAGACGGTAGTGCTCGTCGTTTTTGGCTTGCATGTTTTGGGGGAAATGGCACAGGGCTATAACGGTCTGACCTTTGTCTGTGACGTTGTATCCCATTTCTTTTAGATTTTGAATCAGTAGTTTCGCTTCGTCGGCAAAACCATCTTCGACACTCAAAGATATATCTTTGGATATTATACTTGTGCCTTCTCTCGGAGTTACTTCTTTCAGGGAAGGCAGCATGTCGTAGGTTTGTATCTTATATGTGGTTTCGAGGGCTTGATTGTCGGCGTATACTTTTTCCCCGTCGGGATAAGATGGAGCTATTCTCCCCTGAACCGTCCATTGTTCTTTGCGATCGAACGGTGCGATAGAGAGCGGGATAGAGATTTGTGTACCATTGTTCGTGACAAAAAATGGCGATTTGGGAGTGAATAAAGTTTGAGTAAAAATACCTTGATTCAAATAGCTTATTTTAATCGAGTCGCCGGGAGCCAATGGAGTCCATGATTCTGATGGCGCTATTTTGTAATAACCGGCATTTATCATCTCTATGATTACGGGGGAATCTTCGTTTACTTTTACTTGTCTGGGAGAGAGCTGAGTGTAATATATTTCCCAATCTGATTCCAATGGTTTAGTTGAAGTGTTGGTAATCGTAAACGAGCTTTCGTAAAATCCGGGAGCTGCTCCGTTTTTTACCATTTCCCATTGCAGGGAGACCGGACTTTCCTTTGTGTTGTTGCAAGCACAAAGTGCAGTGACAGTCGATGCGATAAGTAAATGTTTCAAATGTTTCATTTTCATGGTGAGTTATTTAGTGTGAATAATCATTAGTCGTTTGTATTTACCAACCGGAAGTCGAACCTCCGCCGCCTGTGGCTCCGCCCCCGAAGCCTCCACCGAATCCGCCTCCGAAACCTCCGCCTCTACGACCACTTCCGACAACTGCGGCGGCTACGATAATGGGTATGATATACTGTTTACAGTCTGTTTTGTGACAGTGAGCGCAATGATATCTTTTTTCTCCCAATCCGGTACTGACCGTCGTAGCTCTGCGTAGAATGTGGTCGCCTTCGAAACTGTAAGCCCGGCTGTGGCAGTACGGGCATTTCTGGTATTGAGTAAATTGGTTTTCATAAGGATATACCAATGTATTCCCGCAATGGTCGCAGAGCCATACGTCGTAATCTACCGAGTTCAGCCGTTCTTCCGTGTTTTCTTGCGGTGTGAGGTATCGGTTGTCTTCTTCTTCGTCGAGCTTTCTCATTTTGTTTCCGCAAGATTCACAATTGCGAGGCTTGTTGCGAAGACGCTTCAACCGTCGTCCGAGCCCTCCGTAAAGGAGAAGTACGAAGAATGGGAACAAAAAGCTGCCGGCTAAGAGATACGGGCGAAATCCGGCCAGCCGTTTGTATCGCTCGTAGGCGTCTTTTTTTGCATAATGAGCGATGTTCCAAAGCATAGCAAATAACAAAATGTGAGATACGACGAGGGAAACCGTGAGGTATATACCGATGATTCTCTCCCAGTCGATTCCTTTTTTTACCGGTGCGGCGGCAAGTTCTTTTACGGCCTCGGGAGTTGTTAAAATTCGGGTAATGACATTCATTCCGTCGAGGATTCCTTTATCATAGTCTCCTTGTTTGAATTGTGGTATAACGTATTGCGTTTGTATGCGTTTACAAATAGCATCGGGTAATATTCCTTCTATACCATACCCTGTGCGGAATGTAATTCTGCGTTGGTCGAGTATCAACAAAACCAGCAGTCCGTTGTCGTTTTGTTTTCCTATTCCCCATCGGGTAAAAAGTTCCGTGGCGAAGTCGTCTATGTCGTCGTCCCCAATGGACTGTAAGGCGACGACTGCAACTTCGGAAGTGTTGGCTTCTTGTAGGGAGAATAGCATTTGGTCGAGGGTGTTTACTGTCTCGGCCGATAAAATACCGTCTGGATTGCTTACGAAACGTCTCCCGTCATCGAGGTGCACATTGGGGACTTTATCGACCGTGTATTCAGTTGCCCGTATGAGCGGGCAGACGAGTAGCAATAAGGAGATTATAGCGATTTTTTTCATAATTCATATTTAGAGAGACGGCAAACTCATGCCGTTGATTTTTCGATAGAGGTCGAGGGCGTAGACATCGGTCATACCCGATATATAATCGATGACGGCCTGAACTTTACCGTATAGCGTGGTGGAATGTACTTCGTATTGTTCGGGTACTTTGTTCAGCAATAGTCTCGAATAGGCTTTGTCGGGGAATCGTACGGCATCCAAGAATTTGTCAAGCAGAACGGAAATGATGCGATTACCTGCTAACTCGATATCCAGAACATCGGACGATTTGTAAATTTTCGTCCATGCGGTGTCGGCGCAATTTTGGTAGGCCGTCCGGGGCCTTTCGGAAATGTGGTCCACCAAAGCTCCTTTGAATCTTCCCTCTAACAGCGCTTGTTCTTCCCGGCAAAACAGCGTGGAACATTCGTCTATGAGCGTGCCGATGACACATGACCGCAGATAAACGATTTGCTCGTTGAGGTCGCTCACTATTTCCAAAACTTCGTTGATGTGTTTCTTTCTGTCGTCATCGAAAAAGTCGAGGAATAGTTTCTTGACGGTTTCGGTTGTCAGGATTTTCAGTTTATGGGCATCCTCGATGTCCATGATTTGGTAACAGATGTCGTCGGCAGCTTCGACCAAATAGACTAACGGGTGGCGATGGTATCGTTCGCCGCTGTCGCCGTCCGGCAGTAATCCCAAGTCTCGGGCGATACGCAGGAAGTCTTGTTTCTCGGAGGTGAAAAATCCCGATTTTCCTTTTTTTGTCGATTGTATGGAGGAGTAGGGATATTTGACTATCGAGGCCAATGTCGAATAGGTGAGGGCGAATCCTCCGGGTCTCCGACCTTGAAATTGATGGGTGAGCAACCGGAAAGCATTTGCATTACCTTCGAAGTGCGTAAGATCTTGCCAATGATATTCGTTTTTCAGTTCTTGTTTTATTATTTGTCCGTTTCCCTCGGAAAAATAAGTTGCGATAGCTCTTTCGCCCGAATGCCCGAAAGGCGGATTTCCCAAGTCGTGGGCAAGACATGCCGCCGAGGTGATGGCTCCCAAATGGTTGAGTTTGTAACACCACGGTTCGTTTTTGTATTTTTCGCTGAGCACGGCCGACACGTTGTTTCCCAATGAGCGTCCTACGCATGATACTTCAAGGCTGTGGGTCAGTCGGTTATGGACGAAGATGCTACCCGGCAGAGGAAATACCTGTGTTTTGTTCTGTAATCGACGAAACGGGGCCGAGAAAACCAATCGGTCATAATCGCGTTGAAAATCGGTGCGAGTATGATGTCTGTCGTCATGGTATTGCTCCATGCCGAACCGTTTGGAGGTGATCAGTTTCTCCCAGTGCATTTGCGCGGTTTTTTCTTGGGCTTGTGCGTTCATAAGGGTTTTATCGTCAATCTTTGCAAAAATAGCGAAAGTAGGATAAAACAAGTTATTTGTTTTTCATACCGAATCTCTGCTATTTCACATTTTATGCAAATATAGTGAAAACCTCACCCGATTTACAGATGTATTGAATTAAAATATAAAAAATAGGCTGCTTTTTTGATAGGATTTCGTTATTTTCGCAAATTAAAAGAATAAAAATAAGAGTTCTCTATTAAAACATGCTCAGATGAAAGTTTCCGTCAAGATAGTCAATAAGTCGCATCATGCGTTACCTTCTTACAGTACTTTGTTCTCGGCCGGAATGGATATTCGCGCCAATCTGTCGGAGCCCGTCACGTTAGCTCCTATGGAGCGCCGGTTGATTCCTACCGGGATTTTTATCGCTTTGCCCGAAGGATACGAGGCTCAGATACGTCCGCGCAGCGGGTTGGCGTTGAAGCATGGTATCACGATACCGAATTCTCCGGGAACGATCGATGCCGATTATCGGGGAGAGGTAGGTATCATCGTGTTGAACGCTTCGGACAAGCCGTTTACCATCGAGGACGGCGAGCGTATTTGCCAAATGGTGGTGAAAGAGTATTGTCGGGTAGAGTGGAATGAAGTGGATAGCTTGGACGAGACCGAGCGAGGAGCCGGCGGATTCGGTCATACAGGTGTGAAATAGCAACCTCCGAGAAATGATGATGGAGATGGGAATACGGAAATATGGATTTACAAGAGGATTGACGTGCTTAATATTTGTTTTTATTTTGTGCGGCTGTGCCTCGACCAAAGGTATTGCGGATAAGTCGGGGGAGCTTTCTTCGGAGGATCGCCGGAAATTTGACTATTTCTATTTGGAGGCCGAGCGATTGAAAGCTATCGGAGAAAACGATGCCGCATTCGATTTGATGAGTCGGGCGGCCGATTTGGATACGACTAGTGCCGCCGCGCGCTTTTTCTTGGCTCCATATTATCTGAGAATGGGGTTTTACGAGCAGGCGAGGAAAGACTTGCGATATGCCGCTGAAAAATATCCCGATAATTATTGGTATAACGTAGTGTATGCCAATTTCTCACAGCAGAGCAACCGTCACGACGAGGCCATACGGATATGGACGCGGTTGCTGGAACAGAATCCCGATAAGCCCGAAATAAATTCGGCTTTGGCAGAAACTTATACGGCCAAAGGCGATATGAGGCAGGCTGTCGCCTGTTATGATCGAATGGAGTCATCGATGGGTATGATGGAGCCGATTACGATAGAGAAGTTGAAACTTTATGAGTATATGGGCGATAAGGAGGCTATGGTGGCCGAGGCGGAGAAGTTGCAACGGACTTTTCCCCGAAATACCGATTATATGAGACTGTTGGGCGATATTTATTTGGAGGCCGGAAACGATTCGGCGGCTCTGTCGATCTATAATAAAGCTTTGGATCTTGAACCCGAAAACGGATATATCTATTTGTCGAGAGCCGGATACTATGAGAAACGAGGCGATACGATCGCTTATAACAACGAAATACGCAATGCTCTGATGAACCGACGTATCGATGTCGATACCAAACTAAGTATTTTCAGTACGTATATCGTCGGCCTCATGAAGAAAAAACAAGAGTTGAACCGGGTCGATTCCTTATTTGCCGAGATGTTGGAACAGTACCCTCAGGAGGAACCTGTTCATCGTCTGTTCGGTATGTATCTGTCGAGCCGTAAAGATTTTTCCCGTGCCGAGGAACAGTATGCGATTGCTGCCGATTTGGCTCCTACCAATCCGGAAAACTGGTTGCAACTGATAGGACTGTATCTTTATCAAGAGAAATACGCCGAGGTGATACGAGTGGGAAAGAGGGCTATACAATATGTTCCCGACCAAAAGGATATATATATGTATGTGGCGGTAGCCAGCGCACAGACTAAAAGTTATGACGAGGCCCTCTCGATGTTGGAAACAGGCTTGAATTATGTAGAGGAGAATGATGCGGGTACAAAGTCGTTTTTTTACGGGCAGATGGGCGATGTGTACCATTCGGCGGGAGATAAGGAGAAGTCGTATGAAATGTATGAGAAAGCCTTGTCTTACAATGCATCGAATATTCCGGTGTTGAATAATTACAGCTATTTTCTCGCTATGGAGGGGCGGGATTTGGATAAAGCCGAGCGAATGAGTGCACAGGCCGTTAAGGCCGAGCCGGATAATGCTACTTATCTGGATACGTATGCTTGGATATTTTTCAAGCAGGGCAATTATTCTTTGGCACGGATTTATTTACAAAATGCGTTAGATAAGACGAAAGAGCCGAGTGCGGAGTTGTTCGAGCATTGCGGCGATATTTTGTTTATGCTGGGCGAAGTCGACGAGGCTGTGACCTACTGGCAGAAAGCTCTCGAAGCAGGTAGCGAATCGGCCGAGCTGTTGCAAAAGAAAATCAAGAACAAGAAATATATCGAGAAATGAATCACATACGAATCGCGGTCTGCTCGATCGTTCTGCTGATTTTGGCAGGGTGTAAGGGTGGGAAGGAATTGATTTCAGAGCGTCCTGTTTCACAAGAGGTGCGGAATAATTTCGAGTCGTTAATGGCCTCCTATCCCGATTGGAATACGTTTTCTGCCAAAGGCTCCGCCGATTTATCTTTCGGAGCGAGCGGTTCTTTGAGTGCATCTACTCAACTGCGTATGGTTCGGGGCGAAGTGTTGCAAATCTCGGTGAGAATCATTTTGGGCATAGAAGTCGCCCGGTTATATATGACACCCGACAGTTTGTTTCTGGTGAATAAGATGCAGAAACAGTATGTAGCGGCATCGTTGCAGGAGATAGGGGAAAAGCTGTCCAGTCCCGTTTCGTTGCAGACCGTTCAAGATGCTTTGTTGGGACGCATATTTTTATTGAATAGCGCGAACAATGCATATGGTATAGATGATTTCGAGGTGATGGAATCCGGTTCCTCCCGTTGGTCGCTTTCTCCGAAAAGGCAGGACGAGAGATTTGGTTACCGTTTCGATTTGGACGAAACAAAACTGCTTTCTACCCAAATGGGTTCGACGAGTGGGCACAAAGAGATTGTATGTCATTATACCGATTTTATTAAACAGGGACAGAGCGAGAATTTTCCTACGAAGATGAAAATCGCTTTGACGGGGTTGAGTGTCCCGGTTTCGTTGAATTTGAGATATGATTCCTCTTCGGTTTCATGGAATGGAAAAGTCGGTGTAGAGAAACCTGCTTTATCAAAATATACGCGTGTTTCGGCGGCGCAGATGTTAAAGAAATTGTCGATATGAAAAGGTGGTTGATTATATGGTGTTTGTTGTTCGGCTTTTCGGCTGCGGTTTTTTCTCAAACTCTCGAAATGGAGGATTTGCGGAAGAACCGGGAGCGGACTTTGAAAGAGTTGAATGAGACCAATAAAAAACTGAATAAAACGTTGAAGAGTGCCAAAAATTCTTTGAACGAATTAAACAGTATTACCGCAGAAATCAGGCAGCAACGGAATCTTATCTCGAAAATCAATAGGGAAATCGCTGTAATCAATCGCAGGCAAAGGGCTGTGAAAGATACTATTTATTTGTTGCAAAAGGACTTGACGGCTAAAAAAAGGAGTTATGCCAACGCGGTGAAACGCATGGGACATCAGCGGTCGGAGTATGATGAACTTATGTTTATATTTTCTGCATCTTCATTGAGCCAGTCCTATCGTCGCGCTCGTTATCTGAAAGAGTACTCGGCGTGGAGAAAGCGGCAGGCTGCCGAGATTGCGGAACGGAAACAGCAATTGGAAGTGTTGCAAAAACAACTTGCCAAAAGTGTAGCCGAAAAGAATGCGGTATTGAAGGAACGGAATGCCGAAGCCGAGGTATTGAAAAAACAAGAAGGCAGTAAACGAACGTTGATCGCCGGATTGAAGAAGCAAGAGAAACAACTGAAAAGGGAGATAGACCGGAAGCGGAAACAGGCCGAGGCGTTGGATCGCAAGTTGGAACAACTGATTGCCGAGGAAGAGCGTAAATCGTCTACCCGTGCTGACAAGACCGAGGGAAAAAATTCTACTGCACAGCAGCGGCCTACCAAAGGTTATAAGATGACCAAAGAAGAATTGGCCTTGTCGGGCAGTTTCGAGAAAAATAAAGGAAAGCTGCCGTTCCCTTTGTCGGGCAGTTATAAAATAGTCGCGCATTTCGGGCGGCAGAAGCACCCGGAGTTGCGTTATGTGCAGACCGAAAATAGCGGTATCGATATCGAGACTACGCCGGGAACAAAGGCTCGTGCTGTATTCAACGGAGTCGTTTCCCGCATTTTCGTGACACCGGGATACAACAGTACGATTATCGTGCGTCACGGTAATTATCTGACTATCTATGCCAATTTAAGCGAGGTATATGTACGAGCCGGCGAAAAGGTTTCGACCGGACAGAATCTGGGAAAGATTTATTCCGACTCTCAGGACGGCAATCGTACGATTCTTACTTTCCAATTGTGGAAAGAACGTACGAAACTGAATCCGGAGCTATGGCTGAATTTGTAAAATAAAACAAGATTCGTATGATAGAAATACATCGGTACACTGCGGCTTATCATAGGGATTGGAATGATTTCGTATCCGAATCGTCGAACGGTACGTTTTTGTTTTTGCGGGAGTATATGGAGTATCATGCCGATCGCTTTACGGATTATTCTCTCTTGGTTTATGACGGTAATAAATTGTTGGCCTTGTTACCGGCAAACCGTTCGGGCGATGTGTTGTACTCGCATGCCGGACTGACTTACGGCGGGTTGATCGTGACTACTCGGAATACGACGGCGCAGGTTCTCGAAATCATGCGGTCGATTGCCGATTTTTTGAAAAAAGAACGGTTTGTCAAATGGGTGTATAAATGTATTCCACACATCTATCATCGTTATCCTTCTGAGTCGGACTTGTATGCTTTATTTCGATTAGAGGCTCGATTGATGGGGCGCAATATATCTTCGACCGTGCAGTTGGATAATCCGATCCGATTACGTGCCGACCGGCGCAGCCGAATGAAGAAGGCCGAGCAAGCCGGGTTGCGGGTAGTCGAGACCACCGATTTCTCTCCTTTTTGGAAAGTTTTAGATGCTAATTTGCAAGAGCGGTTTCATGTGAAACCTGTTCACTCGTTGGACGAAATCGAGTTGTTGCATAGTCGGTTTCCCGATCGGATTCGTCATTTCGTGACGATGAGGGGTGACGAGACTTTGGCGGGGAGCGTCATTTATGATACGGGAATCGTGGCGCATGCGCAATATACTTCTGCTTCGGCAGAAGGGAAAGCATCGGGTGCTCTCGATTTGTTGTACGCCCGGCTTATAGGTGAGGTTTTCGCCGATAGGAAATGGTTCGATTTCGGTCAGTCGACGGAAGATATGGGGCACTATCTGAACGAAGGGCTTATCGCTCAAAAAGAGGGATTCGGCGGGCGAGGGGTTGCTTATGATATATACGAGATAACGCTATGACCGGCGGGGAGGAGAAAAAAAATATCTATCGCACGATTGTGAAGGCTACCGGACTTTTCGGCGGTACACAGGTATTTACCATTCTCTGCTCGATTATCAAAACGAAATTGGTCGCTATATGGTTGGGAGCCGAGGGTGTGGGTATCATCGGGCTGTATAATAATACTGTCGAGATGATTTCCTCGTTGACAAGATTGGGAATCGGAACGAGTTCCGTGAGGGATTTATCCAAAGCGTTTAAATCGGGGGACGAAAGTCGGTTTGCCGAACTGGTGTCTGTCGTGCGTCGTTGGATTTGGTTCACCGGGTTGTTGGGGGCGGTGGTTATGCTGACTTTCGCTCCGTTGTTAAGCCGATATACGTTTGGTGACGATGCCCATATATGGGGGTACGTTTTTTTGTCGTGTACGTTGTTGTTTACGACTCTTACCGAGGGGGAACGGGCGGTGATTCAGGCATCGGAACGTTTGCGGGTTTTGGCAAGATGCTCTGTTTTAGGGTCTTTTTTCGCTTTATTGTTCTCTTTACCCTTGTTCTATTTTTTCGGTATTTCGGGTATTGTCCCCGCCATTATCGCACATACATTTTCCATTTGGGTCGTGACTGTTTCGTTGGGTAGGAAGATGAAGATAAAGCCGGTGAAAATGAGTTGGACCGAGACTTACCGGCAGGGAAAGAATATCGCTTCGTTGGGTATTTATATGACGGTAAGCGGGTTTGTCACGACCTTGTATTCCTACCTGTTCGTCGCATGGCTCAACGATAGAGGAGGAACCGGAGAGGTAGGTTTTTTTCAAGCGGGTTATACGTTGGTCATGCAGTATGTGGGGTTGGTTTTTACGGCTATGTCTATGGAATATTATCCCCGTTTGTCGGCTGTCTGCGAGGATAAAGTATTGTTGTCGGAACATGTGACCCGGCAAGTGGAAACGTCGTTGTTGATATTGGCTCCTGTCATTTCGTTATTCCTGATTTTTCAGAATTTGATTATACATATATTATATACATCTGCGTTTTTAGCCATCAGCGGGTATATTTCGTGGGCTGTATTGGGCATGCTTTTCCGGGCATTTTCGTGGAGCGTGAGTTTTGTTCTGCTGGCGAAGGGAGCAGGCCGTATTTTTTTAATAACGGAAATCGTAGCCGATTCCTTGATGTTCGTAATGTATCTTGTCGGGTATACCCATTGGGGGTTACAGGGTGTCGGGGTGGCCTATTTGTTGGCCTATCTGTTTTCGATGACAGGGATTTACATGGTTTGTCATCTGAAATTTGGGTTACATATTCCGGTGCGAATGTTCGTTTCTCTTTTTGTTTATAGTTCTTTATGTTATTTCGTTTGGCTGTTGTGGTCGAACGATTGTTTGGCGGGGGCTTACAGCCTGACCGCATTTATTTGTCTTTTTACCGGATTTCAGTTGAAAAAGAAGATATTCTGTAAATCGAAATAATTAGTGCTTCTCCCAAAATTCGAGATATTGCCGGGCTACTTTTACGTGGTCGTGATATTTTTCTACGAATTGTCTACTTTCGGTCGATAGTCTCGGTAATTGATCCCGATGTATAATCAGATTTTCCAGTTGTTTGAATATATCGTTTCGGTCGGGTAACACGTTGATAATAGGCCGTAGTTTTTGCTCGCCGATAAAATTATAAAATTCGGGTTCGGCTCCGCTTACGGCTATAATGCCTCGTGCCATAGCAGCCAGCGCATTGGTGGCGGGTGTATAGGAATAGAGTTGGTCCAGAAGGATATGACAATCTACCAGTAGTTTGTTGTATTCGTCGAACGGTACGGAAACGACTTTTTGTATATGGCTTTCGCGGGGGTATTTATCATGAATTTCTCGGAGTACGTCGAGTAATATGTCGGTTCCTTTTATCGCTGTGCGGTGTTGTTGTATTCCGATGAAGAACTTAACGACCTCCGGTGTGCTTTTTATCGGGTGGAAAGGATTGATCGACAGGTCGATGGGTATGGGGATATAGGCTAACTTATCGGCATATTCGGGCTGGTATGCTGCATAATATTCATATAGACAGGCAATGATACCATTGGCTTCTTGGGCCATTTCGATGTTGGGTCGCTCGTTGGGACCGCCTATCCATGCCGCAAGCATTTTTTCTCGTTCGGGATGCGGGAGCGGTCGGTCTCCGACGAAGAAGTCGGAGTAACGAAAGGTTTTGCCGTCCAAGCATGCTTTTACATAATAGTGGTCTATGGCGAGAGCATCGAGGAATATCTTTTTGTTGTGCTTTTTCAGGTATTTAAAAATAGCCCAATTCTTTTCTGGACGTAAATCGAAAAAGACAGGATTAGTTACTTGGACAACATCATAACCTCTCATTTGCGGGAGATGTCGTATAATATCCGCCATGTACTGTATGGAATGAAACAGATCATATCCTCGACGAACGATACTGACATCTCGTTTGTTGTTGAGCCAGTGGCTACCGTGAGAAACGACTGTCACCGTGTGACCATTGGCTCGAAGCCCTTCGGCCAATGTCCAGTGTAAGTTGCTGGCTTCACCGATCAGTAGGATTTTCATGTAGAGTTAAGTTATAGATTTGTTGGTAACATAGAATCGTTTTTTGTGCGATAAGTTCCGTATTCATATTTTGTCGGGCAAATTCTGCATTCTTTTCTCCATATCCTGTATTTGCTAATTGTCGGGCATGAGCGACAGCTTCGATGACCGAATGACTGTCGGTGAGGTCGAAAGTAGGATTTCCCGTCAAATCGAGAAGTTCGCCGATATTCCCGAATTTGGGTCCTGCGACGACTTTATGAAAGAAAAGAGCCATAGGAACATTGCCCGAGTTGAGAATCTCTTTACGTTGAATCAGAACGATATCTGCGGCCGAGAAGTAGTAAGGAAGCTCGGTATTCGATATTTTCTCGTGTAGTTGTAAAGCTCTATTCGTGTCGAGCCGGAATTTCTTTTTTTGAGTTCGGTATCGCAGCAGATTTTGTATGGGTGTTTTACGGTTGGTAAAACAACTGTTGTAGAAACCGGGAGCCAATAGGAACTTATCCGACATGGGTAGATGCTCGAAAGCATCGACGACAAGGCGCTGTTCTTCTTCGTTGCGGTAACTTCCAAAAGTGAGAATGATGAATTTATCGGTCGGTAGTCCCAGCTTATTGCGGGAGGTCAATTTCGAAGGGAATGCATATCCACATGAATCGTATATGTGATGAGGTATGACGAAATGCCGAGCCGTGTTTTCGGGATATATACGGGCGAACTCTTGTCGGCTATATTCTCCCAAATGAATAATCGCATTGCTTTGAGTTTCGACGATACGATATAGTTCCAATTTGTTTTTGTCCGTGCAATAATGCGGGATAGCGTCATGGCGGGTATATACGATTTTGGTTCCCATGCTTTTCAGTCGAGCGATTCGTTGTCGTAGAGCTTTTAACCCGTTATCGGAGGGTTGCCGCCATTTGAAAATGACTTCGGGAAACTGAATGTGAACGATGTCGTATTTTCGGGGGGAATTCCAAAAGGCATCGATACTACATTCTACGGAGCCATTTTGTCGTCGTATCTCCTCGCATAGGGACTTGACGTACAAATTGTCGTTTTGAATGATTTTGTCGAAGTAGACGAAAAGTATGTTCATGGCTATGCTTGGACGATGTTTCGTATATCGACAAAAGTAATAAAATTTTGTAGAAATGTCCCGACGGAAAGATTGAAATGAGTATTGTGCAGAAATTTATCTTCAATCGAGGAAAATTGTCTTGGTTTCGAGTGTTTTCGAGATTGAGAAACAGAGCTTATGTAAAGATGCCGAAGCGAACAATATGAACCTTCGAAGCATTGTATAAATAGGTAACATTATTTATCTGGAATTACAGATTGCTCGACCGCCGTTATTGGTTCGGCTGAATGCGGTATTCGATAGCTCTACGTTTGCCGGTCTATGATTAGTAATGTATTGGTGGAGGGTGTGAATGATTTGATTTTGCGGAAGATATACTTCGATTCAATTTTATATGTGGCATATTTTTTGCAATTATGTTATCGTTAATTTAAAATTTGGAATATGAACAGATTATTTCTTTTTATGACAATATTGGTGCTGGGTGTGCCGGTATATGCTCAGTCGGAAAAACGTATAGATACGAAAGAGAAACAAGAGAATGTAAACAGTCGTGAACTGAAAAAACAGTTGGCTGCTATCCAAGATTCGATTAATTATAAGAATGCGGTGAGTGCTTTGGAAAAATCGAATTTTGTATTGGAAGCAGATCAGTTGCTGTTTAAAAGGGGCGGGACTGCTTTCGTATCGTCCAATACGAATTTTGTTTCTTTGTCGGATAATAGGGCGATCGTACAGGTGGCTCCGTTTAACGGTGGAGGCCCGAACGGGGTGGGTGGTATAACTGTGGAAGGTAGTGCTTCGAATGTAAAAGTACAGACGGATAACCCGTTGGCGGAATTAATTTAAGTTGATAAATATGAGTAAAAAGTTGTACATGT
>ENA-OROE01001117-OROE01001117.1-human-gut-metagenome-genome-assembly--contig:-NODE-1117-length-19446-cov-9.560105_pt1 | contig 19446 bp, 17 predicted proteins | sample MGYA00242126_ERZ509044 | MGnify/ENA primary metagenome ERZ509044 (study PRJEB26280, sample SAMEA2338716) | human gut metagenome | biome: human gut; feature: human-associated habitat; material: faeces... | reverse complement strand
TGAATGAAGAATTACTTTGCAGCGTGATAGCGCAGCCAATTCTTCATTCTTCATTTCCGTACAGTATGGAGCTCAAACAGGGGTTCCGGACTGACGGATATATTGCATCAGTTTACGGTAGAATGGATGTTGGGCAAGAGTCGTTGCATCTCCCAGAATTACAAGTTTCATCCGGGCGCGGGTAATGGCAACATTCATTCGTCTTAAATCATTGAGAAAGCCGATCTGTCCATCTTCGTTTGCCCGTACGAGGCTGATAAAGATGACATCCCGTTCCTGCCCTTGAAAGCCATCGACCGTATTGACTGTGATGAGGCTGCGAAAAGGGCGTAGAAAGCTGTTTCCTCTGATTTTGCTTCTTAAGTATTGCACTTGTGCCTTGTAGGGAGAAATCAGACCGAAGTCGATACGCTCGTCCAATATGCGTGTTTTGCCGATCCGGTTAATATAAGCTTCCAGTTCCTGCAGCAATAAGTTGGCTTCCTGCTTGTTGATGCGTCCGAAACTTTCGCCTACAAATTCCTCATGGAAATCCATTTCCGAGGTATCTATCCAGTTCATGGGAGTGTCGAAATCAAGAATACCCCGGTTGCGCACTTCCGGTGCGGCTTCCAGTTCCCCGTTGTAGAACCATTCGGAAGGAAAGCGCATGATTGCCTCATGCATCCGGTATTGCACTTTGAGCAGCGAAACGGCAGAAGGTTTTTGCTGCACGACTTTTTCCATCAAAGTGTGATCCAGTCCGCCACGGGCAGCTTCGATACATTTGATTGTAGGAGGAAGTTGGCAATGATCTCCGGCAAGGATTACGCGGTCCGCTTTCCGGATGGCGATCCAACAGGCAGCTTCGAGTGCCTGGGCGGCTTCATCTATAAACAGAGTGGGAAAGCGCCGTCCGTTGAGCAAACGATGGTTGCTGCTGACCAGAGTAGAAGCTATCACACGGGCACTGTCGAAAAGATCGGCATTGATTAAGATTTCCAGTTCCGTGGCACGGTCGCGGAGACGGCTCATTCTGCTGCGCATACCTTCCCTTTCGGAATAACTTCCCCGACGCATCCGGCTACCCATTTCACGGATTGATTTACGGATTCCCCAGAGTTCGGGGTATGCCGGATGGCTTTCAAAGCAGCGTTCGTAGGTAGAAGAGAGCATTTTGTCGTTTACACGCGTGGGGTTGCCAATACGAAGTACGGCTACTCCCCGGTCTGCCAGTTTCTCGCAGATCCAGTCCACAGCAGTATTACTTTGAGCGCAGACCAGCACTTGCGGTTCGCGGTGAAGCGTTTCGTAAATCGCTTCCACGAGAGTGGTAGTCTTTCCGGTTCCCGGAGGACCGTGGACAATGGCGACATCGCGCGTACATAATACTTTATTTACAGCCGTTTCCTGCGTACTGTTGAGCCACGGAAAGCGGACGGGGTACAATTCACGAAATCCGGGTTTTTGTGTTCCCAGCAATGTATCCCGTAGATCGGCAAGGCGGTTTCCTTTGGCACGGATGGTATCTTCCAGTGCTTCGAACATGGCACGATAAGAAGTTTCATCGAAATAAAGTTGTACTCCCAGCACATCTTCTGTCTGCAGTTCCATCAACGCGCCTGCTCCGGGAAGTACGACTACCATCCGCTCTTCGTCCGCATAACTGACCGTTGCAATGAAATTCATATAACTCACTTTTCCATCAAAGGACTGCCGGAAAAAACAGACGGGACGACCGAATTCGAAGGAGTGCTCGATTTCTTTATTTTCGGTTCGTGTAATATCTATTACAAGTTGATTCAGAGAATTGTAGTAACTTCGACCGGGAGAGGCGGGATACCAACAAAGACCACGTTTTACTTTGCGGGCGACTCCCATTGTTTCAGTCTGCCGCTTGAATTCCTCCTTTTCGTATTCATACTCCATGCGTAGCAGGAGTTGCTGTTGTTGAAGGTCGATGATTGGACTTTTCGGATGATTACTCATAATAGGTGCAAAGGTAATAAATCTTCTTCCTGAGACGAAAATATATTTCATTTTGTTAAACATTCCTCGAATGCCGTTCGTTATTTTTATAGATAGACTAAAAAAACAAAAGCAATATGGTGTATGATTTGACTATGTTAGAGGCTTTTTATTCTGCTTATAAAGGAAAAGTAGAACACGTACGGGCTGTTTTGAAACGGCCTTTGACGTTAGCCGAGAAAATTCTGTATGCTCACTTATTCAATGAGGGTGACTTGAAAAATTACAAGCGGGGTGAAGACTATGTAAATTTCCGTCCCGACCGTGTTGCCATGCAGGATGCGACTGCCCAGATGGCATTGCTTCAGTTCATGAATGCAGGAAAAGAAAAAGTAGCTGTTCCTTCCACTGTGCACTGTGATCACTTGATACAGGCATACAAAGGAGCGAAAGAAGATATCGCTACTGCAACTAAAACAAACGAAGAAGTTTACGACTTTTTGCGCGATGTATCCTCTCGCTACGGTATCGGTTTCTGGAAACCGGGGGCCGGCATCATTCACCAGGTAGTGCTCGAGAATTACGCTTTTCCCGGTGGAATGATGGTGGGAACCGACTCACATACTCCGAATGCCGGAGGACTGGGCATGGTAGCTATCGGCGTAGGCGGCGCGGATGCCGTAGACGTGATGACGGGCATGGAGTGGGAGCTGAAAATGCCGAAAATAATCGGTGTCCGCCTGACCGGAAAACTGAGTGGCTGGACTTCCCCGAAAGATGTGATTCTGAAACTCGCGGGGATTCTGACCGTAAAAGGAGGAACCAATTCCATCATCGAATATTTCGGACCGGGAACGGCTTCTTTGTCGGCTACCGGCAAAGCGACCATTTGCAATATGGGTGCCGAAGTGGGAGCTACCACTTCACTTTTCCCGTTCGACGGGCGCATGGCTACTTATCTGAGGGCTACCGGCAGAGATCGTGTCGTGGAACTGGCAGAGGCCGTTGACTGTGAACTCCGTGCGGATGAGCAAGTAACGGATGAACCGGATAAGTACTACGACCGTGTCATCGACATCGATTTGTCCACGCTTGAACCTTACATCAACGGACCTTTCACACCGGACGCTGCTACACCTATCTCTGAATTTGCAGAAAAAGTATTGCTGAATGGCTATCCGCGTAAAATGGAAGTCGGACTGATCGGTTCGTGTACCAACTCTTCTTATCAGGACTTGAGCCGTGCCGCTTCGTTGGCAAAGCAAGTAAAGGAAAAGAATCTGAGTGTAGCTGCTCCGCTGATCATCAATCCGGGTTCCGAACAAATACGCGCTACTGCCGAAAGAGACGGAATGATGGATACCTTTACGGAAATCGGAGCCGTCATTATGGCAAATGCCTGCGGACCTTGCATCGGTCAGTGGAAACGCCACACGGACGACCCGACGCGAAAGAATTCAATTGTTACTTCCTTCAACCGTAACTTTGCCAAGCGTGCGGACGGCAATCCGAATACGTATGCCTTTGTCGCTTCTCCCGAACTGACGATGGCACTGACAATTGCCGGTGACTTATGCTTCAATCCTTTGAAAGACAGGCTTATGAACCATGACGGCGAGAAAGTGAAACTGACAGAACCGGTAGGAGACGAGCTTCCATTAAGAGGCTTTGCTTCCGGTGATGAAGGCTATATCGCTCCCGGTGGAGCAAAAACAGCGATCAATGTCAACCCGGAATCGCAGCGCCTGCAATTGCTGACTCCTTTCCCGGCGTGGGACGGACAAGATATACTCAATATGCCTCTGCTGATTAAGGCGCAGGGCAAATGCACTACCGACCATATTTCGATGGCAGGGCCGTGGCTGCGTTTCCGCGGACATCTGGAGAATATTTCGGATAATATGTTGATGGGAGCCGTGAATGCGTTCAATGGAGAGACCAATAACGTGTGGAACCGTTCGACAAATACATACGGGACCGTTTCCGGCACAGCCAAAATGTATAAATCCGAAGGAGTGCCTTCTATCGTCGTGGCCGAAGAAAATTATGGCGAAGGTTCCAGTCGCGAGCATGCCGCTATGGAGCCCCGTTTCCTCAATGTGCGTGTGATTCTTGCCAAGAGCTTCGCCCGTATTCACGAAACGAACCTGAAAAAGCAGGGTATGCTTGCTCTTACGTTTGCAGACAAAGCGGATTATGACAAGATACAGGAGCACGACCTCCTTTCGGTCATTGGCCTGATAGATTTTGCACCGGGGCGCAATCTGACCATCGTTCTTCATCACGAAGACGGCACGAAAGAGAGTTTTGAAGCGCAACATACATACAACGAACAGCAGATCGCTTGGTTCCGTGCCGGTTCTGCATTGAATGCCAGATAATTAAAAAGATAGAAATGAGCAAAATAACCATGCAAAAAGATGGTACGCTTTTAGTGCCCGATGTGCCTGTCGTACCTTATATTACCGGAGATGGAGTAGGAGCCGAAGTGACTCCGTCGATGCAAGCCGTTGTGAATGCGGCTGTTCAGAAAGCATACGGTGGCAAACGCCGGATTGAATGGAAAGAAGTGCTGGCGGGCGAACGCGCTTTTAACGAGACAGGTTCGTGGTTGCCGGATGAAACGATGAAGGCTTTTCAGGAATATCTGATTGGCATCAAAGGGCCGTTGACAACTCCTGTCGGCGGTGGAATCCGTTCTTTGAACGTAGCTTTGCGCCAAACGTTGGATTTGTATGTCTGTCTGCGTCCTGTTCGTTGGTATCAAGGCGTTCATTCTCCGGTGAAAGCTCCGGAAAAGGTGAATATGTGCGTGTTCCGTGAAAATACGGAAGATATCTATGCAGGCATCGAGTGGGAGGCAGGTACTCCCGAAGCAGAAAAGTTCTGTCAGTTTCTGAAAAATGAGATGGGAGTGACGAAAATCCGTTTCCCGGAGACCTCTTCTTTTGGAGTGAAACCTGTTTCCCGTGAAGGCACGGAACGCCTTGTGCGGGCCGCTTGTCAGTATGCCCTCGACCATCACCTGCCTTCTGTGACTTTGGTGCACAAGGGAAACATTATGAAGTTCACCGAAGGAGGCTTCAAAAAATGGGGCTATGAACTGGCGCAACGTGAGTTTGGCGATGCTCTGGCAGACGGCAGACTGGTGATAAAGGACTGCATCGCCGACGCTTTCCTGCAAAATACGTTACTGATTCCCGAGGAATATTCCGTGATAGCTACCCTGAACCTGAACGGAGACTACGTTTCCGACCAGTTGGCTGCAATGGTAGGCGGCATCGGCATTGCTCCGGGAGCAAATATCAACTATAAAACGGGGCATGCCATTTTTGAAGCGACGCATGGAACTGCCCCGAACATTGCCGGAAAGGACATCGTGAATCCTTGTTCTATTATTCTTTCGGCAGTGATGATGCTTGAATATCTGGGATGGAAAGAAGCGGCTGTCCTTATCGAAAAGGCTTTGGAACAAAGTTTCCTCGATGCCCGTGCCACGCACGATCTGGCTCGCTTTATGCCGGGAGGTACCTCCCTGTCTACTACCGCTTTCACACGCGAAATTGTGGAAAGAATCGAAAAGTAAATGTAACGATTAAAAACGAAGTATTATGAAGAAAGAGTATTTGATTTACAAACTCTCCGAGGAGATGAAAGAGGCTACCCGGATCGACAATGAATTGTTCCCCAAGTTTGACGTGAAACGCGGACTGCGTAATGAAGACGGCACCGGCGTGTTGGTAGGTCTCACTAAAATAGGTAATGTAGTAGGTTACGAACGGGTCCCCGGCGGTGGACTGAAACCTATTCCGGGAAAGTTGTTCTATCGGGGCTACGACGTGGAGGATATTTCTCATGCCATCATCAAAGAGAAACGTTTCGGCTTCGAAGAAGTGGCTTATCTGCTGCTTTCCGGTCGCCTGCCGGACAAGGAAGAGCTGGCTTCATTCGGCGAACTGATTAACGACAATATGGCGCTCGAACAGAAGACGAAAATGAATATTATCGAGCTGGAAGGAAATAATATCATGAATATCCTGTCGCGTAGTGTCCTCGAAATGTACCGTTTCGACCCCGATGCCGATGATACTTCGCGGGATAACCTGATGCGTCAGAGCATTGACCTTATCTCCAAGTTCCCCACTATCATTGCGTATGCTTATAATATGCTTCGCCATGCTACATTCGGACGTTCGCTGCACATCCGCCATCCGCAGGAAAAGCTGTCCATCGCTGAGAATTTCCTCTATATGCTTAAAAAAGACTATACGGAACTGGATGCCCGTACGCTCGACTTGCTGTTGATTCTACAGGCGGAACACGGTGGTGGTAATAACTCGACTTTCACGGTTCGCGTTACTTCTTCCACAGGGACGGATACGTATTCGGCAATCGCCGCAGGTATCGGTTCGTTGAAGGGTCCGCTTCATGGAGGCGCGAATATTCAGGTTGCCGACATGTTCCATCATTTGCAGGAAAACATCAAAGACTGGAAAAGCGTGGACGAAATAGATACTTATTTCACACGGATGCTGAATAAAGAAGTATATAATAAGACCGGACTGATTTACGGTATCGGTCATGCTGTCTATACGATTTCTGACCCTCGCGCGCTGCTGCTGAAAGAACTGGCTCGCGACCTCGCCCGTGAAAAAGGGAAAGAAGAAGAATTTGCTTTCCTCGAACTACTTGAAGAGCGTGCCATCGCTACCTTCGGGCGGGTAAAGAACAACGGAAAGACGGTGTCCAGCAATATCGATTTCTATTCGGGCTTTGTCTATGAGATGATCGGCTTGCCGCAGGAGATTTTCACTCCGCTGTTTGCCATGGCCCGTATCGTGGGCTGGTGTGCGCACCGCAATGAAGAATTGAACTTCGAAGGCAAACGCATTATCCGTCCGGCTTATAAAAATGTTCTTGATGATTTGGCTTATATTCCCATTAAGAAACGCTGATAAGAACAAATCCTTTTTATGCAATAATGGCTTGTTTTTAGAAAGAACATCCGATGTTCTATTAACATTTAACACTTTGCGGCTGTCGTGTTTCTCTCCCGATGGAGGCTAAGGCATTTATCGTTGGTAGAAAAGGCGCAGCCTCGTATGTAGAAACGCCCTTTTAACACAGCGTTAAAAGGGCGTTTCTACATACGAGGAATTATATATTCTATTTCTTTGTATATCAGTGAACTATGATCTTTCCCTTTGCTGGAGGAGAGATTATGGACAGGTGACCTGTTGAGAACAAACTTGTTATTTTAATAATTACCGTCGATTGAGTCTTTGCTGCTATTATTGGGATAAGGCATAATGTCTATTAAATCAAAATACATTAAGCGTGTTTTTAGATGCGTTCCGGTTTCAAAGCCTGTATATTCCACTTCTTGCGCTTCCGTAGAGAAAAGGTATTTGAAACCGTTTTTCAGATAATAGTTCAGAGGAATATTTTCATTGTAAGCGTCAACAATTAAAAAGCGACACCCTGTTTTGTTTCCCGCATCAATGAACCATGATTTTATGAAAGTCATCAGATCACTACCTATACCCTGATGCTTGTATTCTTTATTGATTCCAAGTCTGCCGATTAATACACCCGGATAGCGGCGCATTTGTTTGGCTCGAGGAATGTCTTTCTGAACTTTCTTTTCCCTGCTGTTGGGGAGGATATTTACTCTGATACTATCGTTAGAAACAGTGAAGGCACACACTATGTCCGAAGGATTTTTATCTGAACGAAAACAGTAACTTTTTCCTAATAGTTGTGCATTATAGAGAGGAGCATCGTTATGAAAGAAGTCGTCTAAGTCTTGGTGCCCACATGAGAAAGGGTCACATTCTTTAATCGTATCCTCATCAAGTACGGCAAAAGTACATTTCTCAAAAAGAAATCCCATGTTTTATAACATTTTAGCCTTTTTGAGCACAGCACGGGCTTCCAGCACATGTTTGCTGAAGTCTTGTTTGTTTTGATTTTTATAAGCCTTGTCCGCTGCCTTAACGAAGTGTTCCGCTTCTTTTCCTTTTAAGGTCGGTATGGCTTTAATTTCCATTGCCATTGCTTTTTCTTTTTATTTAGTTCATAACCAACTGCAAAGATAGCTGATTTTTAATGAATAAACAAAGAATGCCGGAAGTCTGTTGTCGTTTGATTTGTTTTTTATTTGAGTTATTTTTGTGGCCATTCTTTTCTTTTTTTGTTATTTTTGTGAATCTCAAAAGAAAATCAAGATGAGTATAGCTGCCTTTAATCTATTTTTGGGCGTCATGAGTCTGATAGCTCTGATTGTTTTCATTGCCCTCTACTTTGTGAAAGCCGGTTACGGGATATTTCGCACCGCTTCCTGGGGAGCCGCTATTTCCAACAAGCTGGCTTGGGTGCTGATGGAAGCTCCCGTATTTCTGGTCATGTGCTGGATGTGGATGCATTCGGAACGTCGTTTTGATCCGGTCATACTAACATTCTTTGTGTTTTTTCAGATTCATTATTTTCAGCGTGCTTTCGTCTTCCCTCTGTTGCTGACCGGAAAGAGCAAGATGCCGTTGGCAATCATGTCGATGGGAATTCTTTTTAATTTGTTGAATGGCTATATGCAAGGTGAATGGATTTTTTATCTGGCAGCCGAAGGGATGTATCACTCCGGGTGGTTTACTTCTGCATGGTTTATAACGGGCAGTCTGCTTTTTTTTGCAGGCATGTTTATGAACTGGCATTCGGACTATATCATCCGTCACTTGCGCAAGCCGGGTGACACCCGTCATTATCTGCCTCAAAAGGGCATGTACCGCTATGTTACTTCCGCCAACTATCTGGGCGAGATTATCGAATGGGCAGGCTGGGCAATACTTACCTGTTCGCTTTCCGGACTTGTATTCTTTTGGTGGACAATGGCCAACCTCGTTCCCCGCGCCAATGCGATATGGCATCGTTACCGCGAAGAATTCGGTTCGGAGGTGGGAGCGCGCAAACGTGTATTTCCTTTTATATATTGACTTAAAATAGCGTACTATGGAATCTAAACTTTTTACTCCTGTCACTTTCGGTCCGTTGACGCTGCGGAATCGTACTATCCGCTCTGCTGCTTTTGAGAGCATGTGTCCGGGGAATGCTCCTTCGCAGATGTTGCTCGACTATCACCGTTCGGTAGCTGCCGGCGGAGTCGGGATGACGACTGTTGCCTATGCAGCTGTGACGCAAAGCGGACTTTCTTTTGACCGTCAGTTGTGGCTGCGTCCGGAAATTATCTCCGGCTTGCGTGAAGTGACCGGGGCGATACATGCGGAAGGGGCGGCTGCCGGCATCCAGATAGGGCATTGTGGAAATATGTCTCATAAAAAGATTTGCGGGACCACCCCGGTTTCAGCTTCTACCGGCTTCAATTTATATTCTCCCACATTTGTGCGCGGCATGAAAAGGGAAGAATTGCCGGAGATGGCGAAAGCCTACGGACAGGCTGTTAACTTGGCACGCGAAGCCGGCTTTGATGCTGTTGAGGTACATGCCGGACACGGATATCTGATCAGCCAGTTCTTATCTTCCTATACCAACCACAGAAAAGATGAATATGGCGGCTCGCTCGAAAACCGGATGCGCTTTATGGGAATGGTGATGGATGAGGTGATGAAAGCGGCGGGAACCGATATGGCTGTCATTGTGAAAATGAATATGCGTGATGGCTTCAAAGGAGGAATGGAGATCGACGAAACCCTGCAAGTAGCAAAACGCCTGTTGCAACTGGGAGTACACGCGCTGGTCCTGAGTGGAGGTTTTGTCAGCAGAGCTCCGATGTACGTGATGCGGGGGGCCATGCCTGTTCGTTCGATGGCTTATTACATGGATTGCTGGTGGCTGAAATATGGAGTCCGGATGTTTGGAAAGTGGATGATTCCGACTGTTCCTTTTCGGGAAGCTTATTTTCTGGAAGATGCGCTGAAGTTTCGGGCAGCACTTCCGGAAGCTCCGTTGATTTATGTGGGGGGACTGGTGTCCCGTAAAAAGATAGATGAAGTCTTGGATGCCGGCTTTGATGCCGTTCAGATGGCACGTGCTCTGCTCAACGAGCCAGGGTTTGTCAATCGGATGAGGCGGGAAGAGCAGGCGCGTTGTAGCTGTGGACACAGCAACTATTGCATTGGTCGCATGTATACCATTGAGATGGCGTGCCACCAACATCTGAAAGAAAAACTGCCTCCCTGCCTGCAACGGGAGATTGAAAAACTGGAAAAACGATGAGTGAAGAGAAATGGGCAATCATCACCGGCGCCGATGGTGGCATGGGAACGGAAATAACCCGTGCCGTAGCCGCAGCCGGTTACCACGTTATAATGGCTTGCTATCACCCAGAAAAAGCAGAGTTGGTACGGCAACGTTTAGTGAACGAGACGGGAAACACAAAACTGGAAGTCATGGCAGTCGATCTGTCTTCCATGTCATCGGCAGCCTCTTTGGCCGATCAGATTTTGGAACGTCATCTCCCCGTTTCTTTGCTGATGAATAATGCCGGAACGATGGAAACCGGACTTCACATCACCGCCGACGGCTTCGAACGTACGGTGAGCGTCAATTATCTGGGACCGTATTTGCTTACCCGGAAACTCCTTCCGGTAATGACGCGTGGAGCGCGTATTGTAAATATGGTTTCCTGCACGTACGCGATTGGCCGTCTCGATTTTCCGGATTTCTTCTTGCAGGGAAGAAAGGGAGGTTTCTGGCGTATCCCTGTTTATAGCAATACGAAACTGGCTCTGCTGCTGTTTACAATGGAACTTGCGGAACGTCTTCGCGGGAAAGGAATCACGGTCAATGCTGCCGATCCCGGAATTGTTTCTACCAATATGATTACTATGCATCAATGGTTCGATCCGCTGACGGATCTCTTTTTCCGTCCTTTTATTCGTACGCCACGGAAGGGGGCTTCTACTGCCATCGGTCTTTTGCTTGATGAGAAGGAAACTGGAGTGACCGGTCAACTGTATGCTGGCAATCACCGGAAAGAGTTGCCGGACAACTACGTTCATCATGTACAGAAAGAACAGTTATGGGAAATAACGGAGCAATTGCTGGCGCAATGGTTCACATGATTTAATCATTTGGGAGATTGCACGTGCATCTGATCGTTATCCGTTTGATACAGCGCAAATGATGAGTAAGAAAAAATGACTGTTCTGTCTTCTGCCAGAGAAAAAGAAACCGCTTGGAATCTGTGGCATGGATATAGGAGTCAGTCCGAAAAACCGGCTTGAGTTCCATATTGTACGGAAAAGAATATATTTAGGCACGGATTACACGGATTAACACGGTTGTTTTACGTAATCATAGCACTAAAACCGTGAAATCCGTGTAATCCGTGCCTAATCCTCAATTTATAATTTAGTTCATTTCTGTACAGAAAGAAACAAACTGAAAACAACCGGGTTTTCGGGTTGATCCGGATATAGGATGGATTGAAATAAGAACGGTGGACAATTGAATAGCTCAATTCGTCCACCGTTCTTTATATTACCTTTATAAAAATAAGCTTCTGTTCTATTGACAGTCTCTATTAAATAGAAAGTTCTTTCAGTACATTGACCAGATCTCTCTTGACCGGCTTATCGTTTTTGATAGCCTTGCTGAATGGTACATAAACGATTTCATCATGTTCGATACCTATCATTACATTACGCTGGTCTTCCATGATAGCGTCGATAGCAGCGGCACCCAAGCGGCTTGCCAGAATACGGTCGTGAGCTGTAGGACTGCCACCGCGCTGCAAGTGTCCCAGGATCGTTACACGTACGTCATATTGCGGATATTCATTTTTTACACGTTCCGCATAGTGCATGGCACCACCTGTCAGTTCGCTTTCCGCTACCAACACGATACTACTGTTTTTTGATTTACGGAATCCGTTCTTGATAAATTCTTCCAGTTGGTCGACTTCCGTACTAAATTCCGGTATGATGGCTGCTTCAGCTCCCGACGCGATGGCACCATTCAGTGCGAGGAATCCGGCATCACGTCCCATCACCTCTACAAAGAACAGACGTTCGTGTGAAGTGGCGGTGTCGCGGATTTTATCTACTGCATCCAGAATGGTATTCAATGCTGTATCGTATCCGATGGTGGTATCTGTGCCATAGAGGTCATTGTCAATCGTTCCCGGAAGTCCGATACATGGAACGTCAAATTCCTGCGCAAAGATTCGGGCACCTGTCAGTGAACCGTCACCACCAATGATGACCAAAGCATCAATGCCTTCTCTCTTCATATTATCATAAGCCAGCTGGCGACCTTCCGGTGTAGTGAACTCCTTACAACGGGCTGTTTTCAGAATCGTTCCGCCCAGTTGGATGATATTACTTACGTTTTGGCTCTTGAACTCTTTGATTTCGCCTGTCACCAGACCTTTGTATCCTCTATATATACCTTTTACTTGTAGTCCGTTGTAGATAGCCGCACGTGTTACTGCGCGGATAGCCGCATTCATACCCGGGGCATCACCTCCGGAAGTCAAAATACCGATACATTTAACTGTTCCCATAACAATCTTTCATTAATTAGTTTGACGTGGCAAATGTACAACAAAAAGTTGAAAGCGGTGTTTCATAAGTTTTTTTTCGTGTGTCGAAACCATTAAAAATATTCAAATTGTTCCTTCTTTCTTTCTTTTTATTCTTTTGGGAGGGAGAAAATACCAGTCCTTTGACACATTGTTAATCTTTTATTAATAGCCGGATATGGTCATGTATTTTTTCCATCAGCCATTTGGGAGTGGAAGTCGCCCCGCATACTCCGATAGATTCCACATTCTGAAGCAAAGAAGGGTCGATTTCTTTCTCATTGTCGATCAGGTGTGAGTTCGCATTCACTTTCAGGCATTCTTCAAAAAGCATTTTCCCATTCGAACTCTTTTTTCCGCTGACGAAAAAGATAAGATCGTGTGTAGCCGCAAACTCTCTGAGATTGGGCATACGGTTGGCAACTTGGCGGCAAATCGTATCATAATATTCGAAAGTGGCATCCGGTGAAATGTGGTGTTTGATGTATTCCACAATCTCCTGAAACTCATCCAAAGATTTGGTGGTCTGCGAGAAAAGCCGGATACTTTTGCTGAAATCAAGCTTTTTGGCTTCTTCCGCACTTTCGATGACAATGGCTTGGCCACCCGTTTGTCCCACCAGTCCCAGCACTTCCGCGTGACCGTTTTTGCCGTAGATAACAATTTGCTTTTCTTCAAAGTCTTCTTTTCGGAACTCTTGCTTGATGCGCTTTTGGAGTCTCAGTACAACCGGGCAGGTAGCATCGATGATTTCAATGTTATTTTCTTGGGCAATCTGGTAAGTTTCCGGTGGCTCTCCGTGCGCACGGAGCAACACTTTGGCATTGCGTAATTGTCTGAATTCATCGCGGTTGATGGTAATCAGTCCCATCGCTTTCAGCCTGTCTACTTCCCGGCTGTTGTGTACAATATCCCCCAGGCAATAGAGGGTTTCTCCTTTTGCCAGTTCTTCTTCCGCTTTGTGGATGGCTGTGACCACCCCGAAGCAGAAGCCGGACCCTTCATCTATCTCTACTTTTATCATACACTCAACTTCTGTCCTCTACTTATTAACAATTTTCCCGAACTGTTCCGACAGCCATTCTTTCTGTTGCTCAATACTCAGATTGGAGTTGTCGAGCAGTAAAGCGTCATCTGCCTTACGCAATGGGCTCACTTCGCGGTGCTGGTCGATATAATCCCGTTGCTTTACGTTTTCCAGAATTTCTTCAAAACTGCCTTCCTGTCCCTTTGCTTTCAGTTCGTCAAAACGGCGTTGGGCACGAATCTCCGGAGTAGCCGTTACGAATATTTTCAGTTCCGCATCCGGAAAAACGGTGGTCCCGATGTCACGTCCGTCCATCACAATTCCCTTTTCTTTTCCCATGGCCTGCTGCTGTGCCACCATCGCTTCGCGTACAAAATCAAGCGCACTGATAGGACTGACCTTTGACGAAACCCCCATTGTACGGATTTTATTCTCCACATTCACCCCGTTGAGGTAAGTGTCCGGGCGTCCCGTTTCCGGATTCGGACGGAAGGAAATCTGAATATCCTTGATTGCTTTTTTCAACTTCTCCGTATCGATGACATCTCCGTCGAATATCCCGTTCTCAATACTATATAAGGTGACTGCGCGGTACATGGCTCCACTGTCTATATAAATGTATCCTACTTCGCGGGCGAGGTCTTTGGCCATTGTACTTTTTCCGCAGGACGAAAAACCGTCGATTGCGATTGTTATCTTTTTCATATTTATCTGGTTCTTATTTTACTCGCCAAAGATACGCTTATTTTGAAAATCCGCCATAGATTTGACTGTAAAAGCAACTGAATGAGTATGAAAGAATTAAAAAAGTTAAAAAGCCGGATAAAAAGAGACGAAGAGACGGACGGTTATCTGAAAATGTACTATATTTGCCCAGAGACACATAGGAAGACACTTTTTTTATTAATCATTATATTAACAAAATTATGGAAGTTAAAAAATCACCCAAGGCAGACCTGGAAGGAAAGAAGTCCACATGGCTGCTGATCGGTTACGTGGTGGTATTGGCTTTTATGTTCGTGGCGTTCGAATGGACCCAGCGTGATGTGAAAATCGATACAAGCCAGGCAGTAGCTGATGTCGTTTTTGAAGAGGAAATCATTCCTATTACCGAAACCCCTGAACAAGCAGCACCACCACCACCCGAGGCTCCGAAGGTGGCCGAATTGCTGGAAATTGTCGATGATAAGGCAGATATTGAAGAATCAACTACCATTCTTAATGAGGATAACACACCGAAAGTAGAAGTAAAATACGTACCGGTGCAAGTAGTTGAAGAAGAGCCGGAAGAACAGACTATCTTTGAAGTGGTAGAAAACATGCCGGACTTCCCGGGTGGACAAGCAGCATTGATGCAGTATCTGGCTAAAAACATTAAATATCCGACTATCGCACAGGAAAATGGTACTCAAGGTCGTGTTATCGTACAGTTCGTTGTGAACAGAGACGGTAGTATCGTAGATGCAAAAGTTGTACGTAGTGTAGACCCGTATCTGGATAAAGAAGCTCTCCGTGTGATCAACACGATGCCGAAGTGGAAACCAGGTATGCAGCGTGGTAAACCGGTTCGCGTTAAATTTACAGTTCCTGTAATGTTCAGATTGCAGTAATTTGTAACACCAATACATTTAAGAGGCTGCGAATGCAGCCTCTTTTTATTCATTAATCTTCATTTTCATCATGTTTACAGCATCTCAATTACTTGATAAAATAAATAACCATATTTCTGAACTTCAGATAACCCGGACTCCGAAAGGACTCTATGAACCAATCGAATACATCCTTTCTTTGGGGGGGAAGCGGATACGTCCTGTATTGATGCTGATGGCATATAATCTGTATAAGGAAGATATTTCGTCTATTTATGACCCAGCTACTGGTATCGAAGTTTATCATAACCACACTTTGTTGCATGATGATTTGATGGATCGCTCGGATATGCGTCGGGGAAAGCCGACTGTGCATAAAGTCTGGAACGATAATACTGCTATTTTGTCGGGCGATACCATGTTAATATTGGCTTTCCGGTATATAGCCGGCTGTGCACCGGAGCACTTGAAAGAAGTTGTTGACTTATTTAGTCTGACTGCATTGGAGATTTGTGAAGGACAGCAGTTGGATATGGAATTTGAGTCGCGCAGCGATGTTGCAGAGGACGAATATATTGAGATGATTCGTTTGAAAACAGCTGTATTGCTTGCCGCAAGCCTGAAGATTGGCGCGATTCTGGCAGGAGCATCTGCCGCTGACGCGGAGAATCTTTATAATTTCGGAATGCAAATAGGAGTTGCATTCCAGTTGCAGGATGATTTACTGGATGTTTATGGCGATCCGGAAGTGTTCGGAAAGAAAATCGGTGGAGACATCCTTTGCAATAAAAAGACATACATGCTGATCAAAGCACTGGAACGTGCAGATGGAAAGCAGCAGGAAGAACTGAACGGTTGGCTGAATGCAGAGAATTGTCAGCCGGCAGAAAAAATAGCCGCAGTTACCGAAATCTATAATCAGCTGGCTATCCGCAGCGTTTGTGAAAACAAAATGCGCGAGTATTATACACTTGCTATGGAAAGCCTTGAGGCAGTTGCGGTTGCCGGAGAGAAGAAGAAAGAACTTAAAAGTTTAGTGAAATTGCTAATGTATCGGGAAATGTAGTAAAGTGGGAGAGAAATGCCTTACAGACGATTGCCAAATACGGATCAAGCCAGAGTACGGGCGCTGAAAGCAGCGGTCGAGAAGGGTGATGTGTATAATGTGCGGGATCTGGCTATCTCATTGAAAACATTATTTGATGCCCGTAATTTTCTGTTGAAGTTTGAAGCTGCGCAAATTTACTATACACAATGTTATGATAATCAGTCGAGAGCCAGTCGCAAGCATCAGGCGAATGTGAGAATGGCACGGCTGTATATTTCTCACTTTATTCAGGTGCTCAATCTTGCAGTGCTCCGTGATGAGATCAAACCGGTGCATAAAGAACTGTATGGGCTTCCCGAAGCGAATGTGGTGCCGGATTTATTAAGCGAAGCATCTTTGGTAGAGTGGGGGAGGAAAATCATTGATGGCGAGCAGCGGCGAATTTCTCAAGGGGGAATCCCCATTTATAACCCGACTATTGCACGCGTAAAAGTGCATTACGATATTTTTCTGGATAGCTATGAACGTCAAAAAGGATACCAGTCCGCAACAAACCGGAGCTTGGATGAGTTGGCCTCGATGCGTGACCGTGCTGATGAGCTGATTCTGGATATCTGGAATCAGGTGGAAGCCAAGTTTCAGGGAATAAATCCCAATGAAACCCGATTGGAAAAATGTCGTGACTATGGGCTGGTATATTATTACCGCTCCAATGAGAAAGTGAAAGAAGAAAGCGAATTATCATGTTAATAGATACTCATTCCCATCTGTTTTTAGAAGAATTTTCCGATGACCTGCCACAGGTAATGGAGCGTGCGCGGCAAGCCGGCGTTTCGCGTATTTTCATGCCCAATATTGACAGCACGACAATTGAACCGATGCTGTCGGTCTGCGCGGATTATCCGGAATATTGTTATCCGATGATCGGGCTCCATCCTACTTCGGTGAACGAGTCGTATAAACAGGAGATGGCAATTGTCCGGGAGCGTTTGGAAGCCCCTCATCACTTTGTGGCCATTGGAGAAATCGGACTTGACTTGTATTGGGATAAAACATTTTTGAACGAACAATTGTACGTTTTTGAGAAACAGATAGAGTGGGCGCTCGAATATAAATTACCTATTGTGATCCATTCGCGGGAAGCATCCGACTATATATATAAGGTGATGCAACCTTATAAAAACACAGCTTTGACCGGTATTTTTCATAGTTTCACCGGGAGTGCGGAAGAAGCAGCCCGATTACTGGAGTTTGACGGTTTTATGTTGGGAATCAACGGAGTGGTCACCTTCAAGAAATCCTCTCTGCCGGAAGCCTTGTTGACGGTACCTTTGGAGCGAATAGTGCTTGAAACGGATTCCCCCTATCTGACCCCTGTACCCAATCGGGGAAAAAGAAATGAAAGCGCGAATGTGCGCGATACCTTCCTGAAGCTGGTTGAAATATATCAGACCACCCCGGAGCACCTTTCACAAGCCACTTCCGAAAATGCACTAAAAGTGTTCGGAATGGTCAAATAAGGTTCCAAAGGTTTTAAATTATATTAATTTGCAGTATTTATTTAAGATAAAAAAGGGATAATGCTTTAGGAAAAGAAAAAAAAGGATACATTTGTAGCTGAAAATGCGGAAAACTCATAAGGAGAGGTGCTCGAGTGGTTGAAGAGGCACGCCTGGAAAGCGTGTATACGCCAAAAGTGTATCGCGGGTTCGAATCCCGCTCTCTCCGCATTGCTGTGAAAGGGCAAAAAGTGGAAAACAATTAAAACAATAAAATAACAATTAATTAATTAATCTTAAAAATTAGACACACAATGAAAAAGTTATTTGCAATTGTTGCTGTGATTGGGGCCTTCACTTTTGGCTCAATTCAACTTGCTCAGGCTCAAGACGCTCCTGCAGCAGAACAAACTGAACAACAAGCTGCTCCTGCTGCTGAAGCTCCCAAGGCTGAAGCACCTAAGGCTGAAGCACCTAAGGCAGAAGAAGCTCCCAAGGCTGAATAATTCAGACTTTTCAAAGACTCTCTGAGAAATCAGGGAGTCTTTTTTGTTGCTAAAAAAATCTTTTATGATTCTGTTCGCTTTACCCCTCTGGAAAAGTATGCTATACTAAATCAGTTATAAATAAATGATTTTTTTCTGTAAAGGAGGATTTGCTATGAGAGGACGTTCCTCACAAAATATCTGGATACTGGTGCTGCTTATGCTTGCAGGCGTGGTTCTGGGCGGCTTTATCGCAAAACTGGTCGGCGGTGTTTCTGCACTCAGCTGGCTTGCATACGGTAACAGCTTTGGGCTTTCCTCTCCGCTTATGCTGGATTTAGGCGTGCTGACATTGCAATTTGGGCTGACCATCCGCTTTACCATTGCGGGTATCATCGGCATTATTCTGGCGTTTTTCATTTACAGAAAGCTATAATGATTTTCAGGGGGCAAACGATTTTGCCCTTTCCTTTTTTTCAGGAAAAACCATTCTTTTTTTATGAAAAATACGGCTCTTTTCTTGAAAAGAATACAAAAAAGCGGTATGATAAAATGTAAGACAAAATTTAAGAGATACCATAGCTGCCGCACACACGGCGGCGTTTCCAATAATGAAAGGGGTAAAAAGAATATGATGTTCAATGCCAAAGATATGGGAATTGACTTGGGTACTGCCAATACCCTTGTCTATATGAGAGAAAAAGGAATCATCGTGAATGAGCCTTCCGTTGTTGCCATCAACACGGACACCAGAGAGGTTCTGGCTGTCGGCAACGAAGCGAAGGATATGATCGGGCGTACCCCCGGCAATATCGTTGCCATCCGCCCCATGAAGGACGGCGTTATCGCAGACTTTGACGTAACACAGGCTATGCTGCGTTATTTCATCAATAAGGCGTATGTACGCTCTCTCTTTGGGCCCAAGCCTCGCATTGTAATCTGTGTGCCTTCCGGCGTAACAGAGGTAGAAAAGCGCGCCGTTCTGGAGGCTGCCATTGCCGCAGGCTCCAAGGAAAAGGACACCTACCTGATTGAAGAACCCATGGCAGCGGCAATTGGTGCAGGTCTGCCCGTTGCAGAGCCCACCGGCAGCATGGTTGTTGATATCGGCGGCGGCACAAGCGAGGTTGCTATCATTTCCCTTGGCGGCATTGTTACAAGCACCTCTCTGCGTGTGGCAGGTGACGCACTGGACAGCGCGATTGTAAACTATATCCGCAAGGAATTTTCTCTGGCAATCGGTGACCGTACCGCAGAGGAAATCAAGATTACCATTGGCTCTGCGTATCCTCTGGACAGAGAGGAAAAAATGGA
>ENA-OROE01001112-OROE01001112.1-human-gut-metagenome-genome-assembly--contig:-NODE-1112-length-19552-cov-2.459609_pt1 | contig 19552 bp, 14 predicted proteins | sample MGYA00242126_ERZ509044 | MGnify/ENA primary metagenome ERZ509044 (study PRJEB26280, sample SAMEA2338716) | human gut metagenome | biome: human gut; feature: human-associated habitat; material: faeces... | reverse complement strand
AAGACGTAATCATCCTCGGTGATATGATTTCGTCAGGTGACAGTATCCTCGATGTAGCACGCCAGCTCAAGATGCGTAAAGCAAAACGTATCTACGCTGCTGCAACCTTCGGACTTTTCACAAACGGTATGGAAAAATTCGACCAGGCTTACGAAGAAGGACTGATCAGCGGAATCCTCACAACAAACCTGATCTATCAGACACCGGAACTGCTCAGCCGCCCTTACTACATCAACTGCGACATGAGCAAGTACATCGCACTGGTGATCGATACACTGAACCATGATGCTTCTATCAGCAGCATCCTTGATCCAAGCGAACGTATCCAGCATGTAGTTGAGAAATATAAAAAAGGGGAAGCGATTGACTAATTTATACGAGCGAAATTTTTCCGCTGTATGACAAAAAATACTGCCTGAATATCATTTTCTGATATTCAGGCAGTATTTTTTTACTCTTAAACGTTAATTTGTGAATACTCGGTAATTCTCTTTTTTATCGTAATCTTTGCGGATCCCATCATCCTCATACATGGTATAACTGCTGTTTTCGTATCCGATAAGCTGCAGATGTTCGGTATCAATATCTTTCACACACTCTGCTGCTTCTGCAACCGGGATGCATTTACCACTTCGAATGAAGAGCGGTACTTCATTTAGTGCCACATCTACATAATGAATACCTTTTGCGAGAACCTCTTCAGAAATGCTTCCGTCCGGCAGGAACTTGATAAATTTCATTTCTTCCGGCAGATAAACATAACGGCCTCTTGCGTTCTGCTCGTAGACCGGAGCGATCATGATCTCGTTTCCAAGCATCAGCTGATCCTCTATCCTGATTGCTCTCTTGTCATCCGGATAAACAAACCCAAGTGGTTTGAAATACATGTCATCATTCAGCACAGCTTTCATGTACTCACTGTACAGATACGGCACAAGACGATATCTTGTATTAATGACAGCGCGGAAATCCTCGATTTTTTCAAATTGATAACATTCCTGCTCTCTTGTTCCCGTTGCTGAATGATTACGCATCAGTGGTGTGAATACACCAAGTGCAAGAAAACGAAGCAACAGTTCTCTTGTCGTATCACTGCCAAATCCTCCAAGGTCAGCACCTGTATACAGGAAACCGCACATATTCAGAGACGGCAGCATCTTCAGGTTAAGAAGGATATGCGACCACCAGGATTTATTATCGCCTGTCCAGATTCCGCCATAACGGTGCATTCCGATATAAGAAGATCTGGAAAACATCAGAAAACGTTTTTCCGGGTCAATGCGTTCAAAAGCTTCTCCTGCTGCTCTTGTCATATTGTAGCCAAAAAGATTATGTACTTTGTCATGACGGATCTTTTTGCCATCGACATTGTGATAAAATCTTTTGTAATCTTCCGGATTATTTGCAATACTGAGCATCTTGTCCTGCATTTCCCAGGGATGGGTCTTGCCTTCGGTATCCTTTGCAAACTTTCCGGCAAGTTCTCTTGCCTCTGCAAGGCCTTCGGAAGAATAAAAGATCGCAGGCTCATTCATATCATTCCAGAAACCTTCTATTCCCTGTTCAATCAGAAAACGATATTTGTCCCCGAACCATTTTCTGGCTTCCGGATTCAGCATATCCGGAAAATGGGTATCTCCCGGCCATACAGCTGCAACAAAATCACTTCCGTCTTCTCTCTTGCAGAAATAGTTGTTTTTGACACCTTCCTCGTAAATCTCATATCCCGGCTCAACCTTCACACCGGCATCAATGATCGGAATCAGGCGAATATCCTGGTCATCCATTTCCTGCACAAATTCTGGAAAATCCGGGAAATTTTCTTCATTCACTGTGAAATCTTTGAATGACTGCATATAGTCAATATCCATGTAAATCATGTCGATTGGGATATGATTCTCCCGATATCCTTTTGCGACAGTACGGAAATCTTCTTTCGTCGTATAACCCCAGCGGCTCTGTCCGAAACCAAAAGCAAACTTCGGCGGGATATAGCTGCGTCCAATTACGTGGCGGAACTGTTTTACGATATCATAAGCATTCTCACCTTCAAGCACATAGATATCCAGATCGGCATTTTCGCAGGATACCCTGAGTGTATCCTCTCTGTCATATCCGATATCAAAGGTCAGTTTCGACGGATAGTCAAAAAACAATCCAAACGTAGTCTTTCCACTCACAATAATAAAGTTGTGGGCTCCGTACAAAGAACGCTTGTCCTCTGTGTGTACCGGATCATCTGTGCAATTACTGATATAACAATACCCTCTCTTGTTGATTCCACGATTGGCTTCACCCAGACCATAGACAATGTCATCTTCATCCATGATATAAGTAAAAACAAATCCTTCCTCCTGACTGACCTCTCCATATGGGAGAACGCCCTCAGTTGTTTCAATTTTTTCAGTCAGTGCCTCCGTATTAAATGGAGTTCCATATCTATATTTTCTAATCATTTCTCTGTCACCTGGTGTTTATAATATAATACAAATGCTTCATATGGGTTCAGAATAATTTTTCCGTCGAATTCTTTTCTTCCAAGGTTTGTGATCAGACACTCTGCGCCTTTAAATTCTTCCGGCACTTCTACTTCTGCATTCTTGTCGCTAAAGTTGCAGACGGTCAGAAGTTTTTCCTGATCCCCTTTTCTTGTGTAAGCAAAAATCTGCTCGTCTTCACGATAAAGCGGTTCAAATTCGCCATAAACAATAATTTCTTTCTCCTTGCGCAAGCTGATCAGTTTCTGATAGTAATGGAAAACAGAATCCGGATCTTCAAGCTGCTGTGCTGCATTGATCTTTTTGTAGTTTTGGTTTACTTTGATCCACGGCTCACCATCTGTGAATCCAGCCTGTTTGCTGTCATCCCACTGCATCGGAGTTCTCGCATTGTCACGGCTTCTCAGCATCAGACATTTCATCATGTGTTCCGGAGTCATAAGACCTGATTCCGTAAACTCTTTAAAGTAATTAATACTTTCAATATCACGGTAATCTTCCAGTTTGTCAAAGTAAATGTTTGTCATACCAAGCTCTTCACCCTGATATACATATGGCGTTCCCTGCATCATGTGAATACAGGTAGCCAGCATTTTTGCGGATGTTTCTCTGTATACCGGATTGTCATTTCCAAAACGGCTGACGCTTCTCGGTTGATCATGATTACCTAAAAACAAACTGTTCCACGCCTTACCCTGAAGTTCTTCCTGCCATTTGATCATAATATTTTTGAACTCTTTGAAGTCATATTTTGCAGTCGTCCACTTTCCATAATCTCCGCATCCACTCTCCACATGCTCAAATTGGAATACCATATTCAGTTCATTTCTGTCTTCACCCGCATATTTCTGTGCTTCTTCAATTGTAACTCCAGCTGTTTCACCAACTGTCATGATATCATATTTTGAAAGGACTTCATGATTCATTTCCTGAAGAAATTCATGGACTCTTGGACCATGTACGCTATATGGTCCAAAATCGCCATAAAGTCCGTTATTCATTTCTCCATCCGGAAATCTCTGATCTTTGGAAATCATACTGATAACATCCATACGGAAACCATCAATTCCTTTTTCACACCAGAATTTCATCATATCGTAAACTTCCTGGCGTACTTTTTCATTTTCCCAATTGAGATCCGGCTGTTTTTTTGAAAACAGATGCAGATAATACATCTGAGTCTGCGGATCATATTCCCATGCAGAACCGCCGAATGCTCCTCCCCAGTTATTAGGTTCTTTTCCGTTTACCGGGTCTTTCCAGATATAATAATCACGATATGGATTATCTTTTGACTTGCGGCTTTCAATAAACCAGTTATGTTCATCTGAAGTATGGTTGACTACGAGATCCATCAGAATCCTGATGGATCTTTTGTGTGCTTCACACAACAATTCCTCGTAATCCTACATCGTTCCATATTCTTCATAAATTCTGCGGTAATCAGAAATATCGTAACCATTATCGTCTTGAGGTGATTCCAGCATCGGAGAAATCCACAATACATTTACCCCAAGTTCTTTGAGGTAATCCAGTTTCTGTATGATTCCTCTGATATCTCCCACACCATCACCGTTACTGTCTTTAAAACTCTTAGGATATATCTGATATACTACACTTTCTTTCCACCATCTTTTCTCCATGCCAAGTCTCCTCATTTCTAATTATTTGACCGCTCCTGCAACCACACCATTCATTATACTCACCTCATCCTTGCAGTATCAAGAGGTTTCTCGCGAAACTATAAAAGACAACAAAGTTTATTTCCTGCTTTTATACAGTCTGCACAAAAACAACCAGACCATTCCACCGGCTTACCTGTATACATGCAAAGTCAAAAAAAGGATCCTGTCATTCCCTGACAGAATCCCTCTTTACCAGATAGACTGGATTTTTTATATTTAATTCGTCCAGTGTCTCTCCCTGAATTAATTTCAGCAGACGTTTCAGCGCCACATGCGCCTTTTGCGGAATATCCTGATGAACCGTTGTCAGTTTCGGTCGAACCATACTTGCATAGACACTGTCATCATATCCTGTAACAGAAATCTGCTCCGGAACCATGATTCCTTCGTCAAAAAAGAAATTTATTGCTTCGATCGCATTATAATCTGAAGAAAAGGCCAGCGCTTTTGCTTCAAGAAAGCGTGGAAGAAGTTCTCTGTATTTCCTGAGACGAAGATTTCTTTTACCCGGAATAACTATATATCTGGAACGACTGCAGAATCCCCCCGATTTTTCCATCGCCTGTTTGAATCCCATCCACCGATAGTAATCACTGTCTCTCTCCGTTTCCGCAACAAACAATGCTTTCTTATATCCACAGGAATACAGGTATTCTCCGATCTGATACCCGCCTGAATAATCATCTATACCAACATTCTGGAATGTATAAGTCCCCTTCGGATAAGCATCGATCAAAATCATTTTTTTGTTTAATCTGTGCGAAAGGTTATGATACTGCTCTTCATTGTATCCCAGGATAATCAACCCCTCTACATTCCATTTTGAGGCAATATCCACTACATTCTGAATACTTTCACCGCCAATAAGCATAACATAATATCCATTTTCTTCCATTTCCATCTGAATCGTTCCGATCAGTTCTCCCACGAATGGATCTTGAAGTGACTGCATACCATGAGCGTAAGTAAATCCGAGTACTACGCCTATAATTCTGGAACCATGACCGGAAAGCATCATGGAACCCATATTCGGAACATAGTTCTGTTCTTTAAGAATAGCCGTGATTTTATCAATCGTTTTCTGGGAAACTCTTTTGGTATTGCCATTTATAACGTTAGATACCGTAGTACGGCTGACGCCTGCCATTTCTGCAATATCCTGAAGCCGAATCATAAAACCTTCCTCCTGTGTTCTTGTTTTCTTACAATACTGTTTCCTGCTTATTTGTACTCAGATACTTTCGTTTCTGCAAAAGTCATTTTCGCTTATATCGAGTTTATAATATCATAGGCAGTTAGGTTTGTCACATAAAGGTTTGCAATTTCAAACTGCAAGACCGCTGTAATTGCGACTGATAAAATTAACCATTGTCTCCATGAATATATTAGAGATATAATATAAATACTGGTATCTGATTTTTCTGAATACTAAGTATCTAAAAATGGGGAATGATAAATGAACAAACAAGAGAAACAGATTTTCACATCAGACAATTTGAAAGAAACAGCCATCATGACAATAGCAGTGGGGATTATCGCCGCGGCCGTATATTTCTTTTTGATTCCGAGTATGACCTCGATCAGCAGTATATCCGCGCTGGCAATTGTTATGTCGCATTATATACCGTTGCATGTATCAACGATCACAATGATATTGAACGTTGTCCTACTGCTGATAGGCTTTGTGACATGCGGAAAGGAGTTCGGAGCAAAGACGGTTTACACCAGCATCCTGCTGCCGTTGTATCTTGCAGTATTTGAACACATATTTCCGGATTTTACCTCGCTGACAAACAGCAGTGAACTGGATGTAATATGCTATATCCTGGTCGTAAGTATCGGCCTCAGTATTTTATTTAACATGAATGCATCTTCCGGCGGACTGGATATCGTAGCGAAGATCATGAATAAATATCTGCACATAGAATTAGGAAAAGCAATGTCCATCTCGGGCATGTGTGTGGCACTTTCTTCCGCTCTGATCTATGACAAGAAAGCTGTCGTTTTAAGTGTGCTTGGAACTTATTTTAATGGTATTGTGCTGGATCATTTTATCTTTGGCCAGAATCTGAAACGGCGTGTATGTATTATTACAAAATACGAAGAAGAAGTCCGTCAGTTTATCTTGCATGAACTGCATAGCGGAGCAACATTCTACGAGGCGACAGGCGCATATAATATGCAGAAGCACAGAGAGATCATTACGATCGTGGACAAAAGTGAATATCAGAAACTGATGAATTATATTATCAAGAAGGATCCGGAAGCATTCGTGACAGTGTATACAGTGTCTGATATGAGATACCGTCCAAAGGTAAGATCCTTTTAGGCGGGAAGAAGCTCTACAGAACACTTTACGCAGCTGCTTGAATATCTGAACAGAAAAGAGTCGCAGCCTGTTCCATCAGGGAACAACTGTGACTCTTTTTATTTTGTCTTCCATTTTTGTGACATTACTTCACAATATCCAACTGCCCGACAATTCCGATATATCCATCTGTTTTTATTGATGACCATAATGTGTGCAGTTTCAGATCACACATCTGCCTTTCACCTCTTACTTTTAACATTACTTTTATTGAAACTTCTTTGTTTTTACTTGATACTGAATCCAGCGAATCTTTTACGCGCTGAATATCCTCTTCGCTTATATCATATGCTCCATATAAATCAAATTCCAGATTATCTCTCTGATACTCTTTCTGCGATTCTCCGTCTGTTAAAACCAGTTTTCCTGAAATCGCATTATACTCCATTGAAATCTTACCGCTATTCTCCTTAAAGAACTTTATTTTTTCCTGCATGATCTCTATAACACGCTGGGAATAATCCTTGCATGGCAATGCATTTTGCCTCAGTATTTCTTCTGAGATCCTCTGCGCTTCATAATACTCTCTGTTGTCATCCTTTTCTTTCTTAAATGTTCTGGACAACTGAGGACTGATCTCTTTCAGGCATTCCAGAAGAAGCGGATTAAACTGTCCGCACTGACCTTCCAGAATCATCTGGATTGCCGTATCATGATCATATGCATTCTTATAGCACCGTACACTTGTAAGCGCATCATACACATCAGCAATTGACACGATCTGCGCAGAGATTGGTATTTCTTCCCCTTTTAGTCCATCAGGATATCCTCTTCCGTCCCATCGTTCATGATGCCATCTGCAGATTTCCCATGCAGTGCGTACCAGTGGCTTGTCCTGTGGAAAATCCATATTCCGGATCATAGACGCTCCAATCTCACTGTGGCTTTTCATGATCTTGAATTCTTCATCTGTCAGTCTGCCTGGTTTATTGAGGATTTCTTCCGGAATGCTGACCTTTCCAATGTCATGAAGGGAAGATGCTGTTATAATCAGAGCAATATCCGCTTCTGTCAGATGATACGCATCTGTTTTCCTGATCAATTCTCTCAACAGCATCTCCGTTGCGACACGGATGTGTAATATATGTTCGCTGCTTTCACTGTTATGAGAACCTAATACATTGCTCAGGATTCCAATCATAATCGTGTTGTTTTCTTCTTTCTGATAGACCTGATCTACAACCACATTGATCAGTCGTTTCTGGTTTGCATAAAGTCCCAATGTATTCTGGACTCTTTTCTTTACGATAACTGCATCAAACGGTCGGCTGATATAGTCTGTGATCCCCAGATCATACGCTTTTCGCATAATTTCGACAGATTCTTCTGATGAAATCATGACAACCGGGACTTCATCAATCCACTGTAACTCCCTCATATGTTCCAACACCTGGAATCCATTCATCTGCGGCATATTGATATCCAGAAGCATCAGGTCGATCTCCGGATGCACTTCCAGAATCTGGATTGCCTGAGTTCCATTTTCAGCTTCTAGATAATCATAACTGCTGCCAAGAATCTCCTTTAATATATCTCTGTTAAGTTCTGAATCATCTACAATAAGTAGTTTTTGTTTCTCACTCATCCTTTATCCTCACGATTTTTATTTTTTCCTGCTAATTCAGCAATAATCTCCACTAATAGTTTCATATCGATCGGTTTTGAGACATGCTCATTCATTCCCGCTTCTTTTGACTTTATCCGGTCCTCAACAAAAGCATTCGCAGTCATTGCGATGATCGGAATTTTCTTTGCGTCACTTCTGTCCATTGTGCGGATCCATCCTGATCGGAAGGAATCTCTCTGGCACTCAAATAAATCTTCCCATAATCTTTATTATACTTTACGGCATTACTCAAGATATTCATCAGAAGACGCTTCAGATGGATTGGGCTGCCTATAAGATCTTTATGAATGATCTCTGGTGTTTTGTGTTCCACCTTGATTTCTCTTTCATCAGGCTTTTTTGATACTTCTGTTCTTTTTCCTTTTCTATTTTGAGAATATTTTTCTGTAATTTTCTGCATTATCTCCCATTTATTTTCCATATCCTCAACAAGCTTAAACTGTGTACGACATCGATCCAGATTATGGTTTTCCCTGTGAATCTTAAAATAATGATCTCCTTCAAGATAATCAGTAAGAAAGCGCATACCACATTCAAAAGTCATCACTTTCGCTCCAAACGGGAGCAACTCCATTTCTTTTGAAGTGAGTTTTCCGTTACATCCTTTCAGAAATCCTCTTAAATAGATTTCATATAAATTCATATCACAGGATACTTTGGTCAAATCAATCTCATCTTCTGCTGCTGTACTGGCTCCAAAACGAATAGAATCTCCAAAATCGTTCATAGCCAGTCCTGGCATAATCGTATCAAGATCAATTACACAAATTCCTTTTCCTGTCTTATCGTCAATCATAACATTATTTAACTTTGTATCATTGTGTGTTACACGAAGCGGAATTTCACCTTTTCGAATCAAAGTGTCAAAAACTGTTGTCAACTTTTCATGTTCCAAGACAAACTCAATTTCCTTTTTTACACTTGCTTTTCGTCCACAGATATCTTTTTCTACTGCATTTTGAAATGCAAGAAATCTGGCTTTTGTATCATGAAATCCTCTGATAGTGTCATGCAGAGATTCTGTCGGATAGTCTGATAGTAACCCCTGAAACTTTCCAAACGCTACAGCACTTTCATAAAAGTCTTCAGGTTTTTCCACCTTGTCATAGCTGGTAGCATCTGTAATATAAATGTATGATCGCCAGTATTCGCCCTGGGAATCTATCACGTATTTTTTTCCGTTTTTAGCAGGAATAAGATTTAACGTTTCCCTTTCAGGATCCCCGCCCATTTCCACAATTTTTTTCTTTAAATGTTCTGTAACTCCTATGACATTTTCCATTAGTTCAACAGGTTTTTCAAAAATTTCCCTGTTCATCCTCTGTAAAATCACATTTAATGAACCCATGTATCCGATTTCATATTTCAGTAAAAATGTGTCATTAATATGGCCACTCCCATATGGTTTTATAAAGACCAATTTTCCTTCATATTGAAATTCATTAATAACTTCTTCTAACTCTTCTTTGGAAATTTTATTCATTTTTAGTCCTTCCATAAGTGCTGAGGATATATACCTTCATCTTTCAATTTCTCAATTGCATTCATTACCAGTGGTTTATCTTCTCTGTAAGTCACGCCATACCATTTATCTTCTGATTCCAGTACTGTAACTATGGCCTTTTCAGATTCGATCAGTTCACTTACAACTGATGGAAGAAAATATTCACATTTCATAGGATTTTCTTGAAGACCTTTTTCCAGAAAAGCAGGAAATCCTTTTTTTATTTCCTGTAAAATACTTTCTGTAAAGCCCCACATGTTCATAGACACCAGTGTCTCTCCATCCAGTTCTTCCCATGTCTGGCCCTTATCCTCTGTAAAGACAATTCCGGTTTTCCGCTTTTCAATCTGTGTTCTTTCCACAATTTGTACCAGTTTTCCTTCCTGATTAACCGTACAGATTCCTCTGGAAACATCCCCATTATCTGTCACCGTATTTTTCAGACGATATCCCACCATTGTATATGAATATTTTTCTGTATCTTCATGTGTTGTAAGAAAATTATAAATAACAGAAAACGCATGATATCCATAATAATCATCTGCGTTAATTACTGCAAACGGACCATCTATTTTATCAGCCGCGCTAAGCACTGCATGAGCAGTTCCCCACGGTTTTTTTCTCCCATCTGGAACCTGATAATTTTCAGGAATGTTCGAAAGTTCCTGAAATGCATAGGCAACATCCATAAATTTGCTTATTCTGTTTCCGATCACTTCTTTAAATTCTTCTTCATTGTCTTTTTTTATAATGAATACAACCTTTTCAAATCCTGCTCTTCTCGCGTCATAGATAGAAAAATCTATAATGATGTGCCCTTCCCTATCTATAGGATCAATCTGTTTTAACCCCCCATATCGACTTCCCATTCCTGCTGCCATAATCACTAAAACTGGTCTCTTCATAAAGCTGTCATTCCTTTCTCTTCCCACTGATGTCCTGCATTATTTTCTGCCCGTTTTCTGTAAACATACCTTGTTCTGTCCTTCTTTAAAAAAGAATCTGCTGATCTGGCCGTTATATCTGACGATTACATTTCCTTCTTTTAATGCACTGATTTTAATATAGTACACTTTTCCATTTTTCCAGCTAAAATCAACCGTGTATCCTCCTCTTGCCTTAATCCCTTTAATCTGTCCTCTTTTCCATTGTTCCGGTATTGCAGGTAATAATTCGATGTCATTGTTCTGACTCTGTAAAAGCATTTCAGATATAGCTGCTGCAAACCCAAAATTCCCGTCAATCTGAAACGGAGGATGTGCACAGAACAAATTAGGATAAATTCCTCCGCCGGACATATCCACTTCTGTTGTATGAGTAAGATTGACCTGATTTTTTAAAAGTTCAAATGCTTTCTCTCCATTTTTAAGTCTGGCCCAAAGACTTGCTTTCCAAACCATACACCATCCGGTTCCCTGACTTCCTCTGCGGTTTAAGGATATTTCACACGCTTTTTTCAACTCCTGGTCTGTCTCCTTTATAACATTTCCAGGATATAAACCGTACAAATGAGATACATGTCTATGATGAATATCTGTTTCCCTGTAATCTCTGTACCATTCCTGAAGCTGTCCATCATGACCGATTTTAAAAGGCGGCAGCTTCTTCAATGCAAACTCAGTTTCTTTCTCCAACACATCAACTTTAAGAATTTTACATATCTGAAGGTACGTCGCAAACAATTCCTTTAATATGGAAATATCCATAGTAGAAGCAAAAGTTACGCTGTGTTTTTCTCCTTTCCTATCTAAAAAGCAATTCTCAGGAGAAGTAGACGGACAAGTGACAAGATAACCATCATATTCCGTTAAATATCCAAGATAAAAACGAACGGCTTCCCGTATTACCGGGTATGCCCTGTCTTTCAGAAAATCCCCATCTAACGTATAGCAATAATGTTCCCACATATGCCTGCAAAGCCACGCTGAACTCATTGGCCACAAAGCATACTGGCACGGACTGCCATCCTGTGCATATTTCCCAACCGGATCAGAATTCCCCCATATATCTATATTGTGATGACTAACCCAGCCCTCAAGACCATATAGTTTTTGCGCTGTAATTTTTCCCTTTTTAACGGTTCTGTCAATCAGTTCAAAAAGCGCAGTATGGCAGTCACCAAGATTACAACTTTCAGCCATCCAGTAATTCATTTCTGTATTGATATTGACTGTGTAATTTGAGCTCCAGGGCGCTCTCATCTGATTATTCCAGATTCCCTGTAAGTTTGCAGCCTGTGTCCCCGGTTTCGAAGAACAGATCATGAGATATCGGGCATAATGAAATAATAAAGTGGCAAACTCCGAAGTATTTTCACCCTTTTCAAAGGCTTTCATTTGTTGAATTGTGTCTGTCTTCTCAAAATAATCATCAGATTCCCCCATGTGAAGATCTAATCTGTCAAAAAACGAATGGTATGTCTCCAGGTGGTTCTGTTTTAATTGCTTATACCCCTTATACTCAGCACACTTCAATATATCGCTCATAAATTCTATAATATTATCGCAACCATCAAAATCTGTCTTTCCGGTCAGAATAATATAAAAATTATCACTGGTTCTAATGGTCAGACCATTTTCATTTTTTTCTATAGTACCTGATTTCAGAACTGGTTTCAGCATAATTCCAAATTTAATCCCTGAGTTTTCTTTATACCGGATTGGTTCTTCGCATTGATAATAATTGGGAGCTGCATAAACCGGAGCATTTGCCTCGAATACCAGCATATTTTCACTTTTTCTGCAGACGCAGGGCATCTGGCTTCTTAATGAAACATGTACTTTTACTTCTGAATCACTGTCTGTTGATATTTTCATCACCAGAACATTATCAGACATACTAACAAATGTTTCTTTCTGGTAAGTTACCCCGCCCTCAATCCAGTGTACTGTATGTAAAGCATCATTTAGTGACAGTTCCCGTTTATACTCCGTTATCTCATTGTTTCCATTTTCTGTCAGCATCTGTACATCAACAGTTCCCACAGGAAGATATGCTGCTGTCCAGTCTCTTAGAATATGGGATTTTGCATACTCTTCCGCCTCATTGTATCTGCTTTCAAATACCAGTTTTCTGATATGATTCCAGTCAGGAAGATCAGGATACGGTTCTGACTGCTTCTGACTGCCAGACCACAAAGTATCCAAATTTAACTCTATTGTCTCCTGTCTGGTGCCTCCCGAAACCATGGCTCCAATCTCACCATTTCCCAGAGGAAGCGATTCAATCCACTCTTTTGCCGGTTCCCTGTAGTTTAATTTCCACTGCATATATTCTGTCTCTTCCTTTATTTTATACTATTTTCGATTCATCCATTTCCCACTGGTAAAATCAGGTATAGCAATTGGCTGTCCTCCCATAGAAATAGATTCTTCTGCAAGTACAGATATACTCATCCATGTTGCCATATCATAAACATCTATTACAGCTTCTGAATTTTCCTGAACACATTTGATAAAATCTGAAAATACAAGAAAATCCATTCCATCATGTCCTTTTTTTACTCCGGCATCCAGATATTTTTTCCATACAGGATGTTCATATTTATCTCTGTATTCCTCGACATTTCCCCAATGTTTTTTCCACTCAAAATGATCTTCTGCTGATTTCTCTCCATCAAGGAAAATAGAACGGTTATCTTCCGTATACATTCCTTTTGTTCCCTGAACTGTAAATCCTCTGGAATAATATCTTGGCAATGTGGTATCCAGAGTCAATAAAATTGTTTCCCCATTACTGCATTTAATAATTGTATTAACAATATCTCCCTGATTAAATGTTGTATTTGATAATACCTCATCATCTGCCTTCTTCTCTTTGATATATTCCTTTAAACCAGCTGCCTTTGAAGAAACAGAAGTTAAAGAAAGGAGTCTGTTACCTCTGTTAATATGAAGTATTTTTGCAATAGGGCCTAATTCATGTGTCGGATAATTTTCTGTATTGCGATGAATGTAATTGGAAAGGCGATAATGTCTGTTTTCCTTTCCAAATGCAACTTCTTCTCTCAGGTCATGACGATAACCCCCTTCACAATGAACAATTTCGCCAAGCACTCCCTGTTCTGCCATGTTTAATACCATCATTTCGTCTCTGCCATACAGACAGTTTTCCAGAAACATAACAGGCACTTTTGTTTCTTCATATGTTTCAATTAATTTCCAGCATTCACGCAATGAATATGCTCCACCTACTTCACATCCCACATATTTTCCTGCTTTCATTGCTTCAATACACATCTCTACATGCATATCCCAGGATGCACAGATGATAACTGCATCTACATCCGGCATCTGCAGTACTTCTTTATAATCTGTCACCATTTTAGGAGTGTTTCTTCCACTCTTTTCAATCACTTTCGCAGCTTCCTGACATCGGTCTTCATATTTATCGCATACTACAACAAACTCTGCATCCGGATGCTCTAAATATGCAGTTTCCAGAAGTCCTTTCCCTCTGGCTCCAAGACCAATCATTCCTATTCTGACTTTATTTCCCATAATATTTTTCCTCCAAATATCAAATGTTTTTATGTCTTATCCTTTTATTCCCTGTAAAGCGATTCCTTCAATAAACTGCTTCTGGAAAAGAGCAAATAATATAAGTAATGGAAGGACTGCAAGAACCGCACCTGCCATCATAACCGGATAATCTGTTGCATACTGTCCCTGAAGATAGGATAATCCGGCTGAAAGGGTCATTTTTTCCGGTGATGTGTTAACAATCATCGGCCACATCAAATCATTCCAGGCACTTCTTAAAGTAAGAATAGCAAGAGCTACCAAACCTGGCTTTACAAGAGGAAACATAATTCTTGAAAAAATCATAAAATGATTGCAACCGTCAATTCTTGCCGCATCTTCCAGTTCGTTCGGAAGTGCCATAAAAAACTGTCTCATCAGAAATGTTCCAAAAGCACTGAACAATCCTGGTATAAATAACGCCGGTATTGTGTTCAACAATCCCATTTTCTGTATCATCAGATACTGTGGCAGGATAAAAAAAGATGATGGAACCATCAGTACAGCAAGCAATGTTCCAAAAATAATATTTCTTCCTGGAAATTTGATTCTTCCAAATGCATATGCTGCCATAGAGCAGAGGATTAACTGTACTACTACGATGACAGTGGCCGTAACAGCTGTATTTAAATACATTTTTGCAAATGGAATCTTTGTAAACACTGCCGCATAATTTGAGAATAACGGTTTTTCCGGAAATATCTTTAACGGAATACAAATTGACTCTGCCTGTGTCTTTAATGATGTAAGGATCATCCATACAAATGGCAGTAGCGTTACTATCATACAAAGAATCAGAATTATAAATACAATTACATGACCCCAGTTTACTTTTTTCGACTTCATAAGAGTTCCTCCTATTCGTAATTAACCCATTTTTTCTGAAGTTTCATCTGTAATGCAGTAATGAGCATAATGATCAAAAACAGAAATACTGCAAGTGCTGATGCATATCCCTTCTTTGAGAACTCAAATGCATTCTTATAAAAATAAACTACCATACTTTGTGACGATTCCATTGCAAGACCTGTTTTCTGTATCATCATATAAATGGTATCAAATGTCTGGAAAGTTGAGATCAATGTGGTTACTAACACAAAAAACAATGTAGGTGTTATTAATGGTAATGTAATACTAAAGAACTGTCTGATTCCACTGGCACCATCCATTGATGCAGCTTCATAATAACTTCTGGATATTCCCTGAATTCCAGCCAGCAGAATAATCATATTATAACCAACACTGCTCCATACACTTACAATGCAGATTGCAATCCAGGCTAATTGGGGATTACTTAAGAACTGCACCGAATCCATTCCAAATATATTTAAAATGTAATTGATAATACCATAATCACTATTAAACATCCATCTCCAAATCATAGCAACTGCAGCACTCATTATAATCGCAGGTATGAAATACACTACTCTGAAAAAAGATTTGCCTTTAATCTTCATATTTAAAAATACGGCCAGAAGTAAAGACAAAATAATTACTGATGGCACAATCACAAGAACATATCTCATGGTATTAAATAGTGCATGCCACATTGTTGAATCGTGAAACATTTGTATGTAATTTTCCAATCCGACCCATTTAGTTTTATTAAAAGCACCAACCTCATGAAAACTGTCATAAAACACTTTAAAAATAGGGTAAAAATAGAACACTCCAAGACCTAAAACCAATGGTAAAATCATGGTATAGCCGGATATATAGTCCATTTTTTTCCGTTTACTGATTGCCTTCATATACCACTTCCCCTTTCGCATTTTATTAAGAAAGGCACTTGCTGACAACGCAAATGCCTTTCCATTTTATCCAATCCTTATTCACTGGCTAAAACTTCGTTCATCTTTTCTGCAAGAGTATCACAGGCATCTTTTACATCTACCTGAAAATTATATGCTTTCTTAAGTTCTTCTGCCTGATATTGTTCCCACTCTGCTGTATTTTTGGATACAGGATATGGATAGGAATATTCCTTTGACGCTGTAACAAATGTAGAAAGATTATAGGCTTTATTCTTATCTACCCAAATATCAGCAGTTCCTTCATAGGCTGGAATTGCAGCTCCCATTTCAGCAGAAAGTTTATTTGCCTCTTCACCTGATAAAAACTCAACCCATTTCCATGCTGCTTCCGGATTTTTCGTATCTTTATAAATACAATTTCCAAGACCATGAATTACTGTGGCCTGTTTTCCATTAATAGATGGAACAGGGGCAACATCAATATCGTCTTTAATATCTGAATCAAGAACCTGACTCAGAAACCATGATCCGCACCAGTACATTCCAAGTCTTCCGGATAAGAACTGTACATTTCCCTTGATCTCTTCCAAAGATGCCTCTGATGGGCTTACTCCATCTTTCATCATATCTACCCAACACTGTACACCTGCCTGAGTTGCTTCTGTATCATAACCGGACGTTTTCTTATCCTCAGATACAATAGTTCCTCCATTGGCAAAAATGGTGTTATAAATAGCTATCTGTGTTTCATATTCGGCAGAAATTCCGTATACACTTCCATCACTCCTGGTTAACTGTTTTGCAATGTCTGCCATATCATCCCATGTCCAGTCATCTGTTGGATATGGAACTCCTGCTTCATCAAAAATCTTCTTATTGTACCATACACCGATTGTGTCAAAATCTTTCGGAATTGCATACTGTTTTCCATCAACATTATAAAGTTCAACCAATGCCTCCGGATACTTTCCTGTATCAATATTATCTTCTTTAATACGGTCACTGATATCCATCAGAACATCTCCGTCCGCATATTTCATGATATTTGGACCGTTCATCCAAAATACATCTGCAATACTTCCGCCAGTTGCTCCTGCCTCAAGTTTTGTCCAGTATTCATCCCATGAACTCGGTTCCAACGTAACTTTCACATCCGGATACTGCTCATTAAACTTCTCTATGCATTTTTCAAAGTATGGTTGCTGGGTTGTATCCCAGAATGCATATCTTATCTCTCCCGAAATTTCTTCTTTTCCGTCTGTTTTTTCTTTCTCTTTAGATGATCCACATCCGGCCATGCTCCCAAGTGCTATCACACAGCTCAGCCCCAATGCTCCCGCTTTTTTCAACTTCATTTTGTCACCCTCCTTTATTTGGTAGATTTATCATAATCGAATTTCAGACAAATCTCCATTCACTTCATTGCCATTAATCTGTACATTATTTCCTTTTTTCTTATAAAAAAAGGCGAAAGATGCATCTATCTCAAGAATCCATCTTCCACCACTTTTTTCTTGCACAATATTTACTTTTTTCTTTTGATTTATTTACTTTTTAATGAGTCCACAATCTCATCTTCTGAAATATCTCCTGACAGATATCTGAAAATATTGGCTTCAAAATCTTCTCTTTGTTCAAAATCCCAGTCATTTCCAGGAAGTTCCCTGATAATATCCGCTTTCTTCAATTTAGCATATGCTTCATATATAACATCGTTTTGTCCCGAAAGATCAGCTATATTTACGTTCGGATTCGAAGGTATCTGACCAGTTTTTTTCCATATTTTCGTCTGCACCTTTTCACTGAGCATATATTTCAGAAAACGTATACAAGCTTCTTTTTGTTTTGTATCACTGGAACTTCCAATAAAATATCCGGGATACGCAGATACCATCGCCACATCTTTATTATTTTTGTCCGGAAACATTGCATATTCCATTTTTAATTTAGGATTTATCTTCTGTTCACTGTCTATACCACCGGCATAAATTGCCGAATGCCCTACATTAAAACTTCTTAATCTATCCCTGTATGTATAATTTTTTTCCACATCAGCATAATCTTTAATTTCATTTAATAATTTCAACGCCTCCGAGATACTTTTCTCATCAGAATCAGTATCTCCAATATATGACTGCATCATACATTCAATTGTGTTATAATCCAGATGCATGGAAACCGTATCCAGTTTCTCCTGCTCTGCCCATTGTTTTATCTTCTTACAACATTCCAGAAATTCTTTCCAGTTTTCCGGCGTTTTCTGTATCTTTGCATTTTCAAATATCTGTTTATTATACCAGTAACCACCTGTATTCAGAACATCTGTAACCGTATAGAGTTTTCCATCTGCAGTTTTCCATTTCATCAGAGTTTCCGGAGCAATCATACTCTGAAATTCTTTATCCTTTTCTATATAAGGCATAATATCAATCACATATCCCTGAGTAACCATAAAAGAATATAATGTATCGATTCCTGTTTCGCCGATATAAATGAGATTTGGCAATTTTCCTACAGAAATCATTTCTTTTACTTTTGATGTTACATTTTCCGGCGAAGGCATGGATATCATTTTCAGAGAAATATCCGGATTATCTTTTTCGAATTCACTATATATTTCCCTCATGGCCTGATTATCTTCTTCCATTGTTCCCCAGCCATGTAAAAGAACAATACTGATTTCATCTGACTGTGACAATGTTCCACATCCTGATAAACACATCAGCAACATCAGAAGAAGTATCAGACATTTTTTCATAACGATTTACCTCCGGTAAAGTTTCTCATACTCCTTCGGGGAATATCCTGTATATTTTTTAAAAACACGTGAAAAATATGCCGTATCTTCCCATCCTATACTGTCTGCTATTTCATAAACTCTCATCTTTCCGTCTTCAATATATTTCCTGGCAATTTCAATTTTTTTCCGATTAATTGTTTCGAACAGTTTCTCGCCTGTCCGTTCCTTATATATTCTGCTGATGTAACATCTGTTTGCATGTACCGCATCCGCAATAAGATCCAGGCTTATTTTCTTCGTATAATTTTTCTCTATAAATTTGTTAATGGAATCAATCAGTTCATCCGCAGTCTGAATTTTTTTATTTTTCTTTCTGACAAATGATAGCATCATACTTTCCAGACAATCTTCAATCTCAATAATCCGTTTTGTTTCAAGAATCAAATTGATAGCATCTTCCTGTTCCATATCGAATCCGGTTACTTCATCATCTCCATATTCAATATACAATCTGTGACACTCGGAAATAAACAGAATAGCAGCACTTCGTATATAAGAGTCTGAGTAATCTCTGATAGCCGAACGTAATTTCTGCATTTCTTCCATGCATACATTCTCATCCCCACTCTGCATACAACTTATAATATTACAGACAATTTTATTCAATTCATTATCATTCAGTTTGTTTTTCTGTCCTGCGTATACTTCTGTTCTGTTCTTCTCTGAACGATTATCTTTCTTCAATTCTTCAGAAATTTCTTCCAATGCTTTGGGAAGATCTTCAAACAAATTACTCTTTATCACATATCTTTTCACCTGAAATACAATCGCCTGTTGAGCATATTTAAAATCTTCA
>ENA-OROE01001078-OROE01001078.1-human-gut-metagenome-genome-assembly--contig:-NODE-1078-length-20046-cov-5.339353_pt1 | contig 20046 bp, 8 predicted proteins | sample MGYA00242126_ERZ509044 | MGnify/ENA primary metagenome ERZ509044 (study PRJEB26280, sample SAMEA2338716) | human gut metagenome | biome: human gut; feature: human-associated habitat; material: faeces... | reverse complement strand
CTGAACTCCAGATTAGTCTTTATCTTTTTCAATAAGGTGAAACCATCCATGACAGGCATCATGATATCGCTGATGATTAATTGGATGCCATATTCCTGAAGACGGGCAATCGCCTCCTCGCCATTACCGGCGGTGACAACATTGTAATGGACATTGATCTCTTGACCGATGAAATGGAGCATTTCGGTGTTATCTTCCACCACGAGAACCGTCGGGCGGGATTCTTGGGTGACATATTTCCGCTCGCTGGCAGGGTTGGTCAGGACCTCTGCTTTCTCTTCCTCTAGTTTTAATGAGTTCGGTTGGTTCACCGGCAAACGTAATCTAAAGATGATAAGCCCGGCCGGAGATTCCTCCAACGTCAACGATCCCTCGTGCATCTCCGCTAAAGAACGGGCCAAGGGTAGTCCGAGCCCGGTCCCGGATTTATGGATAGAGGAGTCATCCCGGTAGAAAGGCTCGAAGATCTTTTCTTTTATCTCCTCCGAGATGGGCTTTCCATCGTTCATGATATCGATCGTGAATCGCTCGCCATCTTGCGCCTCGAACCGGACGATGATCTTGCTTCTTGCGTATTTAATAGCGTTCGATAGGAGGTTGCTGAGTATCTTCGTGCAAGCCTCCTTATCGATAAAGGCGTAGAAAGATTTCACGTTACACTCGATAATCATTTGCAATGCCTCCTGCTCCGCCGTGTCGTGGAAACGCTCAAAGGTCTCTTGCATCAATGCGATGATGTCCGTATGTATGAAGTTTAGTTTATATCCCTCGATTTCCGTCTTCCTGAAATCCAGTAGTTGATTCACCAGATCCAGTAGCCGGTTCGCGTTTTTATCCACAATTGTCAGATAATTCTTTGCGCTGGGAGATAGCTTGATGTCCCGTGTTACTTTCTCCAGAGGACTTTTAATTAAAGTCAGGGGCGTACGTATCTCATGAGCGATATTGATGAAGAAATCAATCTTAGCTTGATAAAGCTCCTTCTCCTTTTCATTCTCGAACTCTTGTATTTTCTGCTGTATATTGGCCTTATTATGCCGGGAAATGATAAAGATCAGCAACACTACGCATCCGATAGCGATAATCCCATATAGGATTAACGCCTTGGTAGAGAGCCACCATGGGGGAAGGATCGTAATCTGGAACATCGCCGGCTCATCATTCCAAATACCGGACAGGTTCGCCGCCTTCACCTTAAACGTATAATTACCGGGCGGTAGTTTCGTGAAATAAACCCGGTTCTCGCCCACCACATGATACCATTTGGAACTTAACCCTTCCATGCAATAGGCGTATTGGGTGAGGTTGGGGGCTTGGTAGCTTAATGATGTGTAGTCGATGTAGAATGTGGACTGATTATGTTCTAAGGTGATCCCTTTTTTAAAAGTGATGTCTTTTTGCCTCAATAGATTATGGTCGGGGTCCGAATAATTGATTTGTGTCATATAAATCTTCGGTTGGATAGAGAACTGTTGGATATTATCGGGGTGGAACCGGACCAAGCCTTTCAAGGTCCCGAAATATAATTTGCCGTCTTTAGCTTTTAAAGAAGAGTTATAGTTGAATTGATTGGACAGGAGCCCATGTTCTTTTTTGAACACCTTGATCTCTTGATTGACAGGGTTAAGTACGGCCAGGCCATTTGTGGTACTGATCCACATGTGGCCTTTAGGGTCTTCCTCGATCCGGTAAATGACGTTACTGGGTAGGCCGTCTTGAGTCGTGTATTTTGTCGTACTCTTTAAATTCCGGTCGTACATTTTCACTCCGTTTCCGGTAGCGAACCATAGATTGTTTTTAGTATCCTCATGGATGTGATTGATCGTCCGGTTGGCGTTCGTGTTTATGGAATCCAATTTAAATTCGCCGTGTTTTTGCCGGATTGGGTCGAAATAATATAATCCGATATTGAATGTTCCGGCCCATATAACCCCTTCGTGATCCTCGAAGATCGTTTGTATCCTGCAATTACCGGGGAATTGATCGAGAGGCTCGAAAATATCTTTCTCCGGATTATATTGATACATGCCGGATGCCGTAGCTATGAGCAAGTTATTTTTCCGGGTTTTATAGAGATATACGATGATATCGTTTTGGGAGGCGTAAGGATTCGGGGCGATCGTATAATGCTTGATGATTTTCTCCGTACGGATATCCATCACGTCTACCCCGTTAGCGTGTGTCCCGATCCATAGATAGTCTCCAATCACGGTAAGCCCGTGGATACAGCTTTGGGAAAGACCGTCTTTATCTTGGAAGTTCTTATAGGTTTGCGTACGGATGTCGAGTTTATTGAGACCAGCGTCTTCGGTTCCTATCCATATATTATGGTTAGCGTCTTGGCAAATATCATGGATAATATCACCGTTAATTGTTTTTTGCCCGGGTATATTGTAGTCTTTCTTGAATTTGAGATAAGGGGGAAGGTAATTAATGCCCCCATTATCCGTACAGATCCATAAGCCACCTTCCCGGTCCTTGCAAAACTGTTTGATAGCGTTATTGGATAGTGAATATGGATCGCATTTGTCTTGTTCTATGTGAAAGGTCTTGTTTGAGGGGATTTGGTAGATATAGATACCGTTGTAGGTGGCGATCCATACCTCGTCGTTTGTCACTTGGAAAATATCTCGGGTATAGAGGGGGCTGTTCTTTTGCTGGGTAAGAACATTTCGGCAAACACCTGTTTGTATATTGACTTGTTTGACTCCGTTATCGCTTGTACCTATCAGTAATGTATTATCGGACGGGGATGCCCATAGAGTCGTCATATTATCTATATGTAGGGTGTCGCTACCGTTATGGATATTTAGAGGGATGAATTTGTTATCGGTCGGGTCTAAGAGGACGACATTGCCGTTTAGCGTGGTGGCCCAGATCTGATCTTGGGGGGTGATATAGAAAGAGGTGATCGGATCACTATCCTTATACAGGTAGTTTTGGTGTAGCTCGGATTGCTCATTATATTTAATAAGAGAAAAGCCGGATAACAGCATCCACAGATTCCCTTGGTGATCAAATTCCAGATAGGTACAGCCGATTCCTTTCGTGAACTTTATCAAGGAAAAAGTATCGGTTTGGTAATCGTATTTTTGTACTCCCATATTAGTACCCACCCAGAGTTCACCGGAAGGGCTTATCGCCAAGTCGGTAATCCAGCTACTTATTAAAGTTCCTCTCTGCTTGGTTTGATTTTTTATGATATGGAATTTGTTCCCGTCAAATCGATTGAGCCCGTCCCGTGTTCCAAACCACATAAAGCCATAATGATCTTGGACACAACATGTCACGTTATTATTGCTTAATCCATCTTCTACCTCATAGGATTTAAAGTAGTATGACCGGGCGTTGAGCTCTATTGCGGTTACTACAAATAATAGGACGTATAAATAATTCATCAAGTTTTTTTTCATAGATCTCCCTTGTATTTCATGCGCAATATAAAGCCTTTTCCTAGACTTTCCATAGCAGTATCGTATCATTGTTTTTCATTTTGTTTCAATGTCCAGACTTCAGTTTTTGGCTTTAAAAGCCGTTCCTTGCAAGACTGTTTGTTGAGACGATAGGTAATAATTTTGAGAGAAAAGTGTAATACTGTTTGACTCAAGGGGCTTTAATTTTGGCAAAAACAGTGTGAATCTTTAAAAGATAGAATATGAATCAAAAAGTAAAAGTAGGTATAATAGGTTTTGGTCGCATGGGTGGATTTTATTTGGAGGAGATGCGGAAGAGCGATCAATGGGAGGTACTTTACATCTGCGATACGGACCCAGAGGCACGAGATTTGGCAAGGAGAAAGTCGCCGACATCCCGAATCGTAGCGGATGAGCAAGTTGTATTCGAGGACCCGGAAGTACAAGTGGTCGGTTTATTTACATTGGCGGATTCCCGGTTGAGGCAAATTAAGAAGGCAATGGCATTTGGCAAACATGTCATCTCAGAGAAACCGGTCGCAGATACGATCGAGCATGAATGGGAGGTCGTGAAATGCGTGGAAAACTCAAGTTTGTTCTCGACCGTTAATTTGTATTTGCGTAATTCTTGGTACCATAATACGATTAAAGAATTTATCCGGAGAGGAGAGATCGGAGATTTGGCGATCATTCGCATTTGCCATATGACTCCGGGGTTGGCTCCGGGTGAAGGTCATGAATATGAAGGTCCGTCTTTTCATGATTGCGGAATGCATTATGTGGACATTTCCCGGTGGTATGCCGGATGCGAGTATAAGACATGGCATGCGCAGGCGATCCGGATGTGGGATTATCCCGAACCTTGGTGGTTGCAATGTCACGGGACATTTGAGAACGGGGTGGTATTTGATATAACACAAGGGCATGTGTATGGACAATTATCGAAAGACCAAACGCATAACTCTTACATAGATGTAATAGGAACGAAAGGAATCGCCCGGATGAGTCATGATTTTAAGACTGCGGTCGTGGAGTTGAGAGGTGTTAATGAAACACACCGGATCGAGAAGCCCTATGGGGGGAAAAATATAAGTACGCTATGTGATTTGTTCGCAGATTCCGTACGGACCGGAGTTTTTCATTCCCGCCTACCGCTGATGCGTGATTCCGCTATCGCTTCCGAGTATGCGTGGAAATTTTTGGATAACGCTAGACGAAATGAGATGCCTTCTATCGGGAATCTACAAACCTTGGAGGAAATCCGGGAGAGAAGACGGAATATGACGGAAGGGTATGGCTTGCTTCGCCATGTAAAATTGTCTCATTCTTGATACGATTTTCTCAATGACCGGAGGAAACAGGCTGGAACTTGTATTATGCGACAATCGGAAACGATTTTGATAAAATAGAAAAAGAGGAATTTTCGTATGTGTGATACATTTGCGGCAGCTTGTTCATAGAGCGAAAATAGAAACATTAATTTAATACTATGTAGCATGAAAAAAATGATTGTTCTTATCAGTCTTTTATGTGGAGCGTTTTTTATGAGCGCCCAACAAAGTAATCAACAACAAAGACCACCGGAAAGATGGAAACCTGAGAGTACTGAATGGTATTATCCGGTTCCTCCTAAGGTAAAGCCGGGTGTAGGAACTGGTGCTCCTTCCGATGCGATCATCCTGTTTGATGGAAAAGATCTTTCTATGTGGGAATCTGCGGGAAAAGATGGAGGTCCCGCTAAATGGACCGTAAAGGATGGGGCGATGATTGTGGCTTCCGGGACCGGATCGATCCGGACAAAAGATTATTTTGGAGATTGCCAGTTACATATCGAGTTCAAGACCCCTACACCGGGAAAGGATAATACATTACAGATGAAAGGTAATAGTGGCATTATGTTACAAAGCCGTTATGAGGTGCAGGTTTTGGATTGTGAGGATAATCCTACGTATGTGAATGGCTGGGTCGGCAGTATTTATAAGCAAAGCGCACCGTTGGTAAATGCTTTCACGAAGACAAATGAGTGGCAGGTTTATGATATTTATTGGAAAGCTCCCCGTTTCGGGACAAACGATGAATTGGAATCTCCCGCTATGATTACCGTGGTATTGAACGGTATCGTAGTACAGAATAATTATGTACTGAAAGGAACGACCCCATATACCGGTTTACCTAAATATGTAGCGCATGGCCGTCTGCCATTAAGCTTACAGGATCATGGAGTGGAAGTGGCTTTCCGTAATATATGGATTCGTAATTTATAAATTGTATAACCTTAAAATAATGATTTATGACTACACGTAGGAATTTTTTAAAGAACTCGACGATGTTGGCCGCTGGCTTAGGTATCTCACCTCTTTTGGCATCGGCAGCTCCTACCGTCTCTCATAAGGAAGAGACTATAAATGGGCGGGTGAATATCGCTGTAATAGGTGTCGGTATGGGATGCCGTGATTTGCAAGGGGCTTTGACTGATAATCCGTGGGTACATTGTGTGGGCATGTGCGACGTGAACAAAGTGAGACTTGATGAGCAGATCGCACGTTTCAAAAAAGACTTTCCGAACCAAACGACTTCGATCAAGGCATATAGTGACTTCCGGGAAGTCTTGGCAAATAAGGATATCGACGGGGTCATTATCGCAACACCGGATCATTGGCATCCTTACATCTTCGCTGAGGCTTTAAAAGCGGGCAAGGCGATTTATGTGGAAAAGCCGGTTGGTAATTCGATTCCGGAGTGCCATTCGATGATGGATTTCCAAAAGAAATATAAAGGGGTGGTAACAACTGGCTTATGGCAGACTAGTCAACGATATTTCTTGGCGGCTAATGAGATATTGAAATCCGGTGTGTTGGGGGATGTTTATAAAGTTCAGCTATGGCTTTGCCAATCGACGGACCCACGTCCGGCCGTAGCGGATTCTCCGGTTCCTTCTACATTAGATTACAATATGTGGTTGGGCCCGGCTCCCGAGCGTCCATTTAATAATTACCGTTTTCGTGGATGGCGTGGCTTTTGGGATTATGGAGGCGGTCAGCAAACCGACTGGGGAGTGCATTGGATAGACTCTGCGTTCGATGGATTGAAAGCGTTAGGATTGTGTGACCGTGAATATCCGGAGGCGGTATTCTCTACGGCTTATAAAGATCCTACCTCTTTTAATGAGACTCCCAGTTGCCAGACAACGATCTTTCAGTATAAGAATTTCCATATAGAATGGGCCCAACAAGTCGCTCATCTCTATAATCGGGATCAAGGGGTAGCTTGGGTCGGAAGTAAAGCTACCTTAGTATGTAATCGTGAAGGTTATGAATTGATTCCAGAGAAGAATCGGGAGGGTGAGTTACTAACCGACCGTGCCCAGCTTGTCGGGAAGTTCGAGGATGGTGGTATTGAGGCCCATGCGACGAATTGGTGTAAGTGTATATTAAATAAATCTATTGAGACGAACAGCCCGATCGAGAAAGGGGCTTTCGCGACGATCCTAGCCCATATGGCTAATATCTCATATTTGACGGGAACTCGTGTTGTGTATGATCCGCAAGCTCGTAAGTTTGTGGATAATCCGAAAGCGGACGCGTATTTGAAGCGGAGCTATAGAAGCCCGTGGCAATTCCCGAAAGTTTAATGCGATTGAATGCTTAAAAACAACGACCGGTGGATTTTAATACTCTATTATATATAACCATTACCATACGAATTGAATTACAGCACATTGAGATCTCCGGTCGTTTTTTGTAAAAACAATGTCAACTTTAAATGAATGAGTTATGGAAAATCAAAAAAAGGAAGTATGGCTTCGAAAGGCCCTGTTTTTGATCGTTAGTTTGGCGTTATTCTTTCCCATGATGGCGCAAACGATTACAGTAAAAGGAGTTGTAAAGGAATCTATGACAGGCGAACCGATCATTGGCGCCAATGTAGCGGTGAAAGGAACGACTAACGGTACGATTTCTGATATAAGCGGTATGTATCAGATCTCGAATGTATCATCAAATGCCGTATTGATCGTTTCTTATATTGGATATAAGACCGCGGAGATTCCGGTAAATGGCAAGAACACGATAAATGTGAGCTTGGAGGAAGAAAGTATCGGACTTCAAGAAGTGGTAGCCGTGGGATATGGCTCTCAGAAAAAGAAAGAATTGACCGGCTCTGTTGCAGGCTTGAAGGAGGGAGACTTGATTAAGGGCGTACAGTCTGACCCAATGGGTATGTTGCAAGGTAAAGTGGCAGGTTTGAATATATCCAAACCAAATGCCGGCGACCCGAATGGAGAGTATAAGTTCCAATTACGTGGAACTTCATCCTTAACCGGTAATACTTCTCCGTTGATCGTCATTGATGGTATTCCTCAAGGGGATTTATCCGCTATTCCACAAGATGATATTGAAAGTATCGATGTATTGAAGGATGGTTCAGCGGCGGCGATATATGGAACCCGTGGAACGAATGGCGTTATCTTGGTTACGACAAAACGAGGTTCTGCCGGGAAGATGAGCGTTACCTACAATGGATATATGTCTATCTCTTCCATAGCCAATCAATTGGAAGTCATGGATCGTGACCAGTTTTTGGCAAATGGGGGAAACGACCGGGGATATGATACGAATTGGATGGATGAGATTACCCGAACTCCGTTCTCCCATTCGCATAACTTGGCATTGACAGGAGGTACGACCGATTTTAATTACCGGGCTTCTGTATCTTATCGAAATAATCAAGGTATCGCTCTTAAGTCAGGGTTCAATGAGATGATCGCTCGTTTTTCCGCTAATCAGAATTTATTCGATAAAAAGATTCAAATAGCATACGACGCTACTTATCGTCGTTTTGACCGGGAAGGTGAGAATTCCAGCTATGATGATTATTCCGCTTTTAAGCATGCGTATTATTATAATCCTACGGCACCCGTATACGACGAGACGGGAACGATAGATGCCGGAGGGTATTATGCGCTGGATATTCAGGGATATTCAAATCCGGTGGCTTATATTATGCAGCGTGACCGTCGTACAAAAGGCGGACTTTTCCAAGGGTCTGCTCGTGTAACTTGGAACATTTTGGAAGGACTTCGTGCGCAAGCTTTTGGCTCATTGAAATACTCTGATATAAATAAGGGTACTTATACCTCACGAGAGGTATTTAACACTTCTAGTTTCGGGTCAGCGTCTCGGAGTTTTAATACTCGTTTTAATAAAACACTGGAGACGACGATCGACTATGTAAAATCTTTTGGAGAACATCATTTGGTGGTATTAGGTGGGTATACCTATGAGCATAACTATCGGGAATCATTTGGTATGAATAACTCGAATTTTGATTCGGATGTATATTCTTACTATAATTTGGGTGCGGGTAGTAACTTGATTAATAACCCTAGCCAAAGCATGATGGATGGTTCGGTTTCTCAAGATAATTTGGTTTCGTTCTTCGGCCGTGTAAATTATAACTGGGGAAATCGTTACTTGTTATCAGCGTCTGTACGACGTGAGGGTTCTACTCGTTTAGGTGCGGATTATAAATGGGGAACTTTCCCTGCGGTAAGTGTCGGTTGGTCTATCGGTAATGAGGCTTTTATGGAAAGCGCTAGCTGGATTAACGATTTGAAATTGCGCTTGGGATATGGCGTGACAGGAAATATGCCTTCAGATAATTATTTGTCTTTGTCAATGATGGGAGTGGTAGGCCGTTTTTATGATCATACTTCTAAACAATGGATCAATGCTTATGGGCCGACACAGAACCAGAATCCGGATTTGAAATGGGAGCGGAAAGGCGAATGGAATCTAGGTGTTGATTTTGCAGCGTTGAATAACCGCTTGAACGTGACCGTTGATTTGTATACCCGTAAGGTTTCAGATTTGTTGTATAAATATAAGGTTCCGACTCCTCCTTATCAATATTCTTCTATGTTGGCGAATGTTGGCGACGCTACAAGTAAAGGTCTGGAATTCTCTGTTTCCGGAACCCCGGTGCAGAATAAGAACTTCTCATGGACTAGTTCTATTAACTTCTCATTTAACACGAATAAATTGGACAAATTAAGTAATGAGACTTTCCAGACTGACTGGATTGAGACCGGTTATTTGTCGGATGGTGATTTAGGAGGTATGAACTCGACTCCATTGATTCGTTTGGTCCCGGGTGGCAAGGTCGGTGATTTTTATTTGCCGGTATTCGAGGGATTTACGGAAGATGGTAAATGGAAATTCAAGGATGTCGATGGTAGTGGTGACTTTACATATAATGAGGATCGTGAGATCGTAGGTAATGCGCAACCTGATTTTATTGCAGGATGGACTAACGAGTTTAAATATCGTGACTTCGATTTATCGTTTACATTCCGTGCTGTCGTAGGCAATGATGTATATAATGTAAGCCGTATGGCATTGGAGAATCGGAATGTGGCTGGAAAGGAGAAGAATATGTTGGCTTCGGTAATGGATATCCCTTTGCAAGATGCGGCTCAAGCCTCTAGTTATTATTTGGAGGATGGTTCTTTTGTGAAGTTGGACAATATCACATTGGGTTATAATGTGCCGGTGAAGAAATTAGGTTTCATGCAAAACTTACGTTTGTACTTGACTGGTCAGAACTTGTTTACGATCACAGGCTATAAGGGTATCGACCCGGAGGTTGATATGGTAGGATTAGATAATATGGGTATTGAGAGGACTCGTTATTATCCGGCTAGTCGTTCTTTTATTCTTGGTTTGAATGTTACGTTTTAATGGATACTCTAAATATCGAAGGTTATGAAAAAATATAGTTTAATATATATAGTGTCAATGATTTGTTTCTTGGTTATCGCTCCTTCTTGTACGGATATGGATGAAGATACGACGGGACAAATGGTCTCAAATGACTTTTATGCGGATCCTTCTTTGATTCCGCAAGCGGTAGGTGCTGCCTATGCGGAATTGCAGGCTTATCAGAATCACTGGGGAGTATGGGGGTTGCAGACTGTTTCCTCGGATGAATGTGTTGTTCCGACTCGTGCGCCGGGTAATGACTGGTATGACGGAGGGGTATGGCAGGATTTCCATCGTCATCAATGGCAATACAATCTGGATGCATTGAATAATGTGTGGATTTCCGTATTTTCTGGAATAACGACATGTAACCGTGTGGTTTACGACTTGGATACATATAAAGAGGAGATGGATGTCGATATCTATAATAAATATCGTGCGGAGACTGTTATCTTGAGATGTTTCTATTATTCTATCTTACTGGATTTATTCGGGAACGTTCCTTATATCGACACGTATGAGAGTGAAATCACGGCTTCTCCTCAGACAAGCCGTCCTGAGCTTTATCAGAAAGTCGTAGATTGTATCTTAGATAATATGGAATATTTGGATGACGCTCCGTCTGCCGAGAATTATGGAAGATGTACGAAATCGATGGCTTATACGATGTTGGCAAAACTATATTTGAACGCTAAGGTGTTCAAAGGGGCCTCTTCTTATGATAAGGACGATATGAATAAAGTGATAGAGTATTGCGATAAAGTGATTAACTCCGGATATTATGAGGTCGTATCTGATTTCTCCGCTCCATTTAAAGTGGCGAATGAGTCTTGTAAAGAAAATATTTTCGTGGTACCGATGCAAAATGGTATCAATTCAAATGGAGACTACGAGTTTCATTTCCATAAATTCTCCGGACATCCCAAGTCTCGCCAGATGTGGGGTATAAATGTGGGCGGTTGGAATGGAGGTTGCGCTACTCCGGACTTCCTTGCTTTATATAAAGATGACGATACCCGGAAAAAGGCGACTTTTATTTACGGTTTGATTTATGATAAGGTCACGGGCGAGCCTGTTGAGGATGGTGATAATCCGGGAAAACAATTGGAATTGACTATTGAGGTATCTTCTATTAATGCCGCTTATCGTTGGGAAGGCGCTCGTATTCAGAAGTATGAATATGAGTTGGGTATGACTGGTAATATGAACAATGATTTTGTTTTATATCGTTTAGCTGATATCTATTATATGAAGGCTGAAGCTATTTTGAGAGGTGGTAATGCCGCTACTTTATCAGCTTTGTGTGCGGAACCTGCATTCCAGTTAATACGTGAAAGGGCAAATCAGCCTGTGTATACTCCGGAAACATTAACGTTGGATGAGTTGATCAATGAACGTGGCCGTGAATTTGCTTGGGAAGGTTGGCGTCGTCAAGACTTGGTTCGTTGGGATAAGTTCGCTAAAGGTAACTGGACATTTAAGGAAGCCTTGAATAATAATTCGCGTGATTTATTCCCGATACCATACGATCAGATTACGAAAAACCAATCTTGGAAACAGAATCCGGGATATTAATAGTTGTGTTTTTATGCATATGGATAGACGACAATTCGTGAAAAACCTAGGACTGGGCACAGCCTCTTTAAGCATGGGAAGCTTGGTAACGGCTTCCTCATGTGCCCCGTCCGGGGATTCCTCCCTTAAACAAAACGTCAAGGAAGGAGAGGATGGACAGTTTTTATTTATCGGTGACGATATCGCCATCGCCCAGACAGAGTATGGGAAGGTGCAGGGATATCTGCTGAATCATGTATATACGTTCTTGGGAGTTCCTTATGGGGCTGATACGTCGGGAAAAAATCGCTTTATGCCTCCCCAAAAACCAGAGCCGTGGACAGATGTGAGACCTGCGGTTTTTTATGGGAATACGGCGCCGCAACGTATGGAGAACCGGTGGCCCAATAATTACGGAACTTTTGCCGATCATTGGAACTACTGGGATGTGAGTGAGGATTGCTTATATTTAAATGTATGGACACCGGGCATTGCGGATGGTAAGAAACGTCCCGTATTGGTGTGGCTGCATGGCGGCGGTTTTACAAATGGTAGTGGGATCGAGCAGGATGGATATCATGGAGAGAATATAAGCCGGGAAGGAGATATCGTATTCTGTTCCATTAATCATCGGTTGGGGCCGATTGGCTTCTCTGACTTATCTGGTGTTGGTGGAGAAGCGTATAAGGATTCCGGAAACGTGGGGATGTTAGATATTATTGCCGCCTTGCGATGGGTTCATGATAATATCGCCAATTTCGGTGGAGATCCCGGGAACGTAACGGTTATGGGACAATCCGGAGGAGGTTCTAAGGTCTGTACAGTAGCCGCTATGCCGGCGGCAAAAGGTTTGATCCATAGAGCCGTGGCTTTAAGTGGATCTACGGTAGGAGCTTCCGATCAGGTGATGACCCGGAAGGTGGGAGAATATATTTTGAGAGAAGCGGGGCTGACCGCTTCCCAACTGGATAAATTGCAAAGAATACCTTGGCGGGAATATTTGGATATAGCGGATAGGGCTTGTAAAAAGTGCTGGGAAGATCAAGGGATTAGCATGAGACGGACTTTTGGCCCTGTTGCTGATGACCGGAATATTCCGGCCGGTGTATTCTACTCCGGTGAGAGCCATTTGGAGTCTCCTGTCGTCCCGATGATATTCTGTACGACTTTCCATGAATGGAACCCGAACAGGGTGGATGCGGCCTTGGAAAAAATCACTCAAGACGGTGTGATCGAGAAACTGAGAAGTCAATATGGTGATAAAGCGGAATCGATCGTGAAGGCTTTCGCCAAGAATTTCCCGGATAAGACTCCGATGGAGCTTTGGGCGATGATTTTGTCTTCCCGTCAACGAGTGGTTGAGGCGGCTAACGCAAAATTAAAGCAAGGCCAGCCTGTGTATGTAGCTTGGTTTGGCTGGTGTCCGCCCTTGTTTAATAACCGTATGCGTGCGTTCCATTGCTCGGATATCTGTTTCTGGTTTAAAAATACGGATCGGATGTTTACCCATACGGGTGGAGGTAAGGTACCTCGTGCGTTGTCAGATAAGATGTCTGGCGCTTTGTTGAATTTCATGCGGACAGGAGATCCGAACGGAGGAGAGTTACCCGCTTGGCCGAAATACACGGAAGAAAATGGAGAGGTGATGATCTTGAATAATACGTGTGAGGCTCGGAATGATCCGGACCGGGAGGCCCGTAAATCTTTGGAGGTTTAATTTAAAACGAGAGTGTTATGCTTGAGAAAAAGATTTCAAGACGTAATATGCTTCGGACTACCGGTTTGGCGGTTTTGGGCAGTACGTTCGCAGGCTTGGCTTCTTGCGCTCCGAAGAAAAAAGAGGAGCCATCACCCGAAGCATCCTCTTCGAAACGTCCTTTCCGTGTCTGTCTCAATGTCTCTACGATAGCGGGTTATAAACTTCCTGTTCAAAAACAGATTGATTTATGTGCCGAGGCTGGTTTTGAGGGAATTGAGTTATGGACCCGTGATGTGGATGCGTTCGTAAAGCAAGGGGGAACTTATGAGACACTCAGGCGTCAGCTGGAAGGCTCCGGACTTTTATTGGAGAATATGATCGGTTTTGCCTCGTGGTTTGCCGATGATCCTTCGAAACGGAAGGAAGGGCTAAACCAAATGCGGCATGATATGGAGATGGTAGCGGGATTGGGCGGTAAATTTATCGCCGCTCCTGCTCAAGGAGTTACTCAATTGGATCGTACACGGTTGCCGGAGTATTCCGAACGCTATCGGGCGATACTGGATTTAGGGGATGAGATGGGTGTCACTCCGATATTGGAACTATGGGGGGCCGGGGTTCTGAATCAATTATCGGATACCATGGCGATAGCGATCGCCTCCGGGCATTCGCGGGCTTCCGTCTTATTGGATTTCTACCATTTGTACAGAGGAGGAAATAGTTTTGATAGTTTACGCTTGATAAATGGGAAGATCCTTCCGGTTTTTCATATCAACGATTATCCGGAGTTGCCTCCTCGTACGGAGTTGAGAGATTCGGATCGGGTGTTTCCGGGAGATGGTATTTGCCCGTTTAATAAAGTACTTCCTTTGCTATACGACTCCGGTTTCCGGGGTGGGTTATCCGTAGAGCTTTTTAATAAGGGATATTGGGAAACCATGGATGTAAAGGAGGTCTTAAGGAAGAGTTTTGAGAAAACCACACAGGTAATCAATAGTTCGATGGGATAAAAGTTTGTTGGGATTTAGGAAAGGGACTGCCTCGAGGTGTTTTACCTTCGAGGCGGTCCCTTCTGTTTTTATAGTATCTTCTCTTAAAAATCAATTATTTTATAATCCGCTGTGATATAAAAAGTAGTATATTTGCGTACATCCAAAATAAACAGTTGTTTTGCGGAGGGTTATAGGGGTTGTTATCATCGGAAAAGCCGGTAATAAAAGATATACATTATAATGAACTTACTTCAGAGATATGTGAGTCATGGTATAGCTATAGGTTTGTTAGTATTTATAATGCTAGCGTTTAATTTGTCTGTGTTAGCGCAGACAAGTGAAAAACGTGTACTTAGGGTTGCCTTTCCGCAGGTAGATGGCATGAGTTGGACGGCCGAAGATGGTACTCTTCATGGTATGCTCGTAGACTATCTCAATGAGATCGCCAAATATACCGGTTGGGAATACGAGTACATAGATACGAAGGGACCGGCTATGTTGAATGAATTTGTTGAGGGTAAGTACGAGTTGATGGGTGGAAACTATTATATACCCGCTTTAGAGAAATATTATGCTTATCCGAACTATAATATGGGATATAGCCGTTCATTATTACTTGCCCGATCTGATGATCGCTCTATCCATAGTTATGATTTGGAGAGTATGAATGGTAAAACCATCGGTGTGTATGAGAATGCAAGGGAGAACATTCGCCGTCTCAAAGAGTTTATGGCTATCAACGGATTGTATTGTAATATCCGATATTACAAACAGGAAGATATGGTGGGGAAAATCGGGTTATATCCCTATCTGGCTAAAGGTGAGATCGATTTGTTACTAAATAATGTTGCCCATATTAGCGATTCTGTCCGTGTAGTCGTGGCATATGACTCTCAGCCTTATTATATCGTGACCAATCCGGGTAATAAAGAAGTCTTGGATGGTTTGAATATGGCTTTGGAACGGATATTGGATGCCAATCCTAATTTTGCGGCGGAACGTTATGCCGTTAATTTCCCAGACCGGCTCGTAAACATCCAACTGAGCGACCGGGATCTGGAGTATGTCAATGAGAGGAAAACGATCACGGTAGCCGTACCTGAGAATTGGTATCCTTTGTATTGTAAAGAAACGCCGCTGAAGAACCATACGGGTATCATGGCGGATGTACTGGATGAGATTAAAAGTTTCACAGGGCTACGATTCTCGTATGTATATGCGAAAAATTATGCTGATGCGATCCGTTTGATACAGCAAGGGGATGCCGATATCTTAGGTTTTTTCTTGGGAGATGAGAACGATGCGGCCCAGCTAGGACTTGCGCTTTCAGCCTCTTATGTGAGTGCTAACAATATCATAGTGCGCAATAAAGCATGTAGTTATCCCGCACCGGGTCTGGTTGGAGCCTTAGTGGAAAATCAACGATTGCCGAGTGGTATATCGGTGGAGAAGATACGGTTCTATCCGAGTATTAAGGAGGCGTTATTTGCCGTCAATAATGGTGAGGCTGATTTTATTTATGGTTTGTCCTCTAGGATGGAACAGGATATCTTGCGCTATCATTTTACGAATCTTGCTCCCGTAACGTTGGTCAATGATCAGAGTACGATAAGTTTCGCGTTGCCTATCCCGGTCGATCCGGATTTGCTTACCATACTCAACAAGGCGATCAATAATCTTTCTGAGTCCGAGAGGACTGTTATACGCAATCGGAATCTGGAATCTATCGGCGTGAGTGAATTTTCTCTTACGGACTTTATATATGCGAATCCCTTACAATTCATGTTTATCGTGATGTTTGTCCTGTCGGTGCTATTTACGGCATTACTGCTGGCTATAGGGGCCCGGATGAAAGCGACCGTGATACAGGGCAACCTGAAACGGGCTGAGGCGGCTAACTTGGCGAAGAGCGAGTTTCTTTCCCGGATGAGTCATGAGATCCGTACGCCGATGAACGGAATTGTAGGTATGAGTACTATCGCCATGCAAAACATAGATAATACCGATAAGATAAAGGATTGCCTAGAGAAAGTAATCATGTCTTCCAAGCATCTTCTCGCTCTCATTAACGACGTGCTGGATATGTCGAAGATAGAAAGCGGAAAAGTGGAACTTCGACATGAGAGCTTTAATTTCCGGGCATTCTTGCAGGACCTTGAAAATCTGTATGGCGAGCAGGCCAAGAGTAAAGGGATCAGCTATGAGACGATATTGGCTAGTGATCTGGAAGTACAGATTATAGGAGACTCCTTGCGCTTGAATCAAGTTCTCTCCAACCTGTTATCGAATGCGCTGAAATTTACGCCGGCCAAGGGAATGATTAAACTTCGGGTATCTAAAACAGGTGAGGATCAAGAGAATGTTTACCTTCGTTTCGAGGTAATCGATACGGGATGTGGTATAGCCGAGGAGAATTATGATAAAATCTTCGAATCGTTCGAACAGGAAAATGTGGATGTTACTTATAAATATGGAGGTACAGGATTAGGGCTTTCTATCGTTAAGCGTTTCACAGGGTTGATGGGTGGTGGCATACATGTGACGAGCGTGCAGGGGAATGGCAGTACATTCACCGTTGATCTGCCTTTCGGCAAAATAAAGGAATCGGGTAAGCCCACTCGTTTTTCCGATATTAATGGGAGGAATGACCTTGCGAAGGATTGTTATGCTGTTGATTATGACTTCAAAGGTAAACGGATCTTATTGGTTGAGGACAATGAGCTTAACCGGGAGATAGCGGAGGAATTGATCGGAGTTACCGGTGCGTCGGTGGAGAGTGCTGAGGACGGGGTACAGGCCGTAGAGATGTTTAAGGAGTCTGCCGAAGGGTATTATGATTTGATATTGATGGATGTGCAGATGCCGCATATGGATGGCTATGAGGCTACCCGATGTATTCGTGCATTAGGGCGTTCTGATGCTCAAAAGGTTCCTATCTTCGCTATGACAGCCAACGCATTCGCTGAGGATGTGCAGAAAAGTAGGGAAGCCGGTATGAATGCTCATATATCTAAGCCGTTGGATATACGTGCCGTGTATAAACAAATGAACCGATACCTTCAAGGATAAATAAAGGATCGATGAATAAATAAAAAGGGACCGCCTCGGGAAATTAGGTTTTCGAGGCGGTCCCTTCTGCTTTTATTAGATATTCTTTATTTTTTCGTAATTACCGAGAATTCACCGATACCCGCTTGCTTTTTATTATCTACGATACGGGTTGCGACCAAACGGATTTGGTTACCTTTCGTTATCGGGAAATGTACGACTTGCTCGATCGGGTTAGCCTTGATATTGGAGAATTCGCCTTCGGCCACCTTCTTTCCATTAATATATAATTGATAGTTGGAGATATGACCGCTTGCGTCACGTCCTTGGTTCGGGGTGTAGCGGAATCCGGATATAGGCATTTCTTTCGCTAATTGTACGACTAACTCTTGTTTCCCTTGTGGCAAATAGTAGGTCGTGTAGCCGTTTCCGTCTAGGATCAGGCTGGTTTTCTCATCTTTCGGTGATACGATCGTGTAATCACAAGCAGGAATATCGAACGTTTGTGCGGAAACCGGACTGACTGTATCGAAAGTCGGATCATAGGCAATCGCCTTGACAGTTCCTTTTTGAGCGAAAGCGAATGGCGCCTGATAAAGCGGTGAGTCCTTGGTCGGATCTGAGCCGTCGATGGTATAATGAACCTCGGAGCCTTTATCCCCGGCCTGTATGGTTACCTCATCATTGATATTACGGGCAATCGTTGGCTCGGTCACCAAGGCGGGGGCAAGGTATGCCTCCACGTTATTGATACAAAGCGGTCCGCGGGCATCCGTGAAGTTGATGCGTATCTTCTCCGCTTTCTCGGTCTGGAAACGGACAATTCGTTTATAGCCGACAGTTGTCGTAGAATCCACGGTCTGTGCCGGAATCCATTTACCCTCTTGCTCGAGTTCGATATTGAACGAGCGTACTCGTTGTCCTAATGGGATATATTCTTGTATGACCAAGCGGTTTACATCGGTAGGATGGGTTAACGTGAAAGTCAATGAACCACTGGTTACGCCATCGTCCGTAGCCCAATAGGTATCCCAATCCCCATCTACTGCCTTATTGGGACTAAAATTACGTCCTCTTTTATTGCTCGCTTGTACGTAACATCCTTTCAAAAGATTCTCCTTAAAGTCATTTTGGATGGTTTGATACCATTGTACGGCACGGGCGGAGTCTACCGGACTTATTTTTCCGTTCAACGCTACGGGGAAGTTCAATAGGAAATTGGCGTTATGCCCGACGCTTCGGTAATAAAGATCGACTAATTTTGCCAGCGACTTGACTTGGTGATCTTCCCGGGAGTGATAGAACCATCCCGGACGGATAGATACATCGCATTCTCCACCTAGCCACATCGGTCCGTTCTCATCTCCCCATACACTCTGTTGGAAAGTAGGCATGGAGGGTTCCGGGGCGAAGATGCTCCATTGGGTATCACCGGCCCAACCTTCCTCGTTACCGATCCAGCGGATATCGGGTACTGTCCCTCCGAAAACCATGATGTCCGGGTGGTGCGCCTTGATCGTGTCGCATGCCCGCTCATATTGATAATAGGTCTTGGCGTCTATAGCACGGGTTTCATTCGTGCCGCCATACCAGCCATTGCCACCGTTTGCCCCATCAAACCAGTATTCGAACAACGGGCCATAGTTGGAGACTAATTCATGTAATTGGGCATGGAATTTCTCTACATATCCCGGTTGTCCGTAATTCTCACTGTTTCTGTCCCAAGGGGAGAGATAGACACCGAATTTCAGCCCGTGTTTCTTACAAGCGTCGGATAGTTCTTTTACCATATCCCCTTTGCCATCTTTCCAAGGAGAATTCTTTACGCTATATTCGGTTGTGGCGGTAGGCCATAGACAGAAACCGTCATGATGCTTGGTAGTTAAGATTACGCCTTTCAATCCGGCGGCTTTGATTGTTTGCGCCCATTGATCGCAATCCAGATCCGTTGGATTGAATGTGGAGGCGGGAGTGTTTCCGTAACCCCATTCCAGATCATTGAACGTATTTAATCCGAAATGGACAAAGGCATATGTTTCCATCTTATGCCATTCAACTTGTGCCGGCGTGGGAACGGGCAGGATAGGGGCGGGCGCTGTCGCTTCTTTACAGGAGAAGAAGGAAAACAAGCCAAGCCCCAATAAAATAGAGGAACTCAAGTGCTTCATTATTTGTTTATATTTAGATGAGACCTCAAATATATGAAAAAAAACGGCAGATTTTTATTCTGTCTTTAGATATCTAGATAAAAGATAAAGTCTCCTGTCTTTTAGATGTCTCCTCTGGGGAAATTTTCATGCTAGCATATATTTGTTTATCAATTGTTTGCAGTGCCAGTTTATTTATCGCCTTTGGCACGGTCGTGCCATCACAGTGGCAACGCTGTGCCATCCGTGTGGCAGGGCCGTGCCATCGTAGTGGCACAGTATTGCCGCTATGATGGCAAGGGTACCGGCTATATCGTTTACGTGAGTAGTCGGTATTTTTGCGTGTGCTATATTATAATGTACCCGATATCCGTTGCCGTAAAAAACTTGAAAAATAATGCCCGATAAATTTGGACCGTATGTTTTATAGCATTA
>ENA-OROE01001052-OROE01001052.1-human-gut-metagenome-genome-assembly--contig:-NODE-1052-length-20431-cov-5.551040_pt1 | contig 20431 bp, 14 predicted proteins | sample MGYA00242126_ERZ509044 | MGnify/ENA primary metagenome ERZ509044 (study PRJEB26280, sample SAMEA2338716) | human gut metagenome | biome: human gut; feature: human-associated habitat; material: faeces... | reverse complement strand
TTAATTTTCCTGTTCCTGTTACTTTGAAACGTTTTGCAGCTGCTCTGCTTGTTTTCATTTTTGGCATGATATATTCCTCCTTAAAATTATGATTTTTTTTCTGCCAACACCATGCTGATGCTTCTGCCTTCAACCTTTGGTGCTTTTTCCACTACTGCAACCTCTGCAAGACTCTCAGCAAAGTCATCCAGAATATGCTTGCTGGCATTCATATGTGCCATCTCACGTCCACGGAATCTTAAAGTGATTTTTACCTTATCACCTTTGCTTAAGAATTTTTTTGCAGCATTCATTTTGGTGTTCAAATCATTTGAATCAATATTCGGTGACAGGCGAATCTCTTTTAACTCGACCACTTTCTGTTTTTTTCTGGCTTCTTTCTCTTTTCTCGCCAATTCATAACGATACTTACCGTAATCGATAATCTTACATACCGGCGGCTTTGCGGTCGGAGCAATCTTGACCAAATCAAGCTCTGCTTCCTCAGCCAGCTTCATTGCTTCTCTCACTGACATAATGCCAAGCTGTTCTCCGTTTTCTCCGATCAGACGAACTTCTCTGTCTCTGATCTGTTCATTAATCATTAACTCGCTAATGGTATTGCACCTCCAAAATATTATTCTTTACTTGCATCAAAAAAAGTGGATAGGCAGACTATCCACTTTTAATACTCAATACTCGCAAGGTGCGGTACTTCAAACAACAGGAATATTCCCGATGCCTTGAATATAAAACCATGAGTCACACGAATGCTGGTGCTCCGGTGAGAGTGGATACTCTACTTTGTTTTCAACAACTATTATACTATACCACTTCAAAAAATCTCTGTCAAGTACTTTTTAAAGTTTAAGAATGTCCCCTGCTAAGACATTCTTAAACTTTCTATCCTGATATTAATTATTCCTGTGGAAGAATGTATTTACTGATCAGTTCATCTAAGGATACTGCCTGAGCAGAAAGCTCCTCACTGGTAGCAGAGGACTCCTGTGCGGTTGCGGAGTTTGCCTGAACAACCTCCGAAATCTGGTTGACACCCTGTTCTGCCTGATCCATGGCAGTTGCCTGATCTCTGGATACCTGGCTGATATTTTTGGAAGACTCTGCAATCTTGCCGATTCCTTCTACAACCGTTTCAATGGATGCTGCAGCTTTGTCTGCCGCCTTGTTTCCTTCTGCGATCTCCTCTAAGGATCCTTCGATCAGTTCTCTGGTATCTACTGCAGATTTTGTACTCTGCTCTGCTAACTGACGGATCTGGTCAGCAACAACCGCGAATCCTCTTCCTGCCTCTCCTGCTCTTGCTGCCTCAATGGAAGCATTTAAGGAAAGCAGGTTTGTCTGGGATGCGATATCCTCAATCTCAGAAATGATGTTCTCGATATTTTTGGATGTCTCGTTGATGCGTGTCATTGCATCTACCATTGCTGTCATCTGCGCACGGCTGTTGTCCGCTTCGTCTGCATACTGTTTTGCCTGTACATAGGACTCATGTGCCTGATCTGCAGCTTTTTCAATGTTCTCTGTGATGCTTGTGATCGTAGCCTGTAACTCTTCTACTGCACCTGCCTGCTCAGTAGCACCCTCTGCAAGACTCTGTGATGCCTCTGCAAGGTTTGTAGATCCTGCAGATACCTGGCTGGATGCATCTTCAATAGAACGTAATGTAACGATCATCTGATTCTTCATATCACGCATAGCGAGAAGCAGCTTCTCAAATTCACCCTGATATACTTCCGGACAGTCTGTTCTGATATCGAAGTTACCACTTGCCATATCTGCAAGATGTTTGCCACAGTCAGCAATAACAAGCTTTAATGTTTCTTTCATCTCATTTGCTGTATTGATCATATCTGCAACCTCATCCTGGGTATCTACTACCGGGAACGGATCGGTAAGGTTACCTTTTGCAAATGTTGTAAATCTGTCACTCAACTCACCAAGTGGTACTGCGATACCCTTTGCAATGGAATTGCCCATTCTCATTGCCTGCATCATGGCAAATACAATCATTGCAACAATCACAATAAGGAAAATAATACTCATGGCAGAAAGCTTTGCCTCAAGGGAGTTTCCTTCGTTTACGTTTGCATCCAGCAAGCCCGCTGTAAGGCTGTAAACCTGCTCATACAATGGATCTACGGTATCGTTCATCATTTGCTGGGCTTTGATGCTGTCTTCATTGTCCGTGGAAGCGCCGATCTCCATCGCTTGGGCTTCTGCATCCCAGTACTGCTGAACAAGTGTGTTCACCTGCTCATAGAGATCTTTCTCAGTGCCTGTCACACAGGTGTTCGCAACTATAGCCCAGTAATCATCAAACTTCTGTTTCTTTTCATCATGTATCTGTTTCATGGTTGCGATCATATCAGTATCATTGTAACCAATCACACCGCGCGCTGCTGATCTCGCATCTGCAAAAACGATCATTGCCTTTCCGATATCACCCTGCGAAAAACCACAATTAGTAAGTGCATGTTTATACTGCGTAGATATAATAAGCATCATAATTGCTCCAATAACACCTGCAATGGATGCAAGCAGTGTAACGACTGTGAAACATTTTTTCAGCCGTTCCTGAATTTTTAGATTCTTATACATAACCTTTTCCTCCTGTTTGTGCGCTTTATTTACTATGTCTGTCAGGTATTGTCATCGATAAGCTGCTTTATCCCCTGCTGCTCGGACTGTGGCATCAGCTTTGAAACCTCAAACATCACGATCAGCTGCTTATCATAGGATGCCACATCATTAAAGCAGCTCTGATTGGCATTCATGATTGTCGGCATCGGAATCACCTGTTTTTCATTTACATCAATGATCTCACGGACACTCTCTACTTCAAGACCAATCTTCATGCCATTCATACTTGCCACAATAACATTTTTTATATCCTGTTTTGGATATCCGAAATAGTCAGCAAGATTACATATCGGAACGATATCACCATGCAGATTCACGATTCCTTCGATATGCGCAGGTGCATTTGGAACACCTACCACACTCATTCTTGTTTCAATCGACTCGACATCATCCACTGGTATTCCAAACCGGACATTATTGAGCATAAACGTCAGTAATTGCATTCTCTCACCTTCTTTGCTGTATTTTTGCCTATAAAAAACCATCTTATGGTTATTGTACCATTTTAGTAAAATATGTAAACTATTTTTTTATACTTTTTTTAATTTTTTGACAAATATATTTCATTCATGCTACGATAACACCATCTGCTGACTGTTTTTACAGTCACTTATTAATAATATGAAAGGACTTACAGACTATGGATAATAGAATTGTTGACCTGCACGTACATTCCACGGAATCAGATGGCACCTTTACTCCCACTGAGGTTATCGCAGAAGCCAAAAAAGCTGGTCTTTCCGCTATCGCCCTGACTGACCATGATACCGCCACAGGTATAAGAAAAGCTATGGGCGCCGCAAAGGAAGCCGGTATCGAGCTGATCCCGGGCATTGAGCTTTCCACTGCTTACACGTTTCCGGGAAAAAAACAGGAAAAGGAAATCCACATCGTCGGTCTCTACATTAACCCGGATGACCCGGAACTCTTAAAAATGACTGCTGAATTCCGCGAATGCCGGGATAAACGCAATGAAAAAATGATCGCTGCCCTGCAGGAAGAAGGATTTCCAATTACGATGGAAGCCCTTCTGGCAGAGAATACGGACAGTGTCATTACGCGTGCAAACATCGCACGTTTCCTTTATGAACATGGATGGATCAAATCCGTTTCCGAAGCCTTCGACAAATACATCGGCGATGGCTGCCGCTGCTATGTCGGACGTTTTAAAGTATCTCCCATGGAAGCCGTTTCCCTTATCAAAAGAACCGGAGGGATTGCCATCCTTGCACACCCGCTGCTTTATCATCTGGGTGTAGAACAGCTGCAGCTGCTGATTGACGACTTAAAAGCTGTGGGACTTGATGGCATCGAGGCAATCTACTCTACCTATACCACCGGGGAAGAACAGCTTGTCAAACGCATTGCAAAAGAAAACAAACTGCTCATCAGCGGCGTTTCTGATTTCCATGGTGAAAACAAACCTGCCATAAAGCTTGGAACCGGACGTGGGCATCTTTATATTCCATATTCTGTCCTGGCCGATATCAAAGCGCGCGCCGGGAAGTAACACCATTTCACGGATTGCAAAAAATGTCTGTCCTATAAAATAAATTTCTCGATCACCTCGGCAATGGCGTCATGATTATTGTCATTTACTGTGACATAATCCGCTGCCGCCTTTGCTTTTTCGGTGGCATTCTTCACTGCGACCCCGATACAGGCCGTCTTTATCATCGGCACATCATTATCCTCATCCCCGACTGCAACCGTTGCATCCATCGGCATATTAAGGATCTTTGTCAGTTCTAAAATACCGGTTGCCTTGCTTGTATTTTTCGGACTGTACTCTAAATACTGACTGCTGGAAAAAAAGCTGTTACATTTTCCCTTTTCCCAGTTCAGATTTCTCTTTTGAAAACGTTCTAACTTGTCTCTCTGATCTAATGCGATCAGCATAACCTTCTGTGGTTCTTCCTCTAAAGCATCCAGGATATTTGGTGATATCTTATAAGAAATACGCGCCTGTTTCACATAGTAATCCAGTTCTTTCGTATGCTTTGTGGTAATAAGATCCGTACTGTTATATGTCTGCACATACAGGCCCGCACGTTTTGCCTTATCAAAAAGTTCCTGCACAATCTCAATCGGCAGCGAACGCTTTAACAGTACACGGTCTGCTGCGCAGTCATAAAGTACTGCGCCATTAAATGCGATCATATAGCAGCCCGGTGTGTTTAACCCCAGTTCTCTTGCAACTTCTCTTGCTGTTTCCACCGGTCTTCCGGTTGCAAGTGCTATGTAATGCCCCGCCTCTAACATTCTGTGGATAGCCTCACGGTTTTTTTGCGTGATACTTTTATCATCACACAATAATGTGGCATCCAGATCCACACATAAAATTTTGTGATTCATAAACCTCTCCCCTTCTTATCGGTAAAATACTGCTATTCTGCAGGTTCCGCCGGAATAAATACCCGTTCCCGGTACACATGATCCTGTTTCGGAACTGCTGCAACCGCTTCCTCACAGAACTGCATCTGTGAATTGACTAAAACTTTTCCTCTTTTATCAATTTTCTCATAATTTCCATCTGATTTCAAGAGATGAGCCTTTGTATTATCAGATAATTCAACTTCGAGAATGTGTTTTGCAGATTTTTTTGCCTCATCATCCAGAACAGGGAACAATATTTCAACACGGCGGTCCAAGTTACGCGGCATCCAGTCCGCACTTCCCATATACACCTCGTCTGCCCCGTTATTCTCAAACCAGAAAATTCTGCTGTGCTCTAAAAAATTTCCGACAATCGAGCGCACTTCTATATTTTCACTCACACCCTTGATGCCAACTTTTAAGCAACAGATACCACGCACGATCAGCTGAATTTTTACCCCTGCTGCCGATGCCTCATAAAGTGCCGCAATGATCCCCGGGTCACAGAGCGAATTCATTTTCGCGACAATGCGTGCCGGCTGTCCGCATTTCGCATGTGCTGTCTCTCTGCCGATCAGTTTCATAAATTTATTACGAAGCCAGATCGGTGCCAGGGAAAGTTCATTCCAGGAAAGCGGCTCGGAATAACCGGACAGCATGTTAAATACCGCTGTCGCATCTTCGCCGATCGCCTCGTTACAGGTAAAAATTCCACAGTCAGTATATAATTTTGCCGTCGAATCGTTATAGTTTCCGGTTCCAAGATGAACATATCTGCGGATACCGTCCTCCTCCCTGCGGACAACAAGCGCAATCTTACTGTGCGTTTTCAGACCCACCAGTCCATAGATAACATGGCAGCCTGCCTGCTCAAGTTTTTTTGCCCAGACGATGTTATTCTCCTCATCAAAACGTGCTTTTAACTCCACTAAAACCGATACCTGTTTACCATTTTCCGCTGCCTGTGCCAAAGATGCAATGATCGGCGAATTGCCGCTGACACGGTAAAGTGTCTGTTTGATTGCAAGAACATCCGGGTCTGATGCCGCCTGACGGATAAAATCAACGACCGGATCAAAGGTCTGATAAGGATGATGTAAGAAGATATCGCCCTTCCGGATCAATTCAAAGATATTTTCTCCCGGTTCGATCTTTGGATTTTTCTGCGGCGTATACGGTTTATAGCGCAGATGATCACAGCCGGGAAGTCCATACATTTTCATCAGAAATGTCAGATCGATCGGCCCCTGGATACAGAAGATATCTTCTTCTGCAACTTTCAGTTCATCCTTTAAGAAACGCAGCAGGCGTTTGTCAATTCCACTCTCCACCTCAAGACGGATCACTTCTCCCCACTGTCTCATTTTTAACTGTTTCTGTATCTCTTTTAACAGATCCTCCGCCTCGTCCTCATCGATCGTCAGATCGGCATTCCGCATGATACGGTACGGATAAGCACAGAGCACTTCATAATTTAAAAACAGTTTGTCAATATTTTTCTCGATGATCTGCTCTAACAGAATAAAACATTTTGCATTTTCTTCCTCTGACGGGATCTGTACCAGTCTCGGAAGGACCCCCGGAACCTGTACCGTTGCAAAATCCAGTTCCTGTTTTTCGCTCTTTGTATTCTTTTTAGAAAGAAGTGCCGCAATATTTAACGTCTTATTGCGGATCAGCGGAAACGGACGCGATGCATCTACCGCCATCGGTGTCAGTACCGGATAGACATTTTCCTCAAAATAACGGTCCACAAACTTTTTCTGTTCCTCAGTCAGATCTTCAAACGCATCTATAATATGGATCTGTTCTTTCTTAAGTAACGGAAGCAGCGACCTGTTATAAGTGTTGTACTGCAGATCTACCATCTCCCTTGTTTTTTCGTTGATGGCAGCAAGCTGTTCTGAAGCCGTCATTCCGGCAATGTCTTTCTTCTTATAGTTAGCATGTACCATATCTTTTAAGGAAGCAACACGCACCATGTAAAATTCATCCAGATTTGAGGAAGTGATACTGACAAATTTCAGGCGTTCCAAAAGCGGGATACTCTTATCGCGTGCTTCATTTAATACGCGGTTATCAAATTTTAACCAGCTTAATTCTCTGTTTTCGTAATACTGTGGATTTTTAAAATCTTTTTCTTTTTCCATAGTGTCCTCCATTTAATACACACGTTTCTCCTTTACCACCGGTTTTATGCTGAATATGTTTTCAAAGTAAGAAACCTTCGCATCAAACAGTGCTTTTTCCAGTGCGATATCATCATCTGTCTCGATTGTGATCACCAGTTCTTTTCCTTTTACTGCTGCACGCACATTTTTGAATTTCTGCTTATGGCTGCGGTCCATCGCATTGGATACGCGTAAAATTGCAGAAAGTTTTGCAATGACAACATAACTCTCACGGCTGATATCACTCTCAAAATCTTCATAGGCCGGCAGCGGATAGGTATTGTATAAAACCGTATACGCCACGATCTCACGTTCCATATGTGTAAGACCGATGATTTCCGACGCCATAATAATGTCATAGGAACACAGCGGTCCGTTTGCAAGACTGATATACTTTCCGCAGTCATGCAGGATTGCTGCCACCTGAAGTAAAAGCCGCTCTCTCTTTCCCAGTCCATGGATTTTTTTCATTGTGTCAAAAATCAGCGTTGCCATCTGTGTCAGTGCATCAATATGCGGTGAGTAGCTCATATAGCGGGCGGACAGATTCCTTGCAGCCGAGATGACATCTGCATCAAAATCATGGACCGGTTTGCATAGCTTATGCTTCTGTGCATAATCATATGCAATACCATCGCTCACAATGACACCCGGTGCCCAGATTTTTTCGGCTTTCATTTTGCGCGCCATGCATTTAAAAATGATCATGTACGGAATGATCAGGGAATCATTTTCATTTGATAAATTTAATTCTTCCGAAATCTGTTCCACAGTTTTTTTGTCAAGATCATCCAGAAATGCCAGAAAATCATTGGTTTCCATCAGATTTTCATGTTTCTTCCCGGTGACTTTTCCGGCAACCTCCATGATATAATCTCCGATTATGATCAGATTCTTCACTTTTACCTGTTCCGTGAACATTGCCATAAACACATTTAACTCTTTTTCTACCAATTCTTCAATCTGCAGCTCATACTGCTCTAAGCTGCAGCTTTTTTTTGCAAGCTGTTCCTGCATGCGTATGGTGCCAAGTCCAAGATGCTGTGTCGTAATGACTTTGCCCTTTGAAAAGATTGTGATCTGCATGCCGCCGCCACCGACATCCACGACTGCTGCCCCCGTTTTGATCAGTTCCTCAAACTCACTTCGCATCGCAACCGATTTGTAGCTGATAAAGCGGTGTTCCGAGTTGCTTAAAACATGTACCGTCAGTCCGGTACGGATGCGGATCTGGTCTAAGATGAACAATTCATTGCTCACATCGCGGAGTGCTGCAGCCGCATATGCCTCGTAGCCATCCACCTGATACTCTTTCATGATCTTCGTGAACTGCTCTAACGTGTCACAGAGTGCTTCCACCAGCTCATATCCGATCACACCGCGTGAATACGCATCCCGCCCAAGCTCGATCCTGCTTCTGATATAATCAATTTTGCGGATGTTTTTTCTGGCAGAGATCTCAAAAATTTTCAGGCTCACCTCATAAGAGCCGATATAAATCGCTGCAAATGTATGAATTGCCATATTTTATCCTCCTGCTTCATGCGTACATGTTATTCCTGTTTTCCAAGCAGATAATTAATAAACTGCTGTGCTGTTCTTCCGGAGAGTCCGCCGTGGGCAAGTTCCCATTTATTTGCCTCGGCAAGAAGTGTCTCCTCATCCATGGTGATACCGTTTTTCTCTGCAAGGGATACCACGATATGCTGGAATTCTTTTTTGCCCGGTGCACCAAAATAAATGGAAACGCCAAATCTTGCATACAGAGACAACTTTTCCTGTACGGTATCGGAAGTATGCATGTCCTCTCTCACTTCCTCTTTGTCGGAGAATGTCTCGCGGATCAGATGACGTCTGTTTGAGGTCGCATAGATCAAAACATTGTCCGGTTTCTTCTCAAGTCCTCCCTCGATCACTGCTTTTAAGTATTTATACTCGATCTCAAATTCCTCAAATGACAGATCATCCATATAAATGATAAATTTGTAATTGCGGTTTTTGATCTGTGCAATCACATCATTTAAGTCGCAGAACTGATGCTTGTACACCTCGATCAGACGCAGTCCCCTGTCATAATACTGATTGGCGATTGCCTTAATACTGGTGGACTTTCCTGTTCCTGCATCTCCGTAAAGCAGGCAGTTATTTGCCTCCTTTCCGCGGACAAAGCTCTCTGTATTGTCGATCAGTTTCTGTTTTGCGATCTCATATCCGACCAGATCATCTAATTTTACATGTGCAATGTTTGTGATCGGTACGATCTGTGCTCCATCCTCTTTATGCAGCACACGAAATGCTTTATGTAAGCCTAATTTTCCAACACCAAATTCTCCGTAGAACTCTGTAACAGCATCCTTAAAATCACCTGCATCTGCCGCCTGCTCTAATTTTACTGTCAGTTCACAGATACGGTCACGGATTCTTTTATTAAAAAGCTTTCCGCTGTCGCCTGCACTCTCATAATGAAGCAGTGCATCCATGCAGTCGATCTCATAATCTTTTGCCAGCTCTGTAAAATCAAAATCAAATAAATCTTTCATGATCTTAAAATCATGCAGTGCAATCTGATTGACGGAGCCTTCCATACCACCCCGGATCTCACATCCACGGCTGTATGCGTTCTCGTTATTGACCAGAATAAATGCAATAAAATTATGCCAGAGATTTCCTTTAAATCCATGACTTACTGCAAGTTCGGACAACTGGTTAAAACATTCGTAAAGCAGTGCCTCGATATCCTCTCTGTTATAATATTCATTCTCATAGTTTTCCATGATCCATGCCATGTTATAAAATAATTTTCCATTTTCAAAGTTTTTATATAAGATCAGGTTTTTTGTGCTTTTCATGTTTTGCTCCATTTCTTCGTGTGCAAATCTTATTTCCACACATTTCTTTCGTTCTAATAATTTCCAAGAATCTTAAGTCCAAGCGTTTCCTCTGTCAGACCTCTTAAGGCATTCTGCACTGCTGCATCATTTAAATTACCCTCAAAGTCGACAAAGAAACGGTACTCCCAGTTTTTCCCCTGTACCGGTCTTGATTCAATGTGGTTCATGTTGATGCCATTGTAAATAAAATGGGACAGCATATGGTAAAGGGAACCACTCTCATGCATACCTTCAAAGCAGATACTGATCTTTTCCGCCTTTGAAGTGAAAACGCGTTTGCCGGATACGATAATAAAACGGGTTGCATTCATCCTATTATCCTGAATACATTCATCCAGCACTTTCAGTCCATAGATATCAGCAGTCAGGCTGCTTGCGATCGCCGCCTTATGTTTTTTGCCGTCCTCTTTTACTTTTTTTGCCGCCATGGCAGTATTTTTCAGACTATGTTTTTCCCATTCCCGGTGGCTCTCAAGATATCTGCCGCACTGCATCAGTGCCTGCGGGTGGGAATAGACATCCGTGATATCGGAAAGTTCTGCATCCGGAAGTCCAAGCAGTGCATGATTGATCTGGATAATCTGCTCCCCGACGATGCAGTTATCGTATTCTACCATCAGGTCATAATTTTCAGATACGATGCCCGCTGAAGAATTCTCAATCGGAAGCACCGCATAATCTGCCTCTCCGTTTTTGATCGCCTCCATGGCATCACGCCAGGTTTCCACATGATAACTGTCCGTCTGCTCTCCAAAGTACTCTCTCAATGCAAGCTGGCTGTACGCACCCTCTGTCCCCTGAAACACAATACGCGCATTGTGATAATCTAAACTTTCCACTTCTGTAAAATCCGGTTTTTCATACATTCCATGCGCTGTCAAAAGCTGATACTGGCGTTTTCTGCTCATCGACATAATCTGCTCAAACAATTCACGGATCCCGTGTTTATTAAAATCTGTTTTGCCAAGTGCTGTCAGCGTTGCAAGTTTTGAATCTTCGCGTTCTTTATCAAATACTTTTTTGCCGGTATTGATCTTATATTCTGCAACACCCGCAGCAATCTCCATTCTCTCCTGATATAAATCTACGATCTGTCTGTCAATGACATCAATCTGGTCTCTTAATTCTTTTAAATCTTTCATGGATTCCACCTTTATTTTTAGTATTACTTCTACTATATTACATTAACGTAGCAAAATCAAGGGCAGAAAAAGTCATATTCCATATGAAAAATATAGTATTCGTGCTCTGAAAATGCTATAATAAACACAGATGAGAAGCAAATCAAACACATTGTCACGTCAGCATAAAATGCTCTCAGAATGGAGGCCTTATGAAAAAAGTTATCACGATTCTCTTAATTATCCTCGTACTCGCCGCCGGTGTCGGTTTTGGTGTCTACCACCACAAATCAAACGAGACAAAATTCAATGACGATTACATAAACGGCAACACGGCTGGCAATCTCTACAATGCCGGCATCTTCTGCACAGCAGCCGACGGCACGATTTATTTTGCAAACCCTTCCGACAGCAGCAAACTATACTCAATGAACAGCGACGGTTCAGACCTTACAAAGATTTCTGATGATGTTGCCACCTTTATCAATGCAGATGACAATTATATTTACTATGTGCGCAACAATCCGGTTTTTACCGAACCGTTTTCATTTTTGACGATCAATACAGACAGTCTCTGCCGGCTTGACCGCAGCAAACATAAAAAGAGCATTCTCCTTGATTCTTCCGCGAGTCTTTACGCCTCTTTAGTCGGAAATAAAATTTATTACCTTCACTATGACGACAAAGACTTTACCACTTTCTATGAAGTCGGCATCGACGGGGCAGACAGTCATCAGGTAGACAAGACACCGTACCGTCCATGCTCCGTCGTCGGACAGTACATTTATTTCAATGGCGTATCAAACGATCACAATATCTGGCGTTTTGACACTGTTACTGACACCTCGGAGCTCGTTCTGAAAGGCAATTATTACATGCCAGCCGTAATCGGTGATACGATCTTTTTCTTGGACAATGAAAACAATTATACACTTGCAAGCACAGATCTCTCCGGCAGTTCGGCCATCACAACACTCAGCGACGACCGCATTGACTGTTATAACATTACAGGGAACTATATTTATTTCCAGCGCAACAGTACAAGCACTCCTGCACTCTGCCGGATGAAAACCGACGGCAGTGATTACACCGTGATTGCAGAAGGCAATTATACCAACATCAATGCGACGGAAACAGATGTCTATTTCAGGGATTTTGCTTCCGGCGTTATGTATAAGACACCGATTGCTGATCCGTCTGATGTTGAGATCTTTAATCCGGGAACTGGTTCTTCTGACAAATGATCCTGCACCGGATCCACAGTTTCGTTTTATGTTCAAAAAAACACAGGGGACTTCCGTTATCCCCTGTGTTTTTTCTATGCAAAATCAAACAGTGAGAGCTGATTGGACTCCGGCATATCACCGAGCAGTCCTAAATCTCCCATCAGATCAATGACCGTCTTAGTTGCCTTTGTTCTCTGTCTGAAATCGTCTCTGGATAAGAATTTTCCATCTTTTGCCGCTTCCGCCACAGCGATCGCAGCATTATCTCCCATACCGTCGATCGTATTTAATGCCGGCATCAGTTTTCCGTCAATGATCTGGAAACGGTCCGGTTTTGCACGGTAAATATCGATCGGTGTGAAATCAAATCCCCGCGCATACATTTCCTGTACAATCTTCATGTCACGGTATACATCCTGTTCCTTCTTGGAAAGCGAATCTTTTCTGCGCTCATAATCTTTCTGGAAATAGGTAAGGCGCTCTCTTCCCTGACACATGATCTCATAGTTGAATCCGGTCGCACGGATTGAAAAATATGCCGCATAATAGGCAAGCGGATAATATACTTTACAGTATGCGATACGCCATGCCATCATAACGTAAGCCGCCGCATGTGCTTTCGGGAACATGTATTTAATCTTTAAACATGAATCAATGTACCACTCCGGCACGTCATGTGCACGCATCTCTTCTTTCCACTCTTCCTTTAGTCCTTTTCCTTTTCGAACCGACTCCATGATCGTAAAGGACTGCTCACTGTCAAGTCCCATCTGGATCAGATAGATCATGATATCATCTCGCGTACAGATCGCAGTGGAAATCGTTGCCAGTCCCTGTTCGATTAAAGTCTGCGCATTGCCGAGCCAAACGTCTGTACCGTGGGACAGACCGGAGATACGGATCAGATCCGAAAACTCCTGCGGCTTGGCATCGATAACCATCTGCATGGCGAACTCTGTACCAAACTCCGGAATACCGAGACATCCAAGCGGGATCCCGCCGATATCCTCCGGCGTAACACCAAGCGCTGACGTATTTTTAAACAAAGACATGACCGCCTCATCATCAAGCGGGATCGTAACCGGATCGATTCCCGTTAAGTCCTGCAACATACGGATCATGGTCGGATCATCGTGCCCGAGAATATCGAGTTTCAACAGGTTGTGGTCGATCGAGTGGTAATCAAAATGTGTGGTGACTGTCGCAGTCGTCATATCGTTTGCCGGATGCTGTACCGGGGTAAAAGTATTGATCTCCTCTCCCACCGGAAGTACAACGATACCTCCCGGATGCTGTCCGGTCGTTCTGCGGACGCCGACACATCCCTGTACGATACGGTCGATCTCACAGTTTCTCTTGTGGATGCCGCGCTCCTCGTAATAATTCTTGATATAACCGAATGCCGTTTTATCGGCAAGTGTACCGATCGTACCGGCACGGAAGGTCTGTCCGTAACCGAAAATAACCTCACAGTACGCATGCGCTTTACTCTGGTACTCACCGGAGAAGTTCAAGTCGATATCCGGCTCCTTATTTCCCTTGAATCCAAGGAATGTCTCAAACGGGATATCAAATCCGTCCTTGACTAGTTTTTCGCCGCAGACCGGACAAATCTTATCCGGCATATCACAGCCGCTCCTGCCGGAAAATGCCTTGACCTCCGGCGAATCAAAATCACTGTATTTACAATTTGGGCAGCGATAATGTGCCTGGAGCGGATTGACCTCCGTGATACCGGACATTGTCGCCGCAAAGGACGAACCTACTGAACCACGCGATCCTACCAGATATCCATCCTCGTTTGACTTCCATACCAGTTTCTGTGCAATGATGTACATAACCGCATATCCGTTGGAAATAATAGAGTTCAACTCACGATCCAGACGCTCCTTTACGATTGCAGGAAGCTCTTCGCCATACATACTGTGTGCCTTGGTATAACAGATATCACGCAGCATCTGGTCAGAATTTTCGATGACCGGCGGACATTTATCCGGGCGCACAGGTGCGATCTTCTCACACATATCCGCGATCTTGTTCGGGTTAGTAATGACGACTTCCTCCGCTTTTGCCGAGCCAAGATATTCAAATTCCTTTAGCATCTCCTCTGTCGTCCGAAGGTAAAGCGGCGCCTGGTCATCCGCATCCTTAAATCCTTTTCCCGCCATGATGATACGGCGGTAAATCTCATCCTCCGGGTCAAGGAAATGCACGTCACAGGTCGCAACAACCAGTTTTCCAAACGTTTCTCCCAGTTTTACAATACGGCGGTTGATATCCTGCAGTTCCTCGATCGTGCTGACGGATTCCTTGTCGCTTTTTAACATAAACTCATTATTGCCAAGCGGCTGGATTTCTAAATAATCATAAAATTTTACCAGTCTTATGATTTCCTCCTCCGGCCGTCCACCCACGATTGCACGGTAGAGTTCTCCCGCCTCACATGCTGATCCAAGCAGCAATCCTTCACGGTATTTTACAAACTCACTCTTTGGAATACGCGGTCTCTTGTTATAGTAGGTCAGATGTGACAGAGAAATCAGACGGTACAGATTGATGCGCCCGATATCGTTTGTCGCAAGAATGATCGCATGATAAGTGTTCATTTTCATGATGGTCTCCGGCGAAGCCTGTCCCATCTGGTTGACCTGATCTAAAGTCTCCATGCCGCGGTCGTGAAGCATCTTTACAAATTTTACAAAGATCTCCGCCGTACATCCCGCATCATCCACGGCACGGTGGTGATTCTCCAGAGAAACTCCCAGCGCTTTTGCTACAGTATCGAGTTTAAAACGGTTTAACTGTGGCAGCAAAATTCGTGCTAAAGCAACCGTATCAATGATCGTAAACTCTTTCTCGATTCCCTGTCTCTCACAGTTTTTGATGATAAAACTCATATCAAAATCTGCATTGTGTGCGACCATGATTGCATCCCCACAGAACTCCATAAACTGTGGCAGGATCGTCTCTATCTTCGGTGCATCGATCACCATATCGTCTCGGATGGAAGTCAGTTCCTCGATCCGGTACGGGATCGGCACTTCCGGGTTGACGAATGTGGAAAAACGGTCTGTGATCTCACCATGCTCCACTTTCACTGCACCGATCTCTATGATCTTATTTTTATCCGGTGAAAATCCGGTCGTCTCAAGGTCAAATACCACATAGGTGTCATCGAGATTCTGGTTTTTCGAGTTGGTGATGATATCCTTTAAATCATCCACCAAATATGCCTCCACACCATAGATCACCTTGAAGTCATCATCCGGTGAGATCGCATGGTTTGCATCCGGGAACGCCTGTACATCCCCATGGTCGGTGATTGCAATCGCCTTATGTCCCCATTTCATCGCACGCTTTACGATATCTTTTACCTCAGAGACACCATCCATATCGCTCATCTTGGTATGACAGTGAAGCTCTACACGTTTCTCCGGGCTCGTATCCATACGGACTGAGGTAAAATCCGGGATTTTTTTGATGCCGACGATCGAACCTATCGTAAGCTCACTGTCAAATTTGTCGATGGTCGTGACGCCTTTGATCTTTAGGAAAGCACCTTTTTTCACCCCCTCAAGCAATTCCGGAAGCTGGTCATTTCTGGTAAAAATCTTTAAAACAATGGAGTCCGTGAAATCCGTGACTGACATGATCACGATCGTTTTTTCATTACGGATCTCTCTCGTCTCAAGTGTCATAACCTGACAGCGTATCGTAACCTCTCCCATCTCCCCGACAATCTTCTCGATTGGAATCGTCTCATCTTCAAAATCTTTTCCATAGAGCACATCCGGGTTATCTGATTTTTTATATCCACCGTAGGATCCGCCATCATATTTTTTGCGGAATTCTTTTTTGCCAAACGAATTTTCTCCCTTTCCGTTCGCGTTTCCTGCATTATTTCCTGCAGCAGATTCTTTTGAATGATTTTGTTCTTTTGTGGCAGTTTTCGTGGATGTGTCAGCCGTCTGTACGTCATTCCTGGGCTGTACTTCTTCTGCCTTTGCCGGTGCACTCTCCTCATGAAGCTGTACACGTTTTAAAATATTTTTGATTTCAAACTGGATCTGTAAATCACTGTTTTTCTTGTGTTTGCTCTCTTTCGGTTCCTCAAAAGCAAGTTCTACGGAAAGGTCAAGTCCACAGCGTTCACACACCACTTTCTCTAAAAATTCAACGATCTCATGTGATCTGGTCTGTGCAATGATCGTGTTTTCAAGAGTCAGGAGCAGATGGGAATCTCCTGTAAACTCCATTTTGGCGGAGCGCAGCAGATTATATTCCATCAGACTGTAATTTTTTAATTCCTCTAAAATACTGTCCTTATACAGATCCATCAGTTTTTCTGCAGTATACTGCTCTGACAACTGATATTTTTCAATGACTTTAACGTCCATATGCCGGTTTTTAAAAATCTGATCATGTATGTTTTTTTCCAGCTGATAGATATTCTTTTTATGGATAAGACGTGTTCCATTTAAATAGATACGGATATGATCTTTCTCATGATTCATTCCGACCCTGGTAACTTCCGTCTCTGATAACAGTTTTTTCATATCTCCATTCACTTCCAGTGTCGGAAATACATCAAAAAACATTTTTGTCATGTTTTACCCAACTCCAACTTACTTAATTGTTGCTTGTTCACACATTCCGTGTGACCAGTAACACCTAATTTTCATTCCAGTGCAGCAGTTCATAGCGAAGGCTCTCTAACAGTTCGGATTCCGGTACTTTCTTGTAGACCTCTCCATGTTTGATGATCAGTCCTTCCCCGATACCTCCGGCAATTCCGATATCCGCCTCTTTTGCCTCACCCGGTCCGTTGACCACACAGCCCATAACGGCAACTTTGATGTCTAACGGGATATCGGCAACCATATTTTCGACCTGGTTTGCAAGTCCGATCAGATCGATCCTGGTTCTTCCACAGGTCGGACAGGATACAACCTCAATACCGCCCTTGCGCAGTCCTAATGTCTTTAAGATCAGCTTTGCGGATTTGATTTCCTCTAACGGATCTCCGGTCAATGAAACGCGGATCGTATCACCGATGCCCTGATGTAAAATCAGTCCAAGTCCGATTGCGGATTTGATATTTCCACTGATGATCGTTCCGGCTTCGGTGATGCCTACATGCAGCGGGTGATCAGTTTTTTCTGCGATCAGCTCATGTGCTTTCACACACATCATAACGTCCGAGGATTTGATGCTGATAACAAGGTTATCGTATCCCATATCCTCAATCATTTTTACTTTATCCAGCGCACTCTCAACGATTCCTTCTGCCGTCACGCCATGGTATTTTTCTACCAGATCTTTTTCTAAAGAACCACTGTTGACACCGACACGAATCGGGATCTGCCGCTCTTTTGCCGCATCCACGACCGCCTGTACGCGCTCTCTGCTTCCGATGTTTCCCGGATTGATACGGATCTTATCTGCACCGTGCTCGATTGCTGCGATCGCCAGACGGTAATCAAAATGAATGTCGGCCACCACCGGGATATCAACGGCTTTGGTTATCTCTTTCAAAGCCCGGGCAGAAGCTTCATCCGGACAGGAGCAGCGGGTGATGTCGCAGCCGACCCGTTCCTGACGCTGAATTTGTTCAACGGTTGCCTTAACATCGGATGTCGGCGTATTGGTCATAGACTGAACCGAAATCGGGGCATCGCCTCCGACGGCAACTTTTCCTACCATAATCTGACGGGATTTGCGACGAATTATTTTTTCCATATTACAGTCCTTTTCTTTGTTTTTGCGGCGTTTTCAATTTTTCATAAATAAAAGGAAAATAGCAAGCGGGCAACCTGCTATTTTCCTGAATATGAAGACGGGCTAATGGTTTGCGTCAAGAAACTTGTCGAGTGCAATACCGGTTTTCTTGGCGGCAGAAACAACCGGCACGACTTTGCCGTCAATCAGGACTTCTACCGCGTCTACCCGGCCGACGGAAAGAATCTTGCCGCTGCCGGCAGGAACTTTGTAAGTGTCACCCGGCTGGAGCACCTTGCTGATCCACAGTTTGTCCTGGTCTTTAACTTCAACCCAGGTTTCTTTGTTAATCTTCAAAAGAACGCGGGAACCGGCCTTGGTATCAACCACGGGGGCTTTTTCGGCTTCGGCTGCGGGCTGTGCCGCTTCCGCCGGGGCAGGGGGTTCAACTGCCGGCGTTTCCGACTGCAGGAGTTGCCGGCTCAACAAAGCTGGCTTCGCTGACCGTTACCTGCGGCGAAGATTCAACCGGAGCAGCCGTCGTCACATCAACGACGGCAATTTCATTTTCATCTGCGGGAGGAACAGTTTCGTCCAAGGTGGCAAAATCTTCCACCTGAAGCGGAAAATCATCCGCCGGCGCGGAAACATCGGTCAAGACTTCCTCGGCAACAGGTTCTTCGACGACGGCATGCTGACTCTCGTTATAGGCAAACCAGGCTGCATAGAGCAGAGCAACGGCAGCCAGACTGATTAACAGATATTTTTTGTTGGGAACGGTCGCTTCGGCCTGAGGTTCAAGCACATAAAGGTCATCAGCCTGAGCATTGGCATCGGTCTCTTCCTTAAACAGCTGAACCACGCGGGCAGAATTCAACCCCAGAAATTCAGCATAAGTACGGATAAAACCAACCCCGTACGGCGGTTCGGGAATTTCATCATAATTACTGCTTTCAATGGCTTCCAGATAAGCCGGACGAATATAAAGCTCTTTGGCAATATCTTCGATTTTAAGGCCTTTTTTTAGGCGTGCATCATGAAGCATGCCGCCGACTTTTCCCTCATTCTCAGACATTTTTTCCTTTATGTCGGACTGAGCGGCGGGGGAAGCATTTTCCGCAGCGGTGTCTTTTTCTTTTCTGATTTCCTTTTTCACGGTTTTATCCCTTTAATGTCATTAAGTATGATTTGCGAATCTGCCGGTTATTGAACCACAGTTTTTAATAGATTTCAATACCATGGTCATAAGCATAGGCCATTAATTGCGGACGTAAAGTCCTTTTTTGAGATTTCAATAAACTTTTCACATAGTCACTGACTTCGGCGGCATTGACCGAACGAATCATCGACTTAACCCGGCCGTAAGACGACCCGGAGGCCGAAAGGTTGCGGTAGCCCAGCCCGATGAGCGCCATGGCCTCAATCGGATTGGAGGCCATTTCGCCGCAGACGGAGCAATAAACGCCGGCGGCATCCGCCTTGGCGACAATATCGCCCATCAGTTTGAGAAAAGGCGAAGAAAGAACGTCATAACGTTCGGTCAGGCGCGGATTGCCGCGATCGCAGGCAAAGGTAAACTGCGCCAGATCATTGGTGCCGATGGAAATGAAGTCGGCCTGTTTCAAAACGTCTTCCAACTGGAAAACGATTGAAGGCACTTCAATCATCAGGCCGACATTAACTCTGGAAGGGATGGGCGTGCCGCGGCGTTTTTCCTTTTCCAGTTCAATCAGCAGCGTTTCTTTGGCTTCTTCAAATTCCGAAACATCGGAAATCATCGGAAACATAACATTCAATTCTTTGCCGGCTGCGGCGCGCAGAAACGCACGCACCTGTTTGCGCAGAATTGCCCGACGGTCAAGCGTAATGCGAATCGAACGCCAGCCGATGGCCGGGTTCTCCTCACCCATGGCGCTCCAGTAAGGCAACAGTTTGTCGGAACCGACATCAGGGCTGCGGAAAATAACCTTTTTGTTGCCGGCGCGATCCATCAGTTCCTTGTAATAGGAAATCTGACGCTCCACATTAGGCATCACATCGGAAGCCATAAAAGGAATTTCGGTACGATACAGACCGATGCCGTCGCAGTTGGTGGTTTCGATATAGTCCAAATCAAAAGACAGACCGACATTGAGATATAACCCGATACGCACGCCGTCAAGGGTTTTGGAGGGAAGTTTTTTCAACTCGGCCAAACGGGCCAGCAGCTTTTGCTTTTCGGCAATTTTGGCGCGGAATTTTTCCATCACGCTTTGGTTCGGAGTGATATAAACATCACCTTCGTTGCC
>ENA-OROE01001044-OROE01001044.1-human-gut-metagenome-genome-assembly--contig:-NODE-1044-length-20662-cov-2.813316_pt1 | contig 20662 bp, 17 predicted proteins | sample MGYA00242126_ERZ509044 | MGnify/ENA primary metagenome ERZ509044 (study PRJEB26280, sample SAMEA2338716) | human gut metagenome | biome: human gut; feature: human-associated habitat; material: faeces... | reverse complement strand
GGGGAACCTTCCCGGCCGTGAGCCTCGGCTGGCGCATATCGCGCGAACCGTGGCTGAAGGACGCCAAATGGCTCAACGAGCTCAAGCTGCGCGCCGGCTTCGGCATCACGGGCAACCAGGAAATCGGCAACTACCGTTCGTTGTCGATCCTGCGCAAGGGTTCGTCAAATTTCTATTACAACAAAAAGTGGATCAGCACCTATGAACCCGGCAGCAATCCCAACCCCGACCTGCGCTGGGAGAAGAAAAAAGAGTTCAACGTCGGGCTCGACATGAGCGTGCTCGACAACCGGCTCAACGTCACGGTCGACTACTACAACCGCCGCACCAAGGATCTGCTCTACACCTATACCGTACCCGTACCGCCCAACCTCTACCCTTCGAAATTCGCCAACGTCGGCACGATCGACAACAAAGGTATCGAAGTGACGGTCAACGCCACGCCGATTTCACGCAAGAATTTCAGCTGGAACCTCGCGGCGACGATAAGCCACAACAAGAATAACCTGGTCAAATTCTCCAACGAGGATTACGAAATGGTGCAAATCCAGACCGGCTACTTCCCCGATGACCTGAAAATGTATACCATGCGCATCGTCGAAGGCGGTTCGCTGGGCAACTTCTGGGGCCCGAAATTTTTGGGATTCAACGATAACGGCGGCGCCATCTACGAAGACTTAGACGGTGTAGAGGGCATTACCGAAGCGGACTACCAGGTTATCGGCAACGCATATCCCGACGTACTGCTGTCGCTGCAGAATACCTTCAGCTACAAACAGTGGAGCCTGAGCTTCCTGCTGCGCAGTTCCATCGGCAACGACGTCCTGAACCAGAGCCGTGTCTATTACGAAGGGTTCGGTTACTTCGGCACCCGCAATATTCTGCGCTCGACACTCGACCATGCCAACTACAAGGACGGCGCATACTATTCGTCGCGGTTCGTGGAGGACGGCTCCTACCTCAAGCTCGACAACATAACGCTGAGCTACGACTTCAAACTCAAATCGAAGGTCATCTCCAAGCTGCGCTGCTATGTCACGGCACAAAACCTCTTTACCATCACCGGCTACAAGGGAATCGACCCCGAAGTCAGCATTTCGGGGCTGCAACCCGGCATCGACTGGTATGACTTCTATCCCCGCACGCGTACATTCGTTCTCGGAGCCGCCATCGCATTCTAAATCATCCGACCAACAAACGAACCTATTATGAAAAAGATAGTATCAATCCTGTCCACGATATTCCTGCTAAGTGCAACACTGAGTTCCTGCACCGACCTGGAAGAGAATCCCTACTCCTCGATCCCGTCCGACGAATTCTTCAACAACGAAGAAGAATTCCTGATGAGCGCCGGGCGTATTTACGCTTATCTGGTACGCTATACCTGCTACCGCTGTATCTGGGGCACGATTTCCGTATCGACGGACGAGGCGGTCAGTCCCCTGCGCGAAGGAAACCAGTGGGTCGACGACGGCGTATGGCGCGACATGCACGCACACACGTGGAATTCGCAGATGCAGGATCTGCAAACGATCTGGGAGTTCCTTTTCGGCGGCATTTCGCTCTGCAACCAGATACTCTATGAGTTCGACCAGTCGTCGGTCGATTTCGAGGCCAAACCCAGCCTGGTAGCCGAGGTGCTGGTCATGCGCGCATGGTTCTATCTGAATGCCATGGATCTGTTCGGCAATGTTCCCTTCACCACCGACTTCTCGGACACGAGCCTGCCCAGGCAGGTGGATCGCAAGTTCCTCTTCTCGTTCATCGAACAGCAGATCAAGGATAACGTCGGCCTGTTGCAGGACGTGCCTACCGCCTCGAACTACGGCCGCGTAACCAAGGCGATGGCTTACACCACGCTCGCCAAACTGTACATCAATGCGCAGGAGTGGATCGGCGAGGCCAAATGGGACGAAACCATCGCTGCCTGCGACCAGGTGATCGGCTTCGGGCAACTGGAGATAGAACCCGACTACTTTTCGAACTTCAAGGTGGACAACACCTCGTCGAAGGAGAATATATTCGTCATCCTCTATGACAAAGTTTATACGTCGCAAAACTGGTGGCACGTCTTCCGGTTCCACCAGCTGACGCTCAACAGCCTCTCGCAACAGACCTACGGCATCCTCGACTTTTGCTGGAACGGCTTCGCCGCAACCGAGTCTTTCTATAACAAGTACGATCCGAAAGACATCCGGCGCAGGCAATGGCTCGCGGGCCCCCAGTACGACATGTCGGGCAATCCGCTCCTGATGCAAAACGGGCAGCAGCTCGACTACACGCCGCATATCACCTCGCTGTTCGACTTCTCGAACCCGGCAAAATCGAACGAAGGCGTCCGCTCGGCCAAATACGAATATGCGAACGGGCTGCAGGGCGAATGCATGGACAACGACTATGTGGTCTACCGTTATGCCGACGTGCTGATGATGAAGGGCGAGGCGCTCGTGCGCCAGGGACATGCCGACCTGGCAGTCCCCCTCTTCAACGAGGTGCGCCATCGTACGGGGCTCGACGATTACAAGGCTTCGGATCTGACACTCGACGAGATTTACGACGAACGGGGCCGGGAATTTGCATGGGAAGGATTACGTCGCCAGGATATGATCCGGTTCGGCAAGTGGGGCGAAGCACGCGACCTGAAACCGGCCGTCAGCCCGGCATACACGAAACTTTACCCTATTCCGGCCAACATCCGCAAGACCAACACGAACCTCAAACAAAACGACGGATATACCGATTAAACACCACCCCGCCCTGCCGGGTGCAACAAACCGGCAGGGCGGGACAAACAGCTACACAGTAAAAACACATGTCAGAATCAAAAATTCTCGTAATCGGCAGCTCGAACACCGATATGGTCATCTGCACCGGGCATTTACCCCTTCCCGGCGAAACGGTCATCGGGGGCACCTTTTTCATGAACCCGGGCGGCAAAGGCGCCAACCAGGCCGTCACCGTGGCGCGTCTGGGCGGAAGGGTCTCCTTCATCTGCAAAACAGGCAGCGACATCTTCGGGCACCAGGCCAACCAGCTGTTCAACGAAGAGGGGATCGACACCTCGTATGTATTTTCCGACACGAAAAACCCGTCGGGCGTGGCCCTGATTACCGTGGATACCGACGCTGAGAACTGCATCGTCGTCGCTCCCGGCGCCAACGCGCATCTCACCCCCAACGACCTGAAACGGTCGGCCGAGGCAGTCGAAGCGGCCGATATCATCCTGTTGCAACTCGAAATCCCGATGCAAACCGTCGAGGCCGCCGCCATGATGGCGTACCGGCTGGGCAAGAAGGTCGTCCTGAACCCGGCCCCGGCCTCGAAGCTCTCCGCCGGACTGCTCGAAACGCTGTACGCGATCACCCCGAATGAAACCGAAGCCGAAGCCATCTCCGGAATCCGCATCACCGATGAGCGCACGGCCGAAGAAGCCGCCCGTAAAATCGCGTCGATGGGTGTGTGCAACGTCATCATCACGCTCGGTGCCAAAGGTGCCCTGGTCTTCGACGGTGCACACTGCGAAATCGTCCCGGCATACAAGACACAGGCCGTCGACACGACCGCCGCGGGCGATGTGTTCAACGGGGCGCTGGTCGTGGCCCTTTCCGAGGGACGGACACTTCCCGAGGCCGTGCGTTTCGCCTGTAAAGCCTCGGCCATATCGGTCACACGCGTAGGCGCGCAAAATTCCGTACCTTACCGTACCGAAGTCGACGTATTCAACCTATAACGCTAAAACAGACCCAAGCATGAAAAAAACCTTATTTCTACTCTGCGCCGTGATCCTGGGCGCCTCGTGCAATTCCGCACCGGCGACACAGCCACTTCCGGCACAAGTCACCATCTCCAAAGAACGGCTGCTCGACAAAATCAAGGGCGGCTGGGCCGGCCAGACTATCGGATGCACCTACGGCGGCCCGACCGAGTTCAAATTCAACGGCACGATGATCCAGGAATACACCCCCATCCCGTGGCCGGAACATTACATCAAATGGTGGTACGAGAATACGCCGGGGCTTTACGACGACGTATATATGGACTTAACGTTCGTCGAGGTCTTCGACCGCCTGGGCATCGACGCCCCGGTGGATTCGCTCGCCGCAGCCTTCGCCAATGCCGGCGTCTTGTGGCACGCCAACCAGGCCGCACGCTACAACATCCTCAACGGCATCCGCCCGCCCGAGTCGGGGCACTGGCTCAACAACCCCCATGCCGACGACCTCGACTTCCAGATCGAAGCCGATTTCGCGGGGCTCATGTCCCCGGGCATGCCCAACGCGGCCTCGGAGTTCTGCGACCGCGCGGGACACATCATGAACTACGGCGACGGCTGGTACGGCGGGGTTTACGTGGCGGCCATGTATTCGCTGGCGTTCGTCTCCGATGATATCGGATTCGTCGTCAGGGAAGCCTTGAAGACGATCCCCGAGGAGAGCCGTTACCATCGTTGCATGAGCGACGTCATCGCGTGGCACGAACGATGGCCCGACGACTGGAAGCGCACGTGGTTTGAGTGCGAGAAGAAATGGAGTTCGGACATCGGTTGTCCGGACGGCGTGTTCGTTCCGTTCAATATAGACGCCACGATCAACAGCGCCTATATCCTCATCGGACTGCTTTACGGCGGGGGCGACTTCGCCAAGACGCTCGATATCGCCACGCGGTGCGGGCAGGACTCGGACTGCAACCCGGCTTCCGCAGCCGGTATTCTGGGTACGATGATCGGTTACGACGCCATTCCCGAACGCTGGATGCGCAACCTCCGCGAAGTGGAGGGGCTGAACTTCGCGTATACGGACATTTCGCTCGACCGAGCCTATCGCATGTCGTTCGGTCAGGCCGTGGAGATGATTCGCCGCAACGGCGGTACGGTGACGCCGGAAAGCGTGAGTATCGTCTGTCAGGAGCCCCGCGCCGTGCGGTTGGAGAAGTCGTTCGAAGGACATCGGCCGACCGAGCGGCGTTCGATTCAGCTACCGCTTCCCGAAGCGGGCGAAATCGTTTTCGACGGTATCGGTGCGGTATTGACGGGGGGCGTGAAATGTGCGGACGAGACGTATGTCGCGGAGGTCACGTTTTCAATCGACGGCGAGCCGGTCGAGCGTGTCTTGCTTCCGGCGCTTTACCGCACCCGTCGTCACGAACTGTTCTGGCGTTACCGGCTTCCCGAGGGTAGGCACCGGATTACGGCCGAGTGGCACAATCCGCGCCCCGACGCGACGCTGACGGTACGCGATCTGGTGGTGTACGGCCCCGAACGGGCCGGCCGGAAAACGGAATCCGAATCCTAAAAACACGAAACCATGTTCATCGTTCAGAGTTATCCCCTCGCCATATTTTTTTGTTTCGTCACGATGCTCTGTTGGGGCTCGTGGGGGAATACCCAGAAACTTGCCGCAAAGACGTGGCGCTACGAACTTTTCTATTGGGACTATGTGATAGGTCTGCTGCTTTTTTCGCTTCTGTCCGCATTCACGCTCGGTAGTTTCGGCACCGAAGGCCGCAGTTTCCTCGACGATCTGATGCAAGCCGACGGTCGCAATCTTTTTTCGGCCTTTCTCGGAGGTGTCGTTTTCAACGCGTCGAACATCCTGCTTGCGGCGGCCGTGGCGCTTTGCGGCATGTCCGTGGCTTTTCCCGTCGGAGTGGGATTGGCGCTGGTTCTGGGCGTATTGATCAATTATTTCGGTGCGGCCAAAGGCGATCCGCTGTTCATTTTCCTTGGCGTGGCGCTCATCGCTGCGGCGATCGTCATGAACGGTCTGGCATACAGGATGGCCCGGACAGGGAAACGGAAACTTACGGCGAAAGGGCTTCTGATCTCGGTCGCGGCGGGCACGATCATGGCCTTTTTCTACCGGTTTGTCGCCTCTTCGATGGACCTCGACAGTTTCACGGCCCCCGCAGCCGGAAAGATGACTCCCTACACGGCGGTGGTCGTCTTCGCGACGGGTGTATTCGTCAGCAATTTTCTTTTCAATACGATTGCCATGAAGTGTCCGGTGGAGGGTACTCCGGTCCGTCCGTCCGAGTATTTCGGAGGAACCTTCCGCACGCATCTGGTCGGCATGCTCGGCGGTGCGATCTGGTGCCTGGGCGAATCCTTCAGCATGATCGCCTCGGGTAAGGCCGGAGCGGCGATCTCTTACGGCCTCGGACAGGGTGCGACGCTCGTGTCAGCCCTTTGGGGCATCTTGATCTGGAAGGAATTTCGGGGAGCCCCCGGGGCTTCGGTCCTTTGCAATGCCGGAATGTTCGTACTTTTCCTCGCGGGACTCGGCCTGTTGATCTACGCCGGGGCGTAGTCCCTTTCCGAGCCATACTTTCCGGAGACATCCGGAAAAACGAAAAGCCTTACGTATTTCAATACGTAAGGCTTTTCGTTCCGTTACACTCCTTTCGGTTGCTTTCCGGTCGGAAACGGGATTCGGACCTGCTTCTTGTCTTCTCTATGTATCAATATGTTGCGATGTATCTTCTTTTATGGGTCACTACCTTTGATCGTATAAATATTGAATTCCTAAGATGATAAATGCAACGTTATTTGAGCCAATTTTCTACACTTGTTTTCAAGTTTGCTAAAATATTTTAGGCTGTTATCTATTCTCTATATTATATAATTCTACATATGCCCGGACCATGCGATCTATCGTAAATTGTGATGTGACCCATTCATGCGCTTTCCGTCCCATATCAGTTCTCATACGGGAATCCAATACCAATTGAAGTATTTTTTTTGCTGTTCCTTTGTAATCATGCGGATTCGTCAATAATCCGGTCACTTCGTTTTTGATGACTTCGGGAATTCCCTCCACATTTGTTGCAACCGTCGGTAAATAGTGGAATCCGGCTTCGACAAAAATTAAACCGAATGATTCATAGATGGATGTCAAAGCAAAAATATCGTGGGCTGCATAAAACGGTTGCACATTATCTTGCCACCCAGCCAGAGTAATATGAGTATTCAAATCATTTTCTCGGATAAACCGTTCGCAGTCAGCGTACAATTCTCCGTTCCCGACGATGGTAAAATGAACGTTCGGTGCTTGTCGGATTACGATTTGCGCAGCTTTCAGGAGAGTTAGCGGATCCTTTTGAGTATCCAATCTACCTACGGACAAAACATTCACTGAAGAAGTCTCGTTCTGTTGTGGAAATACAGACGGAGTTGAGAGTCGAGAAAAATCGACACCATTGTAAATCGTAGAGGTTTTGGATTTGAGCCATCTAAAATATTTCGCATAATACCGATTTACTAATACTATCCGGTCACAGAATAATGAAGCGAACATTTCACATAGCCAGTAAAACTGCCATTTGGGGAATTTCACATAGTCATGGAAAGATAATCCGTGTACCGTATGAATGATGTTGGGAACACGGGCGAGACGGGCTCCTATACGTCCGATAATTCCAGGCTTTGTGGAGTGAGTATGAACAATATCGTAACGATATTGCCTGCATAATTTGTAAATAGATATCAATGCCTGAAAATCAGATAAACCGATAGCGCGTTTCAGAGTTTTCAAATAGATAACTTTTGCTCCGGCAGCCTCGAACAATCGCTGACACTCCTCCCGTTTCTCTCCGCAGATCTCTGTTCCGAATAAAACATGTTTTTCAAATTCATCATCGGGCAGGTTTTTCAATATCTCAAGTGAAATTCGCTGTGAACCGGCCATTTGAGGAAGCACCAATATGTGAAGAATTTTTTTCATTTCAGAATGGTTTGCAGATAATACCGAATCATGTGTTCCGGAGAAAAACGGGATGCGATTTGTTGGTAAAAAGCCCGATCCGCAGGGCGTGCCTTGATGAATCGCAGGGTTTTTAGGATGGATTCCGTATCAAAAATGTCGAAAGTGTATTCCTCTCCGAGTTGTTCCGAAACGAATTCGTAACCGCCTCCGCAGGTAGTCGATACGGTGGCGGCACAGCCACAGGCCATCGCTTCGAGAATCACGTATCCGAACCCTTCCAAAGAGAGGGTCGGGACTACGACCGCATCCGCTTTTCCGTATATTGCCCACAACTCTTCGTAGGGAACGAATCCCAAATAGGTGATTGTCTGCGGATATTCTTTTGCGATTGTTTCTATTTTTGGAGCCAGTTCACCTGTTCCGGAGATATAGATATGATATTTTTGTTGTTCATCGGCGGGTAGAGAGAGAAATCGCATGAGAAATTCATATATCCCTGTACGAGCCGTGAGACGACGCGGAATGAACAGGACCGTCTTGTCGGGTTCGTCTTTCCACCAAGGCAGAGGAACGAACGAGGCCGGTTTTTTGATATATGGAGGTAACAGTCGAATTTTTCGGTTCGGGATACGGTGTTCTTTCTGAGCTGTCCGTTTCATGTATTCGGAATGTACCAGCACAACGGACGAACATACGGTTGTAATTTTTTGGAATAACCATAATATATGATAACGGAGCCCTTTTCGGCCGCTTTTCGCTTGATATTCTAAATGTAGGGGACCATGATAATGATACACCGTGTGTTTTCCCATGATACGGGCTGCGATTCCGCCGATCATTCCCATGACCGGATGTTGAAGCAATACATGATCGGCTCCGGCAATTATCCGAATATAGGGATACGGGTTAAAGAGTCCCATTCCGGAAAGTTCTCGGATATTGCCTCGTTTTTTCAATGCGTCGTATTTGCCGGCAGCCCCGGGATCATCGGCCGCATATTGGGAATCGGAATCACGACGCCGGGTGAGCAAGCGTACATTACAGTCGTATTCGGGGAAATACGTGAGCAAATCGAACACATGTTTGCTCGATCCTCCGGCAAAATTCGGATAGCAGAAGTCTCCGATAATGGTTATTTTTTTCATTTGGTTAAATTCGACGCTATATTATTATAAGCGGTTGCGATTTCGTCCCATGAATGAGGCATGTATTCGGATAGGAATCGGAGGCTTTTCCGTTGCAATTCTACCTGCCGTTCTGCGGGTAGCGAAAGTATGCGAATGATGTTTCGGGCTGCACATTCGGGGGATGTTATAACAACGCTCTGTCGGAGAGCCTCGTAGGTGAATCGGCCTGCATTCGACAGAATGATCCCGCCATTTGTGGCTGCCGCCAGGAAACTTCCCCTGCGTTCGGATATACCGTCGGGAAAAGGCAAATAGGCGATTTTGCTGTCGTTCAGAATGGAGGCAACCTCTTCATCCGAAAGATTCAGACGGATGGGAACGGACAGTCGGGCGCACATTTCGGCGATTTGTTCGTAGTATGGTTCATATCCTTTCGGAACTTGTCCTACGAGAATTACTTGTGCGGGAATTGCTTGAGACCGAATCTCCTGTACGGCCTGCAGAAAAACCTCTATCCCCTTGCCCGGTCGAATATGTCCGAAATTTACCAGATCGAATCGGCGTTGATCGGTCGTTTTTGGTTTCGGAACCTTTTGAATATTGGAAAAGATTTTAACTACGGAACTGCGTTTGCGCAGTCGCCTGAAATAATGAATTGCACTTTGCCGATCCGTTTCATTGGTGAATACTACGTGATTCGCCGTTAACAACATAATGGAGGCCGCCAGCCGTGCTTTGAAACTCAACTGTGTGAATTCGTGCAGAACTACCGCATATTTTATTGGAGTACAGCAGGAAAAGAACGCGGTAACGATATGAGGAACGAGACTCCAGCCGTACCCCATCGTCGGAGATTGCATGAAAATTACATCTGCCGAGAATGCTTTTATTTCACGAATCGTCTTGCAGATGGATTTGAATTTCCAGTTCCGAGACGTGTAAAGCATCCATTTGGAAGCACGTGCCGCAACACAGTTGAACAGGTTGTACGTATAGTCGCCTACGCCGCAGGTTTCCGGGGGATAAGAGCCGGTGACGATCAATATTTTCATATTCGGGAATCTAATCGCCTCTGAGGTCGGAAGAGACGGAGTTGAAATATTGCTGTCGGGTCGAATAATCTGATATGCCGAATACAACGTTGTCGTATCGGTATAATCCGTTAGAAGTATGGGTATATACGATCATCAGCATATATATGATCGTAATGCCGAGGAAAATACGACGATTATTCCTGAGACTGATATTTTCCAGAATGATGGGATATATGAACCAATACGATACGATGAACAAGGTGCCTATGCGGTCGAACAGGATGCTTGCCTCATATAGATAGAGCGTGACAAGCATGTATGCGATGAACAGGTTGACAAACAAGATGTTATTCGGATTTCCAGAGATTATTTTTTTGTAATAGACAATCACCAGTCCAATACTCATTAATCTTTCGATAAAGCGCAAACTGACGGTCTGTGAGCCGGAATACAGATCCGAATTCAAGTATGCTTCTGATATTAACGATATTTTACCCCCGAAGAAGGAACCGGCGGTCTGCAAGAATGGGGTTACATAATGAATCTGGAGGACGAACAGAATGATCCCGCAGAATATGAGCAGAAGCAATATGCTGCGGGGCATTTTTCTGTGTAGGAAAAAGTATAGGGGGATATAGATTACCGCGCTGATATGAAACATGCTCGCCAATAGAATCAACGCCATGTAAGGGAGGATTCTGCGTTCCCGAATGTAAGGCAGTGCCAATAGAAAGATCAGGATCGCTTTGATGTTTCTCAACAGATTGATTTCCGTGGTAAGAGAGAAACCGATGAACAGGGCGAATGCGAAGGCTACATTCCGGTTGTATCGTTTGAAGATTTTATGGAGCAGCAGGAAGTCGATCAGGACGGAGATGAAAATAAATACGTGATAATTGTCCGTGAATAATTTGACAAAGGCAACATATATGATGTATCCGGGTTCGATTAGTTCGGAGGTATCGAATTCGGAAGACGACAGATGGAATAATGAAGGGATGGATTCAAACAGAGGATAGTAACTGTGCCAATCCCATCCGACAAAGCCCCTTAATCCGAAAAAGAACAAAAAAAGAACTCCGCACCAGATATGAAGCGTTTGTCGGTTACGTTTGGCTGCGATACTCCGTTGTTCCTGGTAGGCCAAAAAATAAAATGCAGCCAGCAGCAACATGTATGGAACCGCATACCATATACTGTATTGAGCCATCAGCTATCGAATTCGGCTTTCTTTAAAAAGAGCATGTCCGTCTCGGCGACCTTTGCGTGCAAGTTCTCTTTGCTTGCGAGTCAGCCGAAACGGTTTGCGAAATACATCATGCAGCAAGCCGTATGTGGCGACGATGCAACGTTGCAGCAGTCCGTGATTTTTCAAGGAAAAATAGGTTCCATTGCGAGCCATGTAATAGACCGTGAAATCGCTCATTTGACCTCCGGTCGATACGCTCTCTTTATGCCAGAGCCTGCTTCCGGGTATGTACATTGTCTTTTTATGCGCTTTTTTTGCCCGCCACAGGAAATCCGTATCGTCGTAATAGACAAAATAACGTTCGTCCATCAATCCGATCTCGTCAAAAACTGCTTTCCGAATCAACATGAAACAGGTTGGGGCATAGGAGATCCGTCTTGGCCGGTCGTATTGTCCCCGATCCTTTTGTCGCACGCCTTCGTGTGCAGTCGCTCCATTATAGTATGTAAAATGGCCTCCTGCCTGCCAAATGAGATCCGTTCCGTAATAATAAATTTTGGGAACGGCCATATCTGCATTCGTTTCAACCGTTCCGATGTATATTTTTTCCAAAGTATCGGGCTCCAAAACAATGTCGTTGTTCGAAAGCAACACGTATTCGCAACCCTCTGCCAATGCTCGGACGATCCCGATATTGTTTCCCTTGGCTACTCCCCAGTTTTCCGGCTCCGCGATGATCTCCGTGCGAAAACGAACCGTTGCGGCGAGTTCCCGGGCCCGATCCAATGAATTGTCCGGAGAGTGGTTGTCTATGACGTAGAGACTAAAATCCCGATAGGTCTGACGGTCGAGTGTCCGGAAGAAATCTTCCAACACATTCTCGCTGTTGTACAATACTGTAACTATTCCTATGTGAACCTGTTCCAAAGCGATTACAGATAGCGGGCGCGTTCCGCCCATTTGAAAACATAATTCAAGTTATCGTTTCGTTTGCCGATGGGCTTGGCCGGCACTCCTCCGACCAATGTATAAGGCGGGACATCTTTCGAGACGACGGCTCCCGCTCCCGATTGTCACCCCGGGGAGAATTATGCATCCGGGCCCCAGCCATGCCCGTTCTCCGATGCGGACCCGGCCTTTGGCCGACAAGCTGAAATCAACGGCGTTGTAGTCATGCTGCATGGTCCATATCCAGACTCCGGTGCTGAAATTCACGTTCCGACCTATTTCGATTCCGTTCCGGCCATCGAGAATACACTGGTCGCCGATAATGGTCCCGGCTCCGATAGAGATTTTCCAAGGTGCCCGGAATTCGGTTCCGTAATATACCGTTACGTCTTTCTCCATATGAATTCCGAGAATCCGCCGATAGATGAAATTCCGGATTCGATGCGATGGTATGGCTGCTGTTTTGTAAATTGTCAGGCGAACCATGGCCGATAGCTGACGGACGAGAAATTGTCGGAGTTCCCCCCCCCTGGATTTTGAATCATGCTGTTTGGAGTCCGTTTCCCCGGTTGAATCCGAATCGGTTAGTTTCGAATATTGACATAAAAAGCCCGCACCGGCCAGGACGACAAACCCGATGAAAATTTTTAACAGTATCCAAGCGACAATTATGCAGCCGATGCAAATTAAAATCGTTTCCATTGTTTTATGCTCTCCACTGAATGTTTCGTTTCAATATTTCGTTCGGATTCTTTCCGATGATGCAATTCGGATCCGCGACAGATTTGGAGACGATGGTTCCGGCAGCCACGATACATCCTGATGCGATGGAAACCCCTTTCAGTATGGTTACCTCGCAGCCGATCCAGACATGGTCGTCGATTTGCACGGGGAGGGCCGGATTGATGATATTCTCATTCTGATCCAAAACCGAATGCCAGTCCGTATCCATTATCAGAATATTCCAGGATAACAGACAATTTGCACCTATGTGGATTTTATTCGTTGCGGCGATTGCGGATTCGGCCGTAATTTTCAAATTGTCGCCCAAACGCAATTCCCCCCCCCTTGCCACCGAGATTTTACAGCCGTGTCCGATAAAGGCCCTGCCTTCGAATACCAGTTTGCCTTCCACTTGCCAAATACTTCGGGAGCGTCGATTGTCGAATATGCCCACGCCGTCCATCCCGAACCGGATCATGCCAAAATGAACCGGAGCCAGAATTTCAACCGTGCCTCCGGCTTTCCTGACCCGGCAGTGTCGGCTTATCAGAATCGGGAACCGGACGGCCCGACGGAACGGCAGGTATTTGAAGTTGAAATACAGTGTTTTGAAATTCAGGACATCCAGGATTTCCGAGAGTCTTCCCATATTTATTATTTATACAACCCTTTTTTCTTCATCTCTTCGATCGAAGTTTCGTAATTGTCTTTTTGGATTTCCTGTCCGTTTACCCATTCGACGAATTTGGCGATGCCGGCATCGAACGTCCACTTGGGTTCGAAGCCCAAAAGACGGCGCGCCTGCGATATATCCGCAAAGTTGTGACGGATATCGCCGAGCCGATAGTTACCCGAAACTGTCACGGGAACGTCGATACCATAATATTTCTTCAGTGTATTGGCCACCGTCAGAACATCGGTCGCCACCCCCGTTCCGATATTGAAGGCGTGCCCCGATACCCCTTCAGCCTCCAGGCCGAGAATCGTGGCGTCCGCCACATCGTCGATATAGACGAAGTCGCGCGTTTCGCGTCCGTCCTCGAAAACATTGATTCCGTTTCCGTTCTTGATACGGGTGGAGAAGATCGACAGAATGCCCGTATAGGGATTGCTCAACGATTGGCCCGGGCCGTACACGTTCTGGTAACGAAACGATACGGACTCCACTCCGATACTCTTGCAAACCAAATGGACGAGCTGCCCCTGTACCTGCTTGGTGATTCCGTACACCGAATTGGGATGGATCGCCGAGTCTTCCGTCGTCGCGACCAGGCGCAGCGGTTTCGTACACTCCGGATATTTTACCTCGAAATCGCCCCGCGCCATCGTCTCGTCGGGACGTTCTAAGGGATAGACATATGTATTCAGATCGTCGCTCCAGTAACGGCCTTCGCCGTAAATGGCGCGCGATTCGGCGACTACGACGCGTCGGACCGTATGCGGAGTATTAGTAAGCAGGTCAAGCAGGAGGGCCGTACCGCCAATGTTGACGTTCACATACTTTTCGATTTCATACATGGACTGCCCTGTTCCGGTTTCCGCCGCCAGGTGGATGACGGCATCCGCTCCGTTCAGCGCTTCGAGCCAGTCCTCGCGGTTCGTGACACTGCCACGGATAAACCGGACCTTGTCCCTGATACCGATATAGAGCGGTGAAGTATGTTCGGGATCTTCCCCGTGAATCTGAGGAGAAAGATTGTCCAGAACCGTTACATCATAGTTTTTCGCGAGCAGTTTGCGTGCGACGTTGGAGCCGATGAAGCCTGCGCCTCCGGTGATGAGTATATGTGGCATATATGTGTTATATGATGTTTAGTGAACTGAATAAGCCTCGATAAAGGATTCTATATCTTGAAATCTCTTGTAGTTCTGCTGTATCCATTTTCGATCCTTCTCCCACCATCTGAATTTCAATAAAAAATCTATTTGAGATTCAGTGAATCTATATTTTATGATCTTGGCAGGAACTCCTGCGACAACGGCATAAGGAGGAACGTCCTTCGTTACAACAGCACCTGCAGCCACAATGGCGCCGTCTCCTATGGTCACGCCATCCAAAATAGTCGCATTGAGTCCAATCCATACATCATTGCCGATATGGGTAATTACCCCCCCCCGGCAAAATTTATAGGGAGGATACAGTGGAACCGTTCCCTGGTGAAAGGAATAGTTCAGCAGGTCAGAGGTGTTCCACAAAAAAGCCGGATGGGTCGATATGAATTTTGAAGTTGGATGTATTCCCAGTCCGGAGTTGACATTTCCTGCAATCGAACAATAAGAACCTATGTATGTTTTATAAAATGCGCAATTGAAGCCTATATAAGAGTATTCCCCTATATGACAGTCAATGATTCTGGAATTTGGGAAGATCCGGTTACGGCCCTTAAAAGTTGTTCCGGTAATAATCGTATTCCGGCTGCAAATGACATTGGAATTGAAAAATAATTTTAATTTTTTGATGTCAAATCCTGTTTGGACGAGAAAAGAGAGTGTCCGTTTTATTTTTCGTTGCGACATGGTGATTACAAAAAGGAGGCATTCTGAAATTCTTCGGGTGTCAAGTGTTTTTCTGAATGATTCTCTGTTTTGAAGTATTGGATCAAACTGGCCTCGATTGCTCTGGAGAAAATTCGTTTGTGGCTGGTACCTATGATTTTTGCAGGACTTCCCGCCAATGTCTGAAACTCCCCCTCCTGTTTCGTGTAATCCTTATTGAGCAAACTCCGGGAAGCGACGATCGTATATTCTTTGGTAACGGTCCCCTTTCGGATTATACTGCCGCAGGCAATCCAATTATATTTCCCGACGATTACTTCTCCCGCCTTGTTTTTTACCATTCCGGATTCAATATTTACTGTAAAATGTAAATTGGAATCCATGAAACATGAATTGTATGCGACACCCGTATAATCTCCAATTTTGATATGGTGATCCCCAATTATTTGTGTTCCGCTACCAAATCTCGTATATTTGCCAAATTCTGCAATTGCATTATTTGTCAAACGAATAGCATAGCCTATATCGAATCTGCATGGGCCCGAGAAAACGATTTTCGTATTATAATCCAGAAAGAGCATCGAAGATTTGTGTTGAGCGGAAAAAAGTCCTAAATCACGTCCAAGCATAATCATTCCCCGACGGATAGGCCCCTTTATTTCGATATTGCCGGCAAGAGAATAGAGTCGGGTCGGCCCATAAATGTAAATCGGCAACTTCCAGGCGATATGGAACGGCAAAGTCCGAAAATTGACATATATGGTTTTCCATATTCGAAGTCGATTGAACGCCAGATGCAGTTCAATATGCCGCAATAATTTGTTAAAAATTTTTTTCAACATGGCTATTTATAATAGAATACAATTCTTTGACTTCTGGAGCCTTGCATACCAAGGCGATACCGATGTAAGAGACGATGCCTCCGAGTGTCCCGATTATCAATTGTTTCGGATTCGATACTGGAATTTGCAATAGAAAGAAGACGCAGGCACCCATTATTCCGGCATAAAACAGATATGGGAAGATGGCTTTCAACTGAAGAAATAATCCGACCCGAATCAGTTTACCCGTAAAATAAGTATTGACAATCAGTAATAAAATCGTAGTTATAATTTGACCGATACATAACGGGATAAGTCCCATCGGTATCGTTATTACGAGTACGCCCGCAGCTACGATTTTCTGGGCAACGGAAATAATCAGTGAGAGATCCGTCCGTCCTTTTACCTGCAATAAGTTGAGGTTGAGTGCATGAATCGGATACCAGATACAGGCGAAGCATAATATTTGAAGGAGACGGATGCTCGGAGTCCAGGTTTCGTTCAGCAAGGTCAATATCAACGGACGTGCCATACAAGCCAATCCCACTCCCAACGGGAAAATGAGAAATGCACTCATTCGCAAAATTTTGATATATGCAATCGGCAATCGTTCCTCTTCGTTCTGTAATTGACTTAAAACGGGAAAAGTCACCCGTTGCATGATACCTGTAAAATTGGATGTGGGAAATTGAGCGAATTGCTCAGCCCTTGTGTAGAAACCTAAATTTGCAGCCGAATATTTTTTGCCGATAACGATCGTGTATATGTTTCGGTAAAGAGTATCCAATATTCCGACGACCATTAACTTGGACCCGAACGAGAACAATTGCTTGAATGAATTGTATGAGAATGTCCACTTGGGCACCCATTGCGAGAAAAACCATAGAAGAATCGTACACAAACCTTGATTGACAAGCGTTTGAGCGATAATGGACCATACGCCATATCCGGAATAAGCCATGGATATTCCGACAATGCCGGATATGACGACGGCAATCAATGAAGCCTTGGCTTGAGTTTTAAAGTCAATCCGGATGGTAAAGATTGCCCGTTGTACAATAGACAATGAATTGATCAAGAGCAAAAGCGAGATGATTCGGGTGACGGATATCAGCTCCGGAATATCGTAGAAATCGGCGATTCCCGAGGCCGAAAAGTACATGATTCCGTATAATATACCGCCTACTGCAATGTTGAAATAGAAGACCGTAGCATAATCGGTTTCAGTTCGGTCTATTTTTTGAATCAAAGCATTAGAAAACCCGCTGTCTATCAAGGATTGGGATATTGCTAGAAAAATCGTCAACATTCCGACGATACCATAATCGGATGGTGTCAATACCCGAGCCATCACGATCAGAATTATGAATTGTATCCCTTGTACGGAGAATCGTTCTATTGCACTCCAAATCGTTCCTCGAACGGTTTGTTGTTTTAGAGAATCACCGTCGCTCATATAATTAGGTTCGAATTGTTATTATATTTTTCGGAATTATCTTTCTATCTGTGAATTATCTTATGCTAAGAATTATGAAACGAGATTTTGCTGTCGCTCGAGTCAATAGAAACTCTTATTCGTCTACTTCCTTTTTCCGTACACATTATCGCAATACTCTTGGTACTTTCCGGAGGAGATATTTTCGAGCCACGTCCGGTTTTCGAGGTACCAGCGGACCGTTTTCTCGATTCCTTCCTCGAACTGCAGCGAAGGCTCCCATCCCAGTTCTCTCTGGAGTTTTCGCGAGTCGATGGCATATCGCAGGTCGTGCCCCTTTCGGTCGGAGACATACGTGATCAGGTCGTCCGAATATCCTTCTGGGTTTCCCAGCAGACGGTCCGCCGTGCGGATGAGCACCCTTACGATGTCGATGTTCTTCCACTCGTTGAATCCCCCGATGTTGTACGTCTCTGCGACCTTTCCCCTGTGGAATATGGTGTCGATAGCCCGTGCGTGGTCCTCGACATAGAGCCAGTCGCGGACGTTCTCTCCTTTTCCATATACGGGCAGCGGTTTCCGATTTCGGATATTGTTGATAAATAGCGGAATCAGCTTTTCCGGGAACTGGTAGGGGCCGTAGTTGTTGGAGCAGTTGGTGACGATCACGGGCATGCCGTAGGTGTCGTGGTAGGCCCTTACGAAGTGGTCGGACGAGGCCTTCGAGGCCGAATAGGGCGAGTGGGGGTTGTATCTGGTAGTCTCGGAGAAGAACTCCTCGCCGTAGGCCGAATGATGTTCTCCGCTCGATGCCGAGGTCGAGAAGGGCGGTTCGATGCCCTGGGGCCGTGTCATCTCCAAAGCCCCGTACACCTCGTCGGTCGAGATGTGGTAGAAGAGTTTGCCGTGGTATCCCTCCCCGCGGGATTCCCAGTACACCCGCGCGGCCTCGAGCAGCGCGAGCGTGCCCAATACGTTCGTCCGCGCGAAGGTGAAGGGGTCGCGTATCGAGCGGTCCACGTGGCTTTCGGCAGCCAGATGGATCACTCCGTCCGCCCGGTATTCCCGCATCAGGTGCGACATGCGTTCGTAATCGCAGATATCGGCCCTGACGAAAACGTAGTTCGGTTCCCGTTCCACGTCCCGGAGGTTCTCGAGGTTGCCCGCGTAGGTGAGCTTATCGACGTTGACGATCCGGTAATCGGGGTATTTCGAGACGAAAAGACGCACCACGTGGCTTCCGATGAAGCCCGCGCCTCCCGTGACGATGATGTTGCGTTTGAAATCCATCTTCTATTTCTCTTTTTCGATGTTTCCGATACATTTGCGGAGGCTGTCCGTCCAGTGGGGAATCACGATACCGAATGTCTCCTTGATTTTCGTCTTGTCCAGCACCGAGTAGGCCGGTCGCACGGCTTTCGAGGGGAACTCGTCGCTGTGGCAGGGGCGGATGTCGCAGGCGGAGTTTCCGGCGTATTCGGCGATGGCCCGGGCGAAGTCGTACCACGAGCAGACGCCCTCGTCCGAGAAGTGGTAGATGCCTTCGCGGCCTTCGTATTTGCGGTGTTCCACGATGTCGAAGATCGCTTCGGCGAGGTCCCCGGCGTAGGTCGGGGTCCCCGTCTGGTCGAATACCACGCGCAGCACCTCCTTTTCTTCCGTCAGACGCAGCATCGTCCTGAGGAAGTTCCTCCCGATCTCCGAATAGAGCCACGCCGTGCGGAGAATCACATAGTGGCAGCCCGAAGCCAGCACCTCCTCCTCGCCGTGCAGTTTCGTCGCTCCGTAAACGCTTCGCGGCGCCGTCGGGGTTTCCTCCGTGCAGGGTTTGTTCGCTGTGCCGTCGAAGACGTAGTCCGTCGAGACGTGGATCAGCGTCGCACCCGTCTCCTTGGCCGCTGCCGCGAGGTATGCCGCGGCCTTGTGGTTGAGCAGGTCGGCTGTCGGTTCATCCTCCTCGGCCTTCTCCACGTTCGTGTAGGCCGCACAGTTGACGATCACGTCGATACGCTGTTCCTTGACCGTTTGAAGCACCGCCCCGGCGTCGGTGATGTCCAGCTCCGCGACGTCGGTGGCCAGGTAGTTGTTGGGCGACACGCTCCCAAGCTGCCGCAGCGAGCTCCCCAACTGTCCGTTGGCGCCCGTAATCAGGATATTAAGCATAGTAGTCCGTATTATAGTCGAACAGTTCCGCGGCCTCTTCCAGCCGCGGGTGGCAACTGTCCTTGGGCGAGAGGACGACATCCCCCGGTGCCAGGTGCCAGTCGATACCCAGCGCGGGGTCGTCCCACGCGATGGCGCCCTCCGATTCGGGGGCATAGAGGTTGTCGCACTTGTATTGGAATACAGCCTCGTCGCTCAGCACCGAGAAGCCGTGCGCGAAGCCCCGCGGCACGAAGAACTGCCGTTTGTTGTCCCCCGAGAGCTCCACGGAGACGTGCCGCCCGAACGTGGGCGAGCCGCGGCGGATGTCCACCGCGACGTCCAGCACGCGGCCCCGGACAACGCGCACCAGTTTCGACTGTGCATGCGCCCCCCGCTGGAAGTGAAGCCCGCGAAGAACGCCGTACTTCGACATCGACTCGTTGTCCTGCACGAACCGCACGGGGCGTACGAGCCTGCCGAAGGACTGCTCAGAATAGCTCTCGAAGAAATAACCCCGAGCGTCCCCGAACACCTCGGGTTCGAGGAGGACGACACCTTCTATTTCGGTAGGGATGACTTTCATGGCTTTAGCGTCGGTTTTCGTCGGTGAGTTTCAACAGGTACTGCCCGTACTGGTTCCTGAGCATCGGCTGCGCCAACTCCCGGAGCTTCGCGGCCGTGATCCAGCCGTTATGGTAGGCGATGCCCTCCAGGCAGGCGATCTTGAGACCCTGGCGTTTCTCGATGACCTCCACGAAGATCGAGGCTTCGGCCAGAGAGTCGTGTGTGCCCGTGTCCAGCCACGCGAAGCCGCGCTGAAGCGTCTGCACCTTCAGCTCGCCGCGCTGCAGGAAACACTGGTTCACGCTCGTGATCTCAAGCTCCCCGCGCGCCGAGGGTTTGATACCCCGGGCCACATCCACGACCTTGTTCGGATAGAAGTACAGGCCCACGACCGCGTAGTTCGACTTCGGGTGTTCCGGTTTCTCTTCAAATTCTACGATGCGGTCATCTTCACCGGTGTTCATGATACCGAAACGGCTG
>ENA-OROE01001033-OROE01001033.1-human-gut-metagenome-genome-assembly--contig:-NODE-1033-length-20944-cov-4.880703_pt1 | contig 20944 bp, 10 predicted proteins | sample MGYA00242126_ERZ509044 | MGnify/ENA primary metagenome ERZ509044 (study PRJEB26280, sample SAMEA2338716) | human gut metagenome | biome: human gut; feature: human-associated habitat; material: faeces... | reverse complement strand
AGACAGACAAAGGAAAATGAGAAAAGTTAGTGTTTTAAGGGGTGGGAAACTTTAGTAATAAATTTATTGTTACATTTGCATTCATACGACCCTTAAAATATAAGTCTTTGAATATCTATTGCGAATATATTATATAAGTTAAACAAAAAAAGAGTGTGTCTATGAACAAGTTGACTTATCTTTTACTTTGCCTAGTTTTAGGCATTGGATTGGCCACAGCTCAGACGAGGAAAGTAACAGGTACTGTTATTTCCGCCGAAGACAGTGAACCGATTATTGGTGCGTCTGTAATAGTCAAGGGTACTACTACAGGTACAGTAACGGATTTTGATGGTGTGTTCAGTTTGGATGTACCAAGTTCCGCGAAGACTCTGGTAATTTCTTATGTGGGTATGATTGCTCGTGAGGTTCCGGTACAAGATGTGTTGAGGGTAGTCCTTCAGTCTGGTACCCAGAATCTTGAGGAGGTTGTCGTAACTGCGATTGGTATGAAAAAGCAGGAAAAGGCGTTGGGCTATGCAGCCTCTACTGTGAAGAGTGAAGATTTGAATGCCGCTAAGTCTGGATCAGTGATGTCAGGTTTGACTGGTAAGGTTGCGGGTTTGAATATTACTAGCGGTGGTGCTACAGGCTCTTCTCAGAAAGTAATCGTGCGTGGTATCAGTTCTTTCAGTGCTAATCAACCTTTGTATGTGGTGGATGGTGTGCCTATTATGAATGATTTCCAAGGTGAGGATTCTTTCTCTAACTCCGTGGATTTTGGTAACCAAGCTAATGACATTAACCCAGAGGATGTTGAGTCTGTAACAGTCTTGAAGGGTGCTTCCGCTACTGCCCTTTATGGTAGCCGGGCTGCTAATGGTGTTATCATGGTGACAACAAAACGGGCTGGGGCTGAGAGGCTTTCTGTTACGTACGATGGCTCATTTATGGGATCTAGCGTATTGCGTGTTCCTCAAACACAAGATCGTTTCGGACAAGGATGGGGATCTTTCGGACCTATGGAGAATGGTTCTTGGGGACCGGTTTTGGATGGTCGTGATCATATCTGGGGACCTTACTCAGACGGCTCAGAAGGTTTATTAACTCCGCTTTCTAAGCCTTTCTCGTATGTAAAGAACAATCTTCGTGATTTTTATGAAACTGGTTTTGAGACGAATAATAACGTCTCGATTCGTATGGGTAATGATAAACTTGGTTTTGTTGCCTCCTATGGTAATGTGAAGTCTGACGGTGTATTACCGGGTGACGCTGATTCATATGCTCGTAATACAATCTCGTTAAGAGGTAATATGAAATATAAACGTTTTTCTGCGGAATTAAACTTGAACTATGTCCGTAAAGATATCACACAAGCTGCTGCTGGCCAAGGAGATGATGGTGCAACGATGTTTTCTGAGATTTTGCAACATGCCGTGGATGTAGATATTAGCTCAATGAAAGATTATACGAATCCTTATTTTAATACGGATAACTTCTATACAGCTTATGCGGAGAATCCATATTGGGTGTTAGATCATAATCGTAATAAGTATCAAGATGACCGTGTCTATGGTAAGATCGAGCTTGCTTTTGAGATTATGAAAGGTTTGAAGGCGGTTGGACGTTTAGGTGGTGACTTTACGAACGCTACTCAAAAGAGATGGAATGAAAAAGTGACTTTCGCTTCAGGGTCTTGGAGTGAATTAGGTGGTAAGAAGCAGCAGCCCGGTACTTATACGGAACGTCGTGACAAGGTGGAGCAAATTGATGCGACCGCTTTCTTAAACGCGGATTATAAAATCGGTGAGGATATCGCTTTGAATGGTATGATTGGATGGAACTTGAATCAACAAACGAGTTCTTATTTGAAATCTTATCTGTATGGTTTGGAGCAACCGGGATGGTTTAACTTAGCGAATGGTGTTGATAAGCCCATGACTACGACTTACTCTGATAGACGCCGTTTGGTTGGTTTGTTCGCTCAAGGTGAGTTTGGTTACAAGAATTTCTGGTTTGTGAATGCTTCTATTCGTAACGACTGGTCATCTACTTTACCTCAAGGAAATAATAGCTTTTTCTATGGTGGCGTGAATACTTCATTGATCATCACGGATATGTTTGAGGATTTGAAATCTGATTATCTGAATTTCTTGAAGGTTCGTGCAGCTTGGGGACAGACTGGTAACGATGCTCCGATTTACCGTACTAGCAGTTATTTTACACCGACTCAAATCAGTTTAGGTTTTGGAGATTTATATTTACCTATTAATAATACATTAGGCTTGACAGAGTATAATCGTTTGCCGAGTATGGATCTTCGTCCGGAGATCACGACAGAATGGGAGTTCGGTTTAACAACGCATCTGTTTAACAATCGCTTGGATATTGATGCTGCTTATTATAATAAGAGTACGAAAGATCAGATAATATCTGCTAGTCTGGCTCCGGAGTCTCGCTATACGTCTATGACCCGCAACGTAGGTAAGATTGCGAATCAAGGTGTCGAGTTGGCAGTGAATGGCATTCCTGTTCGTACGAAAGATTTCGAGTGGGGATTAGGTTTTACTTTCAGTAAGAACTGGAGTGAGGTGAAAGAGTTATGGGATGATGTAACTGAGTATAAATTGACAAGTTCCTATCAAGTGGATTTCGTTGCGGAAGTAGGTCAGCCTTTGGGCGTTTTCAAGGTTCCGGCTTTGGCCACGACTGATGATGGTAAGGTGATCGTTGATAATAACGGTATGCCGACAATTGATGCTAGCAAGAAAGAGATCGTAGGAACGTCTACACCTAATTTCTTGATGGGCTTTAATACGCATTTCACATGGAAAGGGATTACTTTATCAGCGGTATTAGATTGGCGTAATGGCGGTGAGTTCTATTCATATACCTCTCAATTGCTTACATTTGCCGGAAACTCTACTTATACGGTGTTTAATAATCGTGAACCATTTGTGGTTCCTAATTCCGTGAAAGTCGTAAATGGTCAATACGTAGAGAATGATATACCTATCGTACATTGGGGAGGTGCTTCTAGCGCTGTTAATACCTACTATAATAACGCCTCCAACTACGCTCAGTATAGAAATTGGATTTTACCTAAAGATTACTTGAAATTAAGAGAGATTACACTTTCTTACTCTTTGCCGAAAGCATGGTTGAAACAAACCCCATTCTCTATGGTTCAAGTTAGTTTGATCGGACGTAATTTATTTATGTGGACCCCGAAAAAGAACAACTACGTAGATCCGGAAGGTACGAATTATGGTAATGACATCTTGTCTGAAATTGGTGAATTTGGTGCGGCTCCGACAAACCGTACGTTTGGTGGTGGTATTAAAGTTGTATTATAATAAGTAACTTTAAAAAGTAAAGATAGTATGAAAAGAAACAATTTAATATATACAGGACTGGTTAGCTGCTTGTTGATGGCGACTACAGCTTGTTCCGATTATTTGGATATTAACCAGAATCCGGAATATCCAACGGAAGCCTCTTCTTCTACTTTGCTTCCTTCTGGTATCGCAGGAGTAGCAAGTATTGTAGGTGGTACTTACGAATTATATGGTAGCATGTGGTCTCAGCAATGTACGCAGGGACATACATCCAACCAGTATAATACATTGGTTAACTATACGATAACTAACGCATCCGATTCTCGTTTGTGGTCTATACCTTATTCAATAGCACTGCCAGACTTGGATTTGGTTATCAAAAGCTCTGAATCGGCTCAAGAATGGAATTATTGGGTAATGGGTAAGACTATGACTGCCTTTATGTATCATATCCTAGTGGACTCTTATGGCTCTATTCCTTTTACAGAAGCTATTCTTGGGAATGAGAATACTACACCGAAATATGATGACAGTAAGACTGTGGTTTATCCGGGATTATTAGCGATGTTGGACGAGATTATCGCTAAAAAAGCGGAAGCTACCGCAGGTGGTTTGCCTTCGGTTACAAAACAAGACTTGGTGTTCGCTGGTGACGTGAATAAGTGGATTCAATTTGCGAAGAGTTTAAAGCTAAAATTGTTGATGCGTGATTTCGATACGAATAAAGCTGCTATCAAGGCATTGCTCGACGAAGGAGATTTGCTGAGTGTAGACGCTAAGATGGACTGTTTTCAAGATTTGGAAAATAAATCAAATCCATTGTATGAGAATGACCGTCGTAAATTGAATTCAACTGTAAATATTCGTGCGTGCGCTACGGTTTGCGATTATTTGAAAAAATATGAGGATCCTCGTTTAAATGATTTTTATTCACCTAATACGGATGGCTCCGGCGAGACAACAGCTTTGAAGTATGGTGACCGCCCAAACTCGGTAGCGGTAACAACTCGTATGATCTCTGTGGCTAAGCTAGGTCCTACAGATCCTGTTTATTTTATGTCTGCTGCTGAGGTAGCGTTCCTGCAAGCGGAAGCTTACGCTCGTTTGAATGATGTGGCTAAAGCGAAAGTGGCTTATGAGCAAGGTGTGAATTATGCGTTTGAACGTTGGGGGTATTCTGCTGCCGAGTTTGTTTCGGAAGGTGCTCCTTATGCTTTCGATAGTACGGACCAAAATTCAATGCTTACCTCTATTTTGACCCAGAAGTGGATCGCTTCCACTCGTTGTCAAGCATGGGACGCATGGTTTGATATCAATCGTACCGGTATTCCTGTTTTAGGGACAAAGCATGTGGATGAGGAAGGATATATTTGGGGGCAGTTGACTCCTTGCATTGGTTCTGCGTTGGCTCCGGGTGAATATCCTCGTCGTTTATTGTATCCGAAGTCATCTTCAGACTATAACCCTAATACTCCGGCGGTAGTTCCGTTAGCGGAAAAACAATGGTGGCATAAATAAATGGGTGTTATAAATGTATATTAATCAGAAAAGCTTTTTGAATATGAAACAGATAAATAAATTACTGGTTATCTTATTGGCGTTGGTCACCTTTTCTTCTTGTGAGACTTATGGTGATTACGAGATAGAATACACGGCTATTTACCCTTTATGTGGCGAATGGGTAGTTAATGTTACAGGTGAGGATGGTGGTGTCTTGGCGGAAGGTGTGACCTGCAATACTTACAATACGACTGATGATGCCACGGATAAGATGTGGATAAAAATGAGTGTTGCCACAAACGACTGGGGAGTACGTGGCAAGATTCATTGCGATGTCACTTCTAAATCTTTTGATGGGGATGGTATCGCTAATCTGCTCCATGCGGATGATGGTATAAATTCTACTGTAACCTTCAATATCTCTGGTAAAGTAATTGTGGATGGTTATACTACTCAAGCCAATACAAAAGTGGATGCCATTGAATTTACCTTGACTCAAAATGGAAAGTCGATGACGGTTAAGGGATTCCGTAAAACAGGTTGGGAAGGTGAAGATTATTGATATGATTTAATATCTCGAAAAGTAGGAGAGGCCTGCCATGTATTTGGTAGGCCCTTTTTATTTACTTGGATATATGGTTTTTTATTAGTAGGTAATCCGTGATAACAAACTTTTAGTTTGTAGATTGTGCTACAAAGAACTTATTATTGTTCCTTCGTGTTTACAATCAGATAATATATAAATGTATCATGGAAAAAGTAATTTACAACTTAGTGTTTAATCGAAAAAAGCAATTGAATGCGGAAGGAAAAGCTTTGATTCAAGTAGAGGCCTATTTGAATAGGCAAAAGAGGTATTTTTCAACGAAGGTTTATGTGAAACCTTGTCAATGGGACAACAAGAGACGTTCCATAAAGAATCATCCGAATATGGATGCGTTAAACCTGTATCTTCAGAACTATGTTATGGAGTTGGAGAGAGATGAGCTGGAGAAGAGACAAGCGAATAACGGTTTTTCGTTGAAGGATCTGCGTGAGGAGGCTTCTTCGACATCTACGTCTTCCTCTTTTCTTGTTTTCATGCGTGAGGAGATTTTACATAGTAATTTGAAAGAATCGACATTAAAAAACCATTTGTCCACTTTGCATGTTCTATCCTTATATAAAAAGGACGTTCTGTTTAAGGATATTAATTTCAATTTCTTATGCGATTTTGAATATTTCTTATTGAAGCAGGAGTATCATCGAAATACGATCGCTAAACATATGAAGCATTTGAAACGATATATCAACTTGGCGATTAATAAGGAGTTGTTCGAGTTGCACAAATATCCATTTCGGAAATATAAGATTAAATATCAAGAGAGTAAGCGTACTCATTTAACGCCTGAGGAGTTAGGTCGTTTGGAAAACTTAAAGCTGGATGGGCAGCGTACATTGCGCCGGTGTCTGGATATGTTTTTATTTAGTTGCTACACGGGATTACGTTTCTCAGACATAGTAAGTATAACGAAAGAGAACTTTTTGATTATTGATGATAAGGTTTGGCTGGTTTATTCATCGGTGAAGACAGATGTGAGTGTCCGTTTGCCGCTATTCCTCTTGTTCGAGGGTAAATCTTTACCTATCTATGAGCGATATAAGAATGCGCCGAGAACCCTGTTTGGTGTTCCCTTATCCTCTAATTCAAACGTGAATAAGCAATTACGCCGAATCAGCCAATTGGCAAGTATTGATAAGAAGGTATCTTTTCATACGGCTCGGCATACAAATGCTACCTTATTATTATATAATGGAGCGAATATAACTACGGTACAAAAGTTGTTAGGGCATGTTCGTACTACCGAAATCTATAGCAATATCATGGATATGACGATTGTCCGCGATCTTGAGAAGATTGAGACACGATTGAAGTTCGGCTAGAATGTGGATTTATAAGAAAGGAGAAAAATATCATTAAGATATTCTTCCCCTTTTTTGAATGTTGTCACTCGTTATGCTTTTATATATTGATTAGCGAGTTCCGCCAGCCCACCATACGTTTTCGGTAAACACATACTGACCATCACCATAAGCAGCTTGTATATTAGGATTAGTCGTAGTATCATCATTACCATACGGACATCTTAACGGGAACTTACCCGGATTTTGCAAGCCATAAATATCCTCACCCAAGCTCTTCAAACGACGTACGTCATTATAGCACTCGGTAGACTCTCCATCTGCGTTCCAGAAAGAAATATATTTCTGAATCATCGTTTCTTTCAAAGGATTAGCATCGAATAAGGGAACGACATTCTCATCAAAGTAAGAAGCGGCCTCCTCCGGTGTCACCTCGTTTGTTACATTCAAGAAACCTCCCCAATAATCAGAAGCGAGGGCAGACTTGATATTAACCTCCATATTAGCCATACCTGCGACAACAGCCTCTTTCAACACTGCTTTTGCCTCATCCTTACGATTTAAACGACACAAAGCCTCTGCCTTCAAGAACAATACCTCATGATAACTTAAGATGTGAGTCGGAGCGGTTTGAGCTGCACAGAACATGGAAACAGTATATTCTAACTGACTTTGCACTAAATCACCATTATGAGCAAGATTCAATAATGGATCATCCTTAGAAGCAATCATCGTTTGGCTGTTAGCCTCCACATAGCAACGTCTGATACGCGGATCATTACGCTCATTCAATTTATCAAACATACTTCGGCTGGCTACTTCACCTAAACGAGAATAGAATACTCCGAAAAATGGGTTGATATTAACACCCACACCATACATAGCATAGCTACATTGCTCGGCTGCCGAGGTGTACGACTTGGAAATATAATCCAACACCTTTTCCATATCGCCCTTAACATCAGCGCTACGTCCCATCAAGCGCATCGTATAACGAGCCTTCAAGCCATAAGCTGTCTTTAGCCAAGCCGAAGCGTCACCTTTATAAATCAAATCTTGATTAGACAGGCTCGTCAGATCTGATTTCTGAAGATCTTCAATTGCGGCATCCACATAGGCCATGATATCCTTATAAATCTCCTCTTGTTTATCGATAGCGGGAGTCATAGATACTGTATAGTCACAAGCCTCTTTCCAAGGTGTATCACCATACATATCTGTCAAGATCGCCAAATTGTAAGCCACGAAAAGTTCCGCAATGCCTTTTGTTATGAAGTTCTGCTCTTCTTCTGCGACTTTGACAGAGATCAAAGCATCTTTCAGTGTCGAATAGGTTCCCCCCCATGAGTTATTAAAGGTAGAAGCCGATGTACAAGAAGAACGGGTTTCCGCATAGTAGAATTGATTATGCGAACCTGTCTCATGTTCCACATACATACCACCATATAAATTGAAATCGCCGCTAACCACGCTAAACGCAGTCGAAGTCATGACATCCGTAAGGATCATCTTTGCGGGAACTGCTGTGGTATGATTATGATCTTTGTTGATCTCATCCATCTTATCCTCAGAGCAAGAGACCAAGGCTGCGGTGAAAACAACTCCCGTCAATAATTTTTTTGAGATATTTTGAAGTTTCATCTTTTGTTTCCTTTATTAGAATTTCACATTTAAACCGAAGCCATAGCTCGAAGCACCCGGCATAGAAAAGCGCTCGAAGCCACCGCCCATATTATTATTACCTTGAGAAGCCTCAGGATCCAAACCTTTCAACTCAGACCAAAGAATGATATTTCTGGCAAAAACATTTAAGTTCACGTTGATTCCATTCTTATCCCATATCGGATAACTAACGGACAACTCACGTAGTTTCAAGAAACCACTGTCATAGATACCAGCTTCGGAAATAAGCGTCATGCGGTCATAATATGATAAAGCGTCTTCGCCTTTGATATCTATGTCATTAGCTACATAGGAACCATCTTCCAACTGCTTTACAGCCGGATGACTAAAACGGAAAGTCTCGGCCGTACGACTTTCAACAGACTCCATACTTGTACCATAATAGTTCAACGTGTTCAATGTACCGCTATACATCTGTCCACCACATTTCCAATCGAACGTAGCGCCGATACGGAATTTGTAGATCTCAAAATTAGTATTGAAACCCAAGAGGAAATCCGGGGAAACCTTACCGATCACACCCTCACTACCGATCTGAGGCAAGCCATCTTCGTCTACGACAATGTCACCGTTGTCATTACGCAAGAAAGTCGTACCATAGATTACAGGGAATTTATCGCCAATATTCGCACGTACCTGCGGATCAACGAAACCTCCCAAGAAAATACTCTCTACACCCGGAGCCAGCTCATCCACGTAGTTATCGATCTTAGAGAAGTTAAATGCCATATCCCATTTAAAATTCTTCGTATTGATCGGATTGATTCCCAACGTAATCTCATGAGCGTTCGTATGGATAGCGCCACCATTGGTTACTAATTCTGCAGAGCCTGTAGAACCAGCCAAAGGAACCTCAAATATCTGATCTTTCACATTCTGCCGAGAGAAGGTATAGTTCAATGAGAACAGACCATTCAAGAAGGTCAAATCCACACCTAACTCATAAGACTTCGTGTTCTGAGGTTTCAGATTCGGATCATACACACGAGCATATGGAGTGAACGCCGTAATTCCACTCATAGGATATTGTATAGGCGTAGAACCATAAAAACCACCACCGTAAACAGGTGTAGTATAATAAGAATCATAATAATCTCCAGCCTGTCCTACTTCGGCGTAAGAAGCACGTAATTTACCATAAGTCAAGACATTATTCTTCAATGGTTCTAATTCTGTGAAAATCCAGCCCAAGGAAACAGATGGATAAGTGAATGAGCGGTTGTTACGAGGCATATTAGATACGATATCGTTACGAACAGTTGCGTTGAAGTAAACCATGTTAGCGTAAGACAATGAAATGCTAGCAAAGTTACCAACTGTGCGTTTCCGGCGTAATGACTCGGATGCTACCATAGTTGTAGCATTATCTATATGATTCCAACCCGGGAAGTTATAGTTCGCTCCATAAGACTCGTAAAATTTCCGCTGATTCTCTACCAATTCATTACCAACAAGGGCATCGAACAACCAATCTTCATTGATATTCCAAGTATATGCAGCGGTCAACAAAGAGTTCAACTCCGTGATTGAATATCCATAGTGATCAATCTCTCCATAACCATTTGCATGTCCATAACCCCAAGAATCCGTATAATTAGTCGTATAAGAGTCCACACCCAATTGATACTTGACATCCAATTTGTGATTATCGGTATTGAACTTCGTAGAATATTTCAAATAAGTATTTCCAAAGAAACGTTGTGAACGTTCCAAGAACTCGTTGTTATCTACCGCCCAATAAGCTCCGTCAAAACCTGATGTGCTACGGAATGTATTTTGTGTATACGGGTCACCCTCAACATGACTTGGGATACCGGCTAAATCGTAGCTAGAAGGAGCTCCGTAAACAGTAGCTAAGATTCCATTATTGGCACTAGACTGCTTGCTGATCTTCGAATTTACATAGGTACCGGTAAATCCAGTAGACCAGTTCTTGTGTAATTGAGCTTCGGCACTCATTTTTGCGTTGTATCGGTCCATGCCTGTATTTGGAATAATACCATCTTGCGTAGTATTACCGATCGAGAAGGAATAGTTACCTTTATCAAAAGCTTGAGCTACATTCACGGAGTTACTCCATGTCGTACCCACGTTGAAGAAATCCTTGATATTGTCGTAAGCTTGTGGTTGAGCCCAAGGGTCTAATCCCGCAGCGGCCCGCTGAGGTACATAATACATACCTTCATGCTTACCATATTGCTTGGTAAACTCATTATCCGTATTTCCTCCATAAGTCGGATCGTTAGGCAATTCGCTGATTAGTGGTCCCCAAGAAGTTGAAGCATACGGGCTATACTTGCCATTTGTACCCTGCGCATACACTTTTTGGTATTCAGGCATCGTTGAAACCTTATCAAAAGATAAGCTGGTATTAAAAGCGACCTGAGGTTTACCTTTACGGGCTCCCTTTCCACTTTTGGTCGTAATGACAATTACTCCATTTGTTGCACGCATACCATACAAGGCAGATGCGGCCTGTCCCTTTAATATATTAATGCTTTCAATATCGTTTGGGTCGATATCCACCGCACGAGATGCAAAGTCCGTGCCGGAAACAGAACTACCGGTGTCCACATCAGCCGTTGAAGCGACAGGCATACCGTCAATCACATACAAAGGAGTATTATCCCCTGTAAAAGATCTGGAACCACGAATCGTGATCTTAGAAGAGGCACCCGGCATACCGGAAGAAGGAGAGATCTCCACTCCAGAAACCTTACCTTGTAATGCGCCAGACAAACTAGTATTAGCTCCTTTCGTCAACTCATCCGCTTTCACATCTTGAACCGCATAACCTAAAGCTTTCTTTTCCTTTGAGATACCCATAGCCGTAACCACGACCTCATCCAAGTTCTGGGTATCGGCTAATAGTTTTACATTTACATTAGAAGTGGCCGCAACTTCTTGAGATTTCATACCGATGTATGAAATAACCAATTGTTTACCATTCGCAGGTACTTCTAGTTCAAAGTTTCCATCAAAATCCGTGACTGTTCCCACGGTTGTCCCTTTTACGATAATAGAGGCACCGATCACCGGCTCTCCATCTTCCCCAATTACCTTACCGGTAACCTTCGAGGTCTGTGCTGAAACCACACCTGCACTCAATGCAAGAAATAGTAGCACAGAAGTCAACTTTTTCTTCATAAACACACTTATTTATTAACTATATACTTAAAAATGTTTTCTCTGCATTTTAATGGTTGATTAACTAAGTTCATACAGAACTACTCCATTTTATGTTTTACGACATACCTATTAAATGAAAAACGGTTGCAAAACTATAAATTATACCTGAAAAAAACAACAAATTATTATTATTGTGATATATTTCCTTTGTTTTCTTAATTGTTAAATCTGTCAATTTGCAATATAACCACTGTCTAAATCGACTCAGGTGACATGATCGTATCACAAATCAATGAGTTATCGCTGCCGATAGTTTCTTTTTGACAAATAAAAAAATTATTTTTATCTTAATTTTATCGTAACAAATAGTGAGCTTACTCTTTATAGGCATGATATTGGACTTGATATCAACTTATTCTGGATATTTTATAGCATATAGCTTATCACTAAAAATATTTACAACTTTATTTTATGTAGATATTTGTGAAAAACGGCTGGCTTTTCTTATCCTCCCAATATGGCTGATAAACAATATCTCTCAAATCCAATATATTTATTACAGAATTTTAATAGATCTAAACTTATATGATAATTTTTTTTCATATGACTACACTAAATAAAATATTGAAAATTGGTAGTTCTGTATGAACTATAGTCCACGAAAGCTTAATTGAATTTCTAGTTTAGTTTAAATAAAAAGAATGTGTCTATGAAGAAAAAGTTGACTTCTGTGCTACTATTTCTTGCGATGAGCGTAGGAGTAGTTTCGGCACAGACCTCGAAGGTTACCGGTAAGGTAGTCGGAGAAGATGGTGAGCCGGTGATCGGTGCGTCCATTATCGTAAAAGGAACGACTGTGGGAACAGTTACGGATTTTGACGGTAATTTTACTTTGGATGTTCCTAGTGATGGTAAGCAATTAGTTATTTCATACATCGGTATGAAATCCAAGGAGGTAGTTGTGTCTCCCAATGTAAATGTAACATTGATGTCTGATACTCAAAACTTGGATGAGGTCGTGGTTACAGCGATGGGTATCTCAAAGGAAAAGAAAGCTTTAGGTTATGCCGTGCAAGATGTAAAATCGGATGAGTTAACACAAGGTGCTAACACTAGTTTGTCTGGGGCTTTGCAAGGTAAAGTATCCGGTATCGATATCGCTTCCTCATCGGGTATGCCAGGCGCATCTTCCAAGATCATGATCCGTGGAGCCCGTTCATTTACAGGGGATAACTCTCCTTTGTATGTGATCGATGGTATGCCGATCGCTTCTACGGCGGATGTTAATACGGATACTATGAATAATGGTAGTGTTAGTGGAGCTGACTATGCGAACCGTGCCGTAGACTTAGATCCGAACGATATCGAGAGTATCAACATCTTGAAAGGACAAGCCGCTTCTGCGTTGTATGGTATGCGTGCTTCTAATGGTGTGATCGTTATTACTACAAAGAGCGGAAAAGGTGCTCGTAAAGGAAAACCTCAGATCTCATTCAACACGAATCTTGCGTTTGATAAGGTTTCTACATTACCTGAGTTACAAACTGAATATGGACAAGGTAATGAAGGTGCTTATAACCCATATTCGGGATTTAGCTGGGGACCGTCTATCTCTGACTTGGCGAATGATCCTGTATATGGCGGTAATGTACAAAATGAATATACGGAAGGTGGATTGCATAATGGACAATACTATGTGCCTCAGCGTGCTGCGGCAGGATTGGATCCATGGGCTACTCCCCAAGCTTATAATAATGCGAAAGATTTCTTCCAGACTGGCGTTACTTGGAGTAACTCTGTAAATGTAGCTCAATCTTTCGATAAAGGAAACTATTCATTTTCTTTGGGTAATACGACTTCTGATGGTATCGTTCGTTCTACGGGAATGGATCGTTATAACGTGAAGCTGTCGGGTGAGGCGCAATTGCATGATAACTGGACGACTGGTTTTAACGGAAACTTCGTGACATCAAAGATCAAGAAGCAAGGAACCGCTAATGACGGTGTTACCGCTACGGTTTATACGGCTCCTATCAGTTATACTATGGCGGGCATACCTTCCCATATCGAAGGTGATCCTTATACTCAGAATACGTTCCGTGAGAACTGGATCGATGATGGAAACTGGGCGTGCGACAATAATAGCTTTACGGAGAGATCTCAACGTTTCTTCGGGAATGCGTTCTTGAAGTATTCTACTAAATTTGGTACGGACAATCATAAATTGGATGTGAAATACCAAATTGGTGATGACGCTTATACGACCAATTACTCTGATATTTACGGCTACGGTACAACTGGTTATGCGAATGGTTATGCTAGCGAATACGGTTTTACGGTAAATGAGATGAACTCATTGTTGACGTTTACGTATAACTGGAATATCAATGAGGACTTCGTATTCGATGCTTTGTTGGGTAATGAGCTTGTAGATAAGCGAATCAGTAATACTCAAGCCGTGGGATATAGCTTCAACTTCCCGGGCTGGAACCATTTGAACAACGCTTCTGTATTCAACAGCTCTCATGAGTATAAGAGAAAACGTACGGTAGGTAACTTCGCTAGCTTATCTTTGGCTTGGAAGAATATGCTTTATTTGAATGTTACGGGACGTAACGATATCGTGTCTTCTATGCCGAGAGATAACCGTTCGTTCTTTTATCCTTCCGTATCCCTTGGATGGGTATTCACGGAAGTGGAAGCCTTGAAGAATGATATCTTGACATTTGGTAAGATCCGTGGCTCTTACGCAGAGGTAGGTATGGCAGGAGAATATGTGCCGTCTTATTATTATACGCCAGGTTATGGTGGTGGTTTCTTCCAGGGAACACCTATTATGTATCCGATTAATGGAAATATGGCGTATATTCCTTATTTCGTGGTTTATGATCCGAACTTGAAGCCTCAGAACACGAAGTCTTATGAGCTTGGTGCTGACTTGACTTTCTTGAATGGTTTAGTTTCATTGAATTATACGTATTCTCGTCAGAACGTGAAAGACCAAATCTTCGAGGTGCCTTTGGCTGGCTCCACAGGTGCTTCCAGTATGATGATGAATGGTGGAAAGATGCACTCAAACGTACATGAGATTACATTAGGTATCTCTCCGGTTGATACGAAGAATTTCAAGCTGGACTTCGCTTTTAACTTCTCAAAGATCGACAATTATGTAGACGAGTTGGCTCCGGGCGTAGAGAGCATTATGTTGGGTGGTTTCGTGACTCCTCAAGTACGTGCAGGTATCGGCGATAAATTCCCGGTAATCTATGGTGTTGGTTACAAACGTGATGGCGAAGGACGAATTGTAGTAAACGAAAAAGGTATACCAGAGGCTGGTGAGACCCAAGTAATCGGTAAGGTTTCTCCTGATTTCCGTTTGGGTTTCAATACGAATATCGAGTTGTATAAATTCCGTTTGGCTGCTGTATTTGACTGGAAGCAAGGTGGACAAATGTATAGTGGTACGGCTGGTGAGACGAACTTCTATGGTACAAGTAAGTTATCTGGAGAGGTTCGTAAGAGTGATAAATATCATTTTGACTATGCTGCTGTTGAACAGAAGGGCGTAGATGCGGATGGTAAACCTATCTATGTTCCCTATACGGGTGGAGTGAAAGGATCAGATGCAGAGGAGTATTTCAAAAGCGTGAGGGGCATTGACGAAGCCTATGTTTATGACAACTCGTTCTTGAAATTGCGTGAACTTTCATTGTCATATCCTGTATATAAGAAAGATAACTTGAATGTAAACGTGAATGTTTTCGCCCGTAATATCATTGTATGGTCTGAGATAAAAGGCTTCGATCCAGAGGCTACTCAAGGAAATAACAATATGGCTGGCGCTTTCGAGCGTTTCTCCTTACCGGGTACATCTAGCTACGGTTTTGGTGTCAACGTAAATTTCTAATTTATAAAGAAGACAGATATATATGAATACAATAATAAAATCATTTAAAGGGTTGGCTGTTATGTCGGCCGTATCCTTGGCATTGGCTGGATGTTCCGAGGATGTAATGGATCGGATTAACCAAGATACGAGCCATACAAATAGCGTGGATGGCAAATTTATCTTGGCCGACTTGATTACTTCTACTGCATTTTCCAACGTTAGCGGAGACTTCAATACCTATTCATCTTCCTACGTGGAATATGAAGTGGGTATCGAAAACCAGTTATATAACGCGGAAATTCGTTTGAATGAGCCTTCTGCCTCTTCTACGTTTGAGAATACGTGGGGAAATGTTTATACAAGCTTGAAGAACGCTCGTGTTATTATCGGTCAATGTCAAGAAGGTAAGCGTGATGAGGGAAATTTAGTGACGAGAGGTATCGCTGAGGTCATGGAAGCTTACAATGGCGCTCTATTGGCGGATATATTTGGAGATACACCTTATAGTGAAGCTTCTTTATTGGATGAGAATGGCTCACCGGTGAATATGAATCCTAAAATAGATAAGCAAGAGGAGATTTATGTCTCTATAATGGCCTCCTTGGACAAGGCGATCGAGGATTTGAATCAGTCTGATCGTTCACCGGTTGGTACGTATGATTATTTGTATAATGGAGATGCCGAGAAATGGATTAAATTCGCTTATGGTTTGAAGGCTCGTTATACGATGCGTCTGATCAATCGTTCCACGGATAAGCAAGCTGACTTGAATAAGGTTTTGGACTATGTATCAAAATCTTTTACTTCTGCGGATGACGAGGCTGCATACGCTGTCTATGATGCGAATAATATCAACCCATTCTTTGGTTACTTCGATTCTCGCGCTGGTTTTGCCAATAGCCAGAGCTTGACGGACAAGTTGATTGAGCGTAAAGATCCTCGATTGGAAAGAGTGATGCTTTCTCCTACTACGGCTGACAAGAAACGCGTACAGGTTACAGGCTCTGCTGATAAGAACTTAGTTCCGGCCCCGAATGGTACTCCTGAGCAGAATATGCAGAAATATGGTGTTTCCGCCTTTGTATATTCAAACACGGCTCCTACGATGTTGATGAGTTATCATGAGTTGAAATTCTTGCAAGCTGAGGCGTTATGTCGCTTAAACCGTACGTCTGACGCCGAGAAAGCGTTGAAAGAGGCGGTAGCTGCCGGAATCGCAAATGCTGAGAGAAGTGTCTCTTCTGCTATCACTTATATGGGTAGCAAAATGGTCGTGAATTCAGAAAAAATGACAGAGGAGACGGCCAATACATATTTCGATAACCAAGTTAAACCGTTGTTTGCTGTAAATCCTTTGAAAGAGACCATGATCCAGAAATATCTGGCTTTGTGGGGGGCATCGGGAGAGGCTACCGAGACTTTTAATGATATCCGTAGAATGAAAGGATTAGGAGAGAATTTCGTGACATTGGCGAATACGAAAAAATTCCCTCTTCGTATGCCTTATGGTAATAGTGACGTGGTATCAAATCCGGAAGTAAAAGCCGCTTATGGCGACGGTCAATACGTATATTCAGAGCCTGTATGGTGGGCTGGCGGAACTCGCTAATCTAACATATATAATATAAGGTATAGGGTGCCTCTCCGATTATGGAGGGGCATCTTTTTTTGTTATATATCTTACATGTTTTGATTGCTTCCCTTATCCCATTTCCTTGGAAGGCTTATTGGTTTTATATGGAAATATAGATCATCTAACAATTGGTGCATGATCATCTAACAGTCGTTGCATGATCATGCACCAACTGTTGGACGATCATGCACCAGTTGATAGATATTTAATGCTTCAAGAAAGAAGGTATAATGTGTTAAGAAGATATCGCTAAAAGTACGGGATAAAAAGGATAGGGAACTAAGGGAATGTTAAATTTTTATTGTCATAATGTTAGTATATTATATGGGTAAAAGTGTGTTTGTGATGATTACTCTTTCATTATGTCACTATTTCCTGTTGTTTAACATTCTTTTTATACGATAAATTTCTTGACTTATCCTTTGAAAAGTAAATAAAATGTCCGACTTTTGCTTCCATGATGAGTCAACCATTAGCAGAGAGATTACGTCCGAAGACGTTGGATGATTATATCGGACAGAAGCACCTGGTAGGCCAGGGAGCCGTGTTGAGGAAGATGATTGATGCGGGACGGGTTCCCTCTTTTATATTGTGGGGGCCGCCGGGAGTAGGGAAGACTACCTTAGCGCAAATCATAGCGAATAAGTTGGATGCGCCTTTTTATACGTTAAGCGCGATCAGTTCGGGAGTGAAGGACGTGCGGGAGGTGATAGAGAAGGCCAAGAGCAACCGCTTCTTCAATACGGTATCGCCGATATTGTTTATTGATGAGATACACCGGTTCAGTAAGTCGCAGCAAGACTCATTGCTGAACGCCGTGGAGACGGGCGTGGTGACGCTGATTGGGGCAACCACGGAGAATCCCTCGTTCGAGGTAATCCGTCCTTTGTTATCCCGTTGTCAGGTGTACGTGTTGAAATCGCTGGACAAGAATGACTTGCTTACGCTATTGCATAAGGCGATCGCCGAGGATGTCGTTCTGAAGGATAAAAACATAAGGCTGACGGAAACGGATGCCATGTTACGTTACTCGGGAGGAGATGCCCGGAAGTTGCTGAATATTCTGGAACTGGTGGTGTCTGCCGAGGAGAGTGACGATATTGAGATTCTGGATGAGAAGGTAGTGGAGAGGTTGCAGGAGAACCCTGCGGCGTATGATAAGGGAGGGGAGATGCACTACGATATAATCTCCGCTTTTATCAAGTCGATCCGGGGTAGCGATCCCGATGGCGCCATTTACTGGCTCGCCCGTATGGTGGCCGGGGGAGAAGACCCTGAGTTTATCGCACGGCGGTTGGTGATCTCCGCTTCTGAGGATATCGGATTGGCGAATCCGAATGCGCTTTTGCTGGCGAACGCATGTTTCGATGCCTTGAAGAAGATCGGCTGGCCGGAGGGCCGGATCATCCTGGCCGAGACGACCGTTTATCTGGCTTGCAGCCCGAAAAGTAATTCGGCCTATATGGCGATCAACGACGCTTTGGCACTTGTTAACCGGACTGGGAATTTACCCGTACCGCTTCATCTACGCAACGCGCCTACCAAATTAATGGCTGAATTGGAGTATGGCAAGGAATATAAATATGCGCACGACTACGAAAATCATTTTGTAAAGCAGGAGTATCTTCCGAAGGAAATTTTGGGCGAACGTTTGTGGAAAGGACAGGAAAATCCGGCCGAGCACAAACTAATTGAGCAAATGAGGCGCCTTTGGGGAGATCGTTTTTAATTGACATATTCTGATTGTAAATTAAAAAATGCTCGAAAAGTGTCGGCAAATGAGAAAAAATAGTTACATTAGCCGCCTGTTTTTGAAAAAATAGTTACTTTATTTATAATAATATTCTAAAAAGACATTGGTATGAAGAAGCACAATTTTTATGCAGGTCCTTCTATCTTGAGCGAGTATACAATTAAGAATACAGCCGCTGCGGTAGAAAATTTTGCGGGTATGGGGTTATCACTTCTTGAGATCTCTCATAGAAGTAAGGAGTTTGTAGCCGTAAACGACGAGGCACGTGCGTTGATCAAGGAATTACTGGATGTTCCGGCAGGCTATGAGGTTGTATTCATGGGCGGTGGCGCCAGCATGCAGTTCTGTATGGTTCCTTACAATCTGTTGAATAAGAAAGCCTCTTATTTGGATACCGGCACATGGGCTTCGAACGCTATCAAGGAAGCTAAGTTGTTTGGGGAGGTAGATGTTGTCGCTTCTTCCAAAGACAAGAACTATACTTACATCCCGAAGGGTTATGCGATCGCTGATGACTCGGATTATTTCCATTTTACTTCTAATAATACGATTTACGGAACAGAGATGCGTAAGGATCCGGATGTGAAGCAACGTTTGGTTTGCGATATGTCTTCCGATATTTTCTCTCGTCCGATCGATATTTCCAAATATGATATTATCTATGCGGGTGCTCAAAAGAACTTGGCTCCTGCCGGCGTGACTTTGGCTATCGTTCGTGTGGACGCTTTAGGGCATGTAGACCGTCCGATCCCGACCATGTTGAACTACGCTACCCATATTAAAAAGGATTCCATGTTCAATACACCTCCTGTATTGCCTATTTACGCGGCTTTACAGACCTTGAAATGGTATAAGGAACAAGGTGGTATCGCCGCTATGGAGAAGAAGGATCTTGAGAACGCGGCGATCTTATACGATGAGATCGATCGCAATAAGTTGTTCCGTGGTACGGTAGCGGAGGAAGATCGTTCGATCATGAATGTTTGTTTCGTGATGAATGATGAGTATAAGGAGTTGGAGGACGAGTTCAGTAAATATGCTACTGCCGCTGGTATGGTAGGTATCAAGGGACACCGTTCTGTAGGTGGTTTCCGTGCCTCTCTTTATAACGCGATGCCGAAGAGCAGCGTGGAGGCTTTGGTAGCTTGCATGAAAGAGTTCGAGAAACAACATTAATTAAGGAGGATTCAGACATGGCAAAGATATTAGTTGCTACAGAGAAACCTTTCGCCGCTGTCGCTGTGAAAGGTATCCGGGAGGTAGTGGAAGGCGCTGGCATGGAACTGGCTCTTTTGGAGAAATATACAGAGAAGGCGCAATTGCTGGATGCGGTTAAGGATGCCGATGCCGTGATTATCCGTAGCGATAAGGTGGACGCTGAGGTATTGGATGCCGCTAAGAACCTGAAGATCGTGGTTCGTGCCGGTGCGGGGTATGATAACGTGGACTTGGATGCGGCTACTGCCCATAAGGTATGCGTGATGAATACGCCGGGACAAAACTCTAACGCTGTCGCCGAATTGGTATTCGGTATGTTGGTGTACGGGGTTCGTAATTTCTATAACGGAACTTCCGGAACAGAGTTGAAAGGAAAGAAATTGGGTATCTTGGCTTATGGAAACGTGGGTCGTAACGTGGCTCGTATCGCTAAAGGCTTCGGTATGGAGGTTTACGCTTACGACGCGTTCTGTCCGGCTTCCGTGATTGAGGCCGATGGTGTGAAGGCTGTAGCTTCTACGGCGGACTTGTTCAAGGCTTGCCAGATCGTTTCCTTGCATATCCCGGCTACGGCCGAGACGAAGGGTTCTATCAATTTCGAGTTGATGAATTCCATGCCGAAGGGGGCTATCGTAGTGAATACGGCTCGTAAGGAGGTGATGGATGAGGCTGGCCTCGCTAAGATGTTGGAAGCGTCCGGATTTCAAGTACTTGACAGATATTATGCCCGCTATCCATGCGGAATTGGCCGAAAAATATGCCGGTCGTTATTTCAGCACCCCGAAAAAGATGGGTGCCCAGACCGCCGAGGCTAATATCAACGCTGGTATCGCCGCCGCCAAGCAGATCGTTGATTTCTTGGTGAATGGCAATGAAAAGTATCGGGTTAATAAATGAGAATATCCGGTTGTAGAGACGGG